>Ga0182466_16305_pt1 | contig 11403 bp, 8 predicted proteins | sample TergutMp193P3_FD_120795 | JGI IMG/M metagenome (GOLD analysis project Ga0182466, IMG submission 120795) | reverse complement strand
TACCTTCCCGCACACGTGCAGGGACTCAGCGTATTGCTACGCTACCTTCCCGCACACGTGCAGGGACTCAGCGTATTGCTACGCTACCTTCCCGCACACGTGCAGGGACCCAGCGTATTACTACGCTACCTTCCCGCACACGTGCAATACTCAAAAATTACTTTCAACCAAAGAGCTTGCCCTTATGAAAATCAATCAAATAAGCCTCAGCCGCCTGCATAATGATACGCATTTCCAACTACACACCGAGTTCAAGGACTTGGTGCAGAAACACAATCCCGATTCCTTGAAAATCAGGCAACAGTACGAGGCCTATCTGCTCATCTACGGCAAAGTGGATTTAGCCCTCAAAAAAATCAACAAGAGTGCCATAACCGAGAAACTCCAAAATGCGGACAAGGCAAGGGATGAGATGTGGGGAGACTTGGTAGAAACCAACACAACCGCCATGAGGCATTTTGACCCGGAAGTGCGGGAAGCGGCAAAGCAGCTTAAAATAGTGTTTGACACATACGGCAACATAGCCCGGAAGCCTCTGAACGACCAAACGTCGGCGACCTACAACATTGTGCAGGATTTGGAAGGCAAATACGCCTCCGATGTGGCGAAAGTGGGTTTAGGTCCTTGGCTAGCCGAGTTGAAAGCCCGTAACATTGCCTTCAGCGACCTAATGCGGAAGCGTTTTGACGAGAGCAGTTTGAGGGTTGACATAGTGCTTAAAAAGGCAAGGGCAGAGCTTGACAAGGCGTATTACGCCATCACAGAGCGTATCAACGCCCTTATGCTCGTGGAAGAGGCGGATAATTATGAGCAGTTCATCAAAAAGCTGAATCCGATTATATCCAAATACCTCATTATCCTGGCTGCACAGGTGGGTAGAGTGTCCAAGAGAAAAGGCAAAGGAAAAAATTCAACAACAGGAGGTTCTCATGAATAAGTTTTTGGTTTTTGCGGTGTCGGTTATGGCGATTGGCTTGCTGTTTTCCTGCACAACGGACATAGAGTCGGCGGAAGATGTTTTGAAGAAGGCGGAGAGTTCTTCTTCCGATGTGCAGGGAGTTTCTTCCGGCGGTTCTTCGCAGAGTGGTTCGGTATATTGCAGATTTGCTACCGGCTGTGCCGAGATTTCTGTGGATGCGTGCAATGCTTTTGGAGGCACAATTGTTGTGTTTTGTCCGGTAAGCATTTCTTCTTCGCTTGCCGGGGTTTCTAGTAGTAGCGGTATTTCCAATAATAGCAGTTCTTCTAATGGCGGGGCGAGCAGTAGCAGCAGTTCAAGTTTGCCGTCAGGGACGGTTTTATGTGTGCTTTCCGGTACTTGTACGGCGATTTCTGCGGAGGTGTGTGCTTCATTAGGCGGCGCACTTGTTCAATCTTGCCCGGAGAGCAGTTCGTCTGTCCCGCCAAGCTCATCAAGCCTCATTGTGCCAAGCAGCAGTTCGGTTGTGCCGTCTAGTTCGTCTGTTCCAAGCTCTAGTTCATTAGCTCCAAGTTCCTCAAGCATTGTACCGAGCAGCAGTTCGGTTACACCGCCATCGGTAACTTCCGGGACATTTGTAGATGGGCGAGACGTGCAAACTTACAAATGGGTAAAAATCGGCACTCAAACTTGGATGGCGGAGAATTTGAACTATAATCCCAGCACAGTCACTTCCACTTGCTTTAATAACGAGCCGAACAACTGCGTTATCTATGGTCGCTTGTACGATTGGTCAACGGCTCTAGAGATTTGCCCTTCCGGGTGGCATTTGCCGAGCAAAGATGAGTGGAATACATTGTCAAGCTATGTTCAAAGCAACAGCAATTGCTATAGCTGTGACGCAGCTAGGTTAAAAGCTACGAGTGGCTGGTACAATGACGGCAATGGCACAGACAATTATGGCTTTTCAGCCCTGCCGGGCGGTAGCTCGTCTAAAAATTTATTCAATATCAACGACGACGGCAGTTGGTGGAGTGCAGATGAGTATAATAGCAACAATGGCAACAATTGGGTCATGAGGTGCAACAGCGAGTACGCAAGTTGGTACTACAGCACCAAAACTCTACGGTTATCTGTTCGTTGCGTTCAGGACTAAGGTGATTACAAAAAACTGCACCAATGGTGGTGCGAAGAAATAGGAGTTAGAAGATGAACAAGTTCTTGATTTTTACAGTGTTGGCTACGGCAATTGGTTTGCTGCTTTCCTGCACAACGGATATAGAGTCGGCGGAAGATGTTTTGAAGAAGGCGGAAAGTTCTTCTTCCGATGTGCAGGGAGTTTCTTCCGGCGGTTCTTCGCAGAGCGGTTCGGTGTTTTGTGACTTCGGAAATGGAAGTTGCCAATTGTTTTCTGCGGAGGCATGTCTTGCGTTTGGGCAGGTTGTTGAGTCTTGCCCGGGAATAGCTACAAGCTCCAGTTCGTCTGCTCCTCCCAGTTCCAGTTCGTCTGCTCCTCCCAGTTCCGATTCACCTGTTCCGAGCAGCAGTTCAAGTTTGCCTGTTCCGAGCAGCAGTTCCAGTTTACCGTCGGAAACGGTTTTGTGTGAGTATTCCGGTATTTGTTTGCCGGTTCCTGCGGATGTCTGTGCTGCAATAGGTGGTATTGCTGTTCAATCTTGCCCGCCGGAGAGCAGTTCATCTGTTCCGCCAAGCTCGTCAAGCATTGTGCCGAGCAGCAATTCGGTTGCATTGTCCAGTTCACCCGGTATTTCTTCTTCTAGTGTTGGCAATGTTTTTATTGACCCAAGAGACAGTAAAGCGTATAAATTTGAAACCGCTCCCAACGGGAGAATCTGGATGTCGGAAAATTTGAATTATTCAAGGGATAATACGCTTGGTTATTGTTATGGAGTTGATATTAACGGAGCAAATCCTCACCAAGATGCTTCCGGTTGCAATAATGGTTATGGCAGGGTTTACGAGTGGGCAACAGCTATTGATGGAAACTCGTCGCAGGGTTTGTGTCCTGACGGTTGGCATATACCGAGCACTGCGGAATGGAGCAGTGTAATTAGTACTACTACTATTCCTGCTCGGATAATGTCACTTGGCTTTTATATTTATCCGGGAAATTACAATGTGAATAGCGAATATCCGCCCACTGGCTGGAAGGAAAGGGATAAAAGCGGTTTTTATTGGACCAGTAGCGGCAACACTTATTTTACCGGTTTTTGGGATGGTCCTGCTTCTTCTTATTACGATAGTTCTTCTCCTGTATTAGAGGCTCAAACCGGTGCTTCTAGTTTAGTAGAGAGGTTCTCCGTTCGTTGCATAAAAGACTATTAGGAGAAATTAGAATGAACAAGTTTTTAGTTTTTGCAGTGTTGGCTACGGCGATTGGCTTGCTGTTTTCCTGCACATCGGACATAGAATCTGCGGAAGACGTTTTGAAGAAGTCGGAGAGTTCTTCTTCTGATGGCAGCTTATCTTCCACTGTGCAGGGAGTTTCTTCTGGCGGTTCTTCGCAGAGCGGCTTGGTGTTTTGCGACCTAGTAGGCGGAGGTTGCCGAGAGTTACCTGAGGCTGCTTGTCTTAGATTTGGGCAAGTTGTTGAATCCTGCCCGGAAACAGGCAGTTCTTCTTCCACCCATCCAAGCAGCAGTTCGCAGAGCGGTTCGGTGCTTTGCGACTTAGGAGGCGACTGCCGAGAGTTTTCTTATGATGTATGCCTTGCGTTTGGGCAAGTTGTTGAGTCTTGCCCGGGAATAGCTTTAAGTTCCAGTTCGCCTGCTCCCCCCAGTTCCGATTCACCTGTTCCGAGCAGCAGTTCAAGTTTGCCGTCGGAAACGGTTTTGTGTGAGTATTCCGGTAATTGTTTGCTGGTTTCTGCGGATGTCTGTGCTGCAATAGGTGGCATTGCTGTTCGGTTTTGCTCGGAGAGCAGTTCGTCTGTTCCGCCAAGCTCGTCAAGCATTGTGCCGAGCAGCAATTCTGTAGTTACTAATCCCTCCTCCAATTCTGGCGGTGGTACAAGTTCAAATTCCGGCAGAGTCCAATATTGCAATTGGGGTAGATGTGAGGAAGGAAGGGGATGGGAGTGTATGAGTGGAGGCTGTTATGAGTTGAATAGTGACGACCTTACTGCGTCAGACTGCACAAGCAAGAGTGGTGAAATAGTGGATTGTTGTCCTGCCGGTACCGCACCTCCAGGCGCAAATTTTCCTGCTTGTTCTGGTTCAAGTGGAGGCAGATATTGCGATTGGGGTAGATGTGAGGACGGAAGCGGATGGGAGTGTATGAGTGGAGGCTGTTATGAGTTGAATAATGACGATCTTACTGCGTCAGACTGCACAAGCAAGAGTGGTAGAATAGTTTCTTGCTGCCCTATCGCTAACAGACCTCCAAGTGCAAATTTTCCAAGCTGTTATTAGGAGAAATTAGAATGAACAAGTTTTTAATTTTTGCAGTGTTGGCTACGGTAAGTAGCTTGCTGTATTCCTGCACAACGGACATAGAATCGGCGGACGAGGTTTTGAGGAAGGCAGAGAGTTCTTCTTCCGCTATGCAGGGAGTTTCTTCCGGCGGTTCTTCACAGAGCGGCTTGGTGTTTTGCGACCTAGTAGGCGGAGGCTGCCGAGAGTTACCTGAGATTGCTTGTCTTAGATTTGGTAAAGTTGTTGAATCCTGCCCGGAAACAGGCAGTTCTTCTTCCACCCATCCAGGTAGCAGCAGTTCGCAGAGCAGTTCGGTGCTTTGCGACTTTGGAAGCGGAGACTGCCGAGAGTTTTCTTATGATGTATGCCTTGCGTTTGGGCAAGTTGTTGAGTCTTGCCCGGGAATAGCTTTAAGTTCCAGTTCGTCTGCTCCTCCCAGTTCCGATTCACCTGTTCCGAGCAGCAGCTCAAGTTTGCCATCAGGGACGGTTTTATGTGTGCTTTCCGGGACTTGTACAGCGATTTCTACGGAGGCGTGTGCTTTACTTGGCACACCTGTTCAATCTTGCCCGGAGAGCAGTTCGTCTGTTCCGCCAAGCTCGTCTAGCATTGTGCCAAGCAGCAGTTCGGTTGGGCTGTCTAGCTCGTCCAGTTCATCTAGCTCGTCCAGTTCCTCAAGCATTACCCCAAGCAGTAGCAGTTCCGTGCCCGCTTTTGCCTGCAATATGACTGCGACAACAGGGACAGTGGGCGTGGCAATTTCGCCTGTTCCTACTGCGACTTGCAACGGTACTGCTGTTACCACCGGCCTTACATGGACACCGGAAAATCTTACTCCAACATCAGCGGGAAGTGTTTCGGTTAGCGTTAGCGCAAGCTCCGGCGCTTGCAGTGGCCTGGCGGCTCAATGCGGAAGCATAGATGTTTCTCCTCCAGTGCTTGCCTGCACCATGACTGCTACAACAGGAACGGTGGGTGTGACAATCTTGCCAACTCCTACTGCGACTTGCAATGGCAGTACTGTTACTGCCGGCCTTACGTGGACGCCGGCAAATCTTACTCCCACAGAAGCGGGAAGTGTTTCGGTTAGCGTTAGTGCAGGCTCCGGCGTTTGCAGTGGCCTGGTGGTTGAGTGCGGAAGCGTAACCGTTTCTGCTCCATTTACATACGGCTCCTTGCTCTACGAAGGCCAGACATACAAGACCGTAGTGATAGGGACTCAAACGTGGATGGCGGAAAATTTGAATTACGCCCCTAGTTCCGGTACATATATTTCTTGTGATACATACGATTGCGACACTTATGGTCGTTTGTACGATTGGGCAACAGCTATGACGGTTTGCCCTTCTGGTTGGCATTTGCCGAGCCAAGATGAGTGGGAAACGCTTTCAAGTTATGTTCAAAGCAATAGCGATTGCAGTGATTGTGCTGGCAGGTTATTGAAGGCTACGTCAGGCTGGTACAATAACGGCAATGGCAACAACCAGTACGGGTTTTCGGCCCTGCCGGGCGGCCACGGCGGCTGGGATTACAGTTTCTACTATGTCGGCAACCTCGGCCTCTGGTGGAGTGCCAGCGAGCTTGATAGCGACCGCGCCTACTACCGGAGCATGTACTACAACATTGACTACGCATACTGGAACGAAGACAACTTCGGCAAGTCTGTCTTGTTTTCGGTTCGTTGCCTCCAGGACTATTAATTTAACAAAAGGAGTAGAACATGACAACCATTTACAATCGCCGCAAAAGTACAGACACGCAGGTCTGCCCAGACACCTTTAACCTTCACTCAACAAAAGGAGCATCCATGAACAATGCATTAAAACGCATCGCAACGGGCACATTCGCCCTTCTTTTCCTGGCTTCCGCAGCAATCTCGCAAGAAGCTATAAGATTCCAAATCCCAACGGACGCAAGTGGCGAACTTGTCCCCGTTACCTTGCCGCAAAAGCCGGACACCGTGCAAAAACTCGGCGCAGCAAGCAATCGGCCGCTCAACCTGGCAGAGCTTTCCGCCAAAGACACGGCAAGCTTTGAAACCTACTCCCGAAGACTCGCCCTTGTGCAAGACAGCATCTCCGCCACGTACAGGACAATAGAATCGGTAAAAAAGAACACGGAATCCTATATGCCCAAGCTGGAGCCAAAAGGCGAGTTTGAAAAGCAACCCGAATACGAAGCCCGCAGTTCCAATTGGTATAAAGAACTCTTTGACAGAACCGAACGTGACACAAAATCGCATACCACACGCCTGGCAGAACTGGAAAAGGCGAAAAAGAAAATAGAGGAAAACCAGGTGTCGCTGTATAGCTCGGTGAACATAAAATCCAGCCCTGAAGCCGCTTCAATATGGATTGGCAAAGAGGAAATAGGAGCAACTCCGGCAGACTTTGGCTTTTTAATTCCGGGCACCGTAAAAATCAACATCCGCAAGGAAGGCTACAATTCTTGGGACACTACATTTCAGGCTACCCCAGGAGCCAAATACAAAATAAGCGCTGTTTTGGAGGAAAAGAGCATATTCAGCGCGGAAAATGAAATTGACTTCGCCAAGATTTTAACAAAAGACGCTACGGTTAAGGACTACCAAGCCAGAATAAGAACCATAGAAGACCGCAAAGTTCAGGTTGGCGAGGAGATAAAGAAGATTTTGGAAGATTTTGCCAGCAAATACCCACCTCTTGAACCTCAGAAGCCGAGCGAGACACACGATGATTTCAACAAGAGGCGAGACATTTGGGCAAAAGAAGGCACGCGCCAAGTTGCGGAGTTGCAGAAGAAGCACGAGGTTTACAAGCAAAAACTTGAGCGTTCCATCGCCGTTCTGAAGGATTACATTATATTTACGCAAAGCACGATTGTGAACGAGCCTTCGTTCGGGGCAAAGATAGAGATTGGTGCTTACGATGCGGACAGGGAGCAGTTTGAGCTTTTGGCACAGGACACGGCAAGCGAGAAATCTCCGTTTTTATTCAAAGGCAAGGTTGGCGTTCCCAGAGACACGGCAAAGTCAATAAACCGTGCCGCCCCCGGCTTTGTGGCGAACTTGCAGTTTATCAATTTTCCCTTTGAGACGGAAGCCGGAAACGTGAATTTGGCTATGTCCAAGCTGCTGCTTTCAAAGAGCGGCCTTGATTTAAAGGTTGAGGGTTCTTTCAGCGAAATAGAGCGGTATAAAGAGCTTGACGGCTACGAGGCCTGGAAGCTCCGCAAAGATGCTCTCTTGAGCGGTGCCCTAAAACCGCAGGGCTTGGATTATGCTTACGCTATGGACAAGTCGGCGGCAAAGGACGCAGCGAAAGATGAAAGCTCCGGCGGTCTTGGCTGGCGTGGGTGGACGAGGATTGTCACTTTCACCGCAGCGGCGGCTCTCGGTGGTCTTGCCGTGTATAAGCATTTGGAGGTACAGAAAAATGTTGACAAGGTGAATGATTTGGCTAAGGATCCGCCTTCTACTGACGCCGAGAAAAAAGAGTGGGCAAAAAAATATGATAAGAATGCACAAGCAGTTAAGGATAGCGAATCGCAACGCAACATTTTCGGCGGTATTGCCGGTGGGTTTGCTGTTTGTGGGATAGTGACATTTTTCTTTTAGGAGGTTTATATGAAACAGTTTCAAAAAACAGTTCTCTCGTTGGTCATCTTAACGATACTAGCCGGCAATGCGGTAGCTTCCGTCTGCGGCGGAAAAACCGTTCATATCCAAATCCCAAGCGACTGGTCGCCTCCGTTCTATTATTGGGCTGGCGGTAGCTGGGGCACGGTAACGAGTGCGTCTTTGCAAGCCGGCGGCTGGTATGTGTTTTCCATGACCGGAGGTCCTTCATTTAATGAAACCGAGGGATTTGCGATTGGCAAAAAAAATGGTTTCGAACCGCCGCAACAATGGATAGGAAGAACACAATATAATGTGTCGCAGCAACCCGAGTTGACAAATGGAAAGATTCCATGTACCGCTTTTGGCTCAGGCGATGTTCTTTACATTTCGGAAGACATAACAACCCCCGGCAAAACAATTGTTGGTACCGAGCCTCCGAATGTCAAAAATTTCTACCTCCTGCCTCCACATACAAGAGACTGGATAGAAGGCATCCCTTACATAATGGACGCAAATGGAAACAGAAGCCCCATGCAGCTAGACTATAGCAGTTGCGGCTGGTATAAAGCGGTTTATTTTAACGAAGAACCGCCCACAAGAATGATGATTGGAATTGGGCCTACCATGCGAGACCCCATTAACCGAGGCGTATTCGACCTGGCCGCAAAGTTTGTAGAGCTTGGAAATGAAATCTACTTTCATGCAGACAGCGATGCGTGGCTCACTTCAAGAAACAGCATACCGGAAGAATTTGACCGCTGCTCCTATCAAATGGCAACGATTATTTACGACACGGACAAAAGCGTAAATGCAAGCTTCACAGAGGGTAACGAAGATATTGGATTTAGCTGCGACCAGTATGGTTGTTCGGCCTCCGGCATAGTTAAAGGCATGGTTAAACAAACCTTGAACGCCGATGGAAAAATGGAATGTGACCAATGTGACAAGACAGGCGGTTTTAAGAGCAAAGCCGATTTTGAAAAAGCCTTTAACCCCAACGACAATTCCAATGTTGCGGTTTGCTATGATATGCCCTTTGCCCGCACCGAAAGCGGCTTGTGGGAATATAACAGCGACAAGATGCTGAACAATCAAGGCAAAACAGTCGGCGGTTTTTTCCCTGAGATTTTGCAAAATAGAGCCTTAGCAACCGCTGTGGGGGCGGATTATAACAATTGCGACGCTTGCGATACCAAATATAAAGCGGAAAGTTTTGTAAACCTGACCGATAAAATAAATACTTGGTGTTTTGACCGTGGATTAAAATCTACAACAAACTTGACAGGGCAAACTTGCGGAACGGCTTACGGTCCCGGTGATTTTGCCAATGGCGAGACCCCAACGGATACATGGGGTGCCACATCTAGTGGGGATAGAGATTGGAATGAAACTTGGCGCTTCAACACAATCAATATGTGGGGCGGCACTAATACTGGAAAAAATGCCACGGCAAATTCCTTCTTCTGCTTTGAAAGCCACGCTACATTTAAATACGACCCTGCACATGAATTCTTTTTCAGAGGCGATGACGATATATGGGTATATATAAACAAGCAACTGGTTGTTGACTTAGGTGGCACTCATTTGGCTGCACCTGGCTATGTAAAATTGGCTGACCTTGATTTAACGGAAGGCGAAACTTACCCGATAGACATATTCTTCTGCGACCGCCGCACAACAATGAGCAACATTCGCATAGCTACAAATATCTATTTTGGGCAAACATCGGCAGAAGGCGGAAATGCGGGTTTGTTTTTGCAAGCGGCAGGAACCGGCAAGGAGATTTGCCTACAGGGAGCGATCAACACCTGTGCGGGAAAGAGTGAGGCGGTCTGCGGGGCAGAACTCGCTCCACGCATATCTTACCAGTTGGCAGTTCAGGGAGCTTCCAGCAGGTCATCGCTAAATGCCAATAACAGCAACTGTGTCTGGGTGAGTGAAACACGAGGCGTATGCTACGGCGGAATTTTGCTGAACAACGGCGTTGTGAGCGTAGATGAAACCGCCATCACGGAAGAATCTTTTAATACATCCGGTTTTAATATACTCGCTTCTGTTTCGGGCTATGGTTCCATCAGTGTATTTCAAAAGGAAGCTGTTGCACAGCCTTCATCGTCAAGCGATGGAGAGCCATCCTCAAGCTCCGATGAAGAACCATCCTCAAGTTCCGGCGAAGATGTGCCGATTATGGTTAAAGCCCTGCCAATGCCGGGTCTTCAGGAGCCTGCATATTACAACCTCAAAGGTGAGCCTCTTGGAAAGCAAAAGCCGAAAAAAGCCGGCGTTTACATTGTTCGCCAAAACGGGGTGAATAAGATGGAGGTGGTGAAGAAATAAGAGTTTAGTGAAATAAAGCTTGACAAAAGCCGAAAAAATTGCTATATTTATATACCCATATTTATGGCAAACGAAGCTCAAACAATTATAGCTATAGACGGACCTAGCGGTACCGGCAAAAGCACTACGGCAAAAATGGTAGCCAAAGAGCTTGGCTACACATATTTAGACACAGGAGCCATGTACAGGGCTATCACGTGGGCTATTGAGAATACGGCTATTTCTTTCGACGAAAACAATCAAATTCTAATAAACGGCGTAAACAGGGAAAAAGAGATTAGAGACCCTAAAATAAGCGCCGTGGTTAGCAAATACAGCTCCGTTCCCTCCATAAGGGAAGCTCTTACTGCGCAGCAAAGGGACATTGCCTCCGCAAAGCCTTGCGTTCTGGATGGGCGCGATATTGGAACGGTTGTGTTCCCAAACGCAAAGCACAAGTTCTTTTTAACGGCAGACTATAAAACACGTGCCAGGCGGCGGTTCCTTGAACTGCAAAATTCCGGCAAGGCAGAGGGTGAAACCCTGGAAAGCGTGGAAAAAAATTTAATGGAAAGGGATGAACTGGATTCCAAAAGAGAAATCGCTCCCCTTCTAAAAGCAAAAGATGCAATTGAAATAGACACCTCGCACTTAACAATACAGCAACAGGTTCAGAAAGTTTTGCAAAGCGTTGGCGAGGTGGCGCGTTGCAACAACTCTTTGAACGCAACCCCTCAAAGGTAAAAAATGTCCAATCCAACACTAAAAACAGGCACACAGGAAGACTTAGACGAAATTCTAGGCATAGAAGCCCTTAACAAAGGCATTTCCGTCTCCGAAGAAGAACTGGATGTCTATAACAAAACCCTCAAAGACTTCAAGGAAGATGTCGTTATAGAGGGTATAATTCGCCAGGTCAATGACTTGGAAGTTTTCGTTGATATCAATGGAAAATCCGAAGGAATAATCCCCCGTGAAGAATTCAAGGAAGGCGAGTCCATAGAGATAGGCCAAAAGATTGAGGTCTATATAGACAAGTTTGAAAATGACGATGGCCGTTTGGTTCTCTCAAAGCAAAAGGCCGATTTTCTGCGTATATGGAAACAGGTTTACGATGCTCACGAAAGAGGCGACAT
>Ga0182466_11649_pt1 | contig 11410 bp, 10 predicted proteins | sample TergutMp193P3_FD_120795 | JGI IMG/M metagenome (GOLD analysis project Ga0182466, IMG submission 120795) | reverse complement strand
GGTTAGCATTCCGTAAACTCCAATTGCGAACAGCAAAAAAGCGAGCAATAAACAGGATTGCAGAGTCATTTTTCCCCCGCGTGTCTATCTTCTTTATGCGTACGGGCTATTGTCACCGCACCTATCAAAGAAATTAAAAGGAGCAGGCTTATTGCCTCAAAGGGCAGCAAAAATCCGGTTTCGTCCGGCGAGAGAAGCCTTTTGCCTATGGCATCCAGAGAGGCGAAATCTTCTGCTGGCGTTTGTGTGCCAAAGTCAATTTCCTTTAAGAGCATAACCGCCAAAACCGCAACTGCTATGGAAAATAAAACCGCTAAAAATTTTCGCAGTTTTCCGGTTCCAAGGGCTGTTTCTCCCAAGTGGCTTGTTAAAAGTATTGCAAACACAATAAAAACAACCACTCCGCCTATGTAAACCATCACTTGAGCCACAGCCACAAATTCAGCGGAGAGCAAAAAGTAAAGAACCGCCGAGCAAAAAAATGTGCCTATAAGGGCAATCGCGCTGTGCAGAATATTTTTTACCCAAACCGTGAGCAATGCACCGGCAACCATGATAATAGCAGTCGCGTAAAAAAGGAAGTCTTTTATAGGGAGAGAATCCATGAAGGTAAATATAGAAATTCCCAGCCACAGATGCAAGGTAACGGAACTGCGCAAGTAACTAAAATTTTCTACTTTTTTTGCTAGAGGATTACCAATTTGAACAAAATAGCTCCAATTTTGCTTTTTGCTACCGCAATATCGTTTTCCACAGGTTGCGAAGACCGCAAAGACCGCAAAGAGCAGCCCGCAGCGGTGCCAACCGAGAATACCGAAAAAGAATCAAGCGCAAATTTCTCATCGCTCTTATCCGGTGTTTTAGCCAACGCCGAATTGCCGCAAAATATTTCTTTAAAAATACAGGAAAGCATAGCCACCGATTCCGCTTTTATTCAGGCTGTTAATATCATTTTGCAGGAAGACCCGTTTCTCTGGATGCTCATAGACAAGAAGCATGCTCTTCCGGAAAACTATGAACCCGGTGACTTGGTCAAACTGGCAAAGGGTTCCTACAGGGTAGGCAGAGACGGCCTTTTTCTAAGAAGTGCCGCCGCCGCTTCGCTTGAAGAAATGGCCGCCGCCGCAAAGAGCGAAAAGCTGACGCTTACCGTTTCCTCTACGTACCGCACATATGTTTATCAGGTAAATGTTTACAATCGCAAGGTTAAGGCTGCGGGCCAGCAGGCGGCAGACAGAGTATCTGCCCGCCCTGGACACAGCCAGCACCAGTTGGGGCTTACTATTGACTTTGGCTCCATTACAAACGCATTTGCACAAACAACCGAAGGCCGCTGGCTTGCAGCCAACGCCTCACGTTTTGGCTGGTCCCTTTCATACCCCCAAGGTTATGAAGAAATAACAGGCTACAGTTGGGAAAGCTGGCATTACCGCTATACGGGCAAGGAACTTGCAAAGTTTATAGACACTTACTTTGAGGGAATTCAGCAATACGCCCTGCGATTTTTGCACGAATGGAAACAAGCGAATTGCTCTACGAGCACATCCACCCCACCGCCTCCTCAAGCCTCGCAAATTTAATCACCTCAATACCCTTCACAGCGGGAATCTTTGCGCTTGTTGGCACTACTATCTTCTCAAAACCCAAACGATGTGCTTCCTTTATTCTCAAATCCAAGGAACTCACCGTGCGAATTTCGCCAGAAAGCCCAAGCTCGCCCATAACAATGCTGCGAGGCGGCAAACTTATGTTCAAGGCGTTGCTCACCACAGCGAGGGCGAGGGACAAATCTATGCCGGGGTCGTCAAGTCTTAGGCCGCCGGCCACGGAAACAAAAACATCCGAATTGCCGGTTTGGATTTTTGCAAAGCGTTCCAAAAGCGCAAGTATTATTGTGAGTTTTTTCGCTTCAACTCCGGCGGAAACCCTTTGCGGAATTGCATAGCTCGTTTTTCCCACCAATGCCTGAATCTCAAAAAGCAATGCACGGCTTCCTTCAATGGTGCAACTTACCACGCTGCCGGGCGAAAGCTCTGCGCCTTCCTGCAAAAATACTCTTGAGGGATTTTGCACGGGTATAAGCCCAAGCGAGGTCATCTCAAAAACACCGATTTCGTCCGTTGCGCCAAAACGGTTTTTTACCGTTCTCAAAATTCTGTATTGCCCCTTTTTATCGCCCTCAAAATATGCAACGGTATCCACCATGTGCTCTAAAATTCTGGGGCCTGCTATTTGCCCGTCTTTTGTGACATGCCCTATCAACATGGTAACCGTGCCGCTGTTTTTTGCGTAAACCATGAGCTTTAAAGCGCATTCACGGAGTTGCGAAACACTCCCCGGCGTTCCCGGCAACTCCTCGCTGTACATGGTTTGAATGGAATCTATCACCATCACCTGCGGCTTTATCTGCTCTGCGCATTCCAAAATTTTGTTGAGCGAAGTTTCGCAAAGCAAAAGCATATCGCCCCCAGCCGCTCCCAACCGCTCCGCTCTCAGCTTAACCTGCGCCGCGCTTTCCTCGCCGCTCACATAAAGGCTTTTGCAGCCAGCCGCCGCCATTGTGGAAAGGGTTTGCAAAACAAGCGTTGATTTGCCAATGCCAGGGTCGCCGCCTATTAAAACCAGGGAACCCGGTGCCATTCCGCCTCCAAGCGTTCTGTCAAATTCGGGGTTTGCCGTGGATAACCGCTTTGCGTGTTCGGTTGGCACTTGCGATATTGGCGTAGGTTTGGAACCGGTGTTTTGCAGCATGGCTTTTGCCCCGATACCACGGTTGCTCTCAACTTCCTGCTCAAAAAGCGAACTCCATGCGCCGCATTCGGGGCATTTGCCCGCCCATTTGGAGAATTTCTCTCCGCATTCTCGGCAAACGTACCGAATGTTGTTTTTTTTGGAAGGCATGGGGGGAAAATAGTATTTTCTACATTTAACTAGGAATGTTCGTAAAAAAATATTTATTGTCAATGAATAGGCGCACCAAAATAGAGATTGGGACGTTTATCGCAGTTACACAGGCATTCGTTTTTTTGCTGGTTTCCCATTTCCACATAAGCGAAATAACCTATATGAGTTTTATACCTATAATTTGCACGGCGTTCTTTTTCGGGGAAATGGCCGGATTGTTCTTTGGAGCCGCAGTAGCTACATGTTTTAGCCCGCTTTGGATAGATTTAAGCGGCTATGGCTCCCCGGCATGGGCGATTAGAGCTTTTGGCTATGCCACCGTAGGCCTTGTTGTTGGAAATTTGAGCAACGCTTTAAGAAATTATCTCCGCTTTGAAGAAAATATTCGCATAACGGATATTTCAACAGGCTTGCCCAACAGGCAGGCTTTCTGCGATAAGTTGGCGGAATTGTCGGCTGCGCAGATAAGCGGGCATTTTGCGATAGTGGTAATCGTTATATCCAACACAAAAATACTCTCCGAAACATTTGGAAACGATGTGACCAAAAGCATATTCAATCAATTCAAGGACAAGTGTGCGGAACTCACAAAAAAAATGAATGCAGAAATAGAAACATATTCCATAAGTTCAGACCAAATCGCTTTCTTTTTTAGAAAAAGCAATGAAGATGATTTGGAAACAAAAGAAAAATTTGAAGACAGCCTGACGAGCGTAGCTAAAAAGAATTTTCTCCATAAAGGCTTTTTTATACATGCGGATTCTCGGCTTGGCATTTACCGTTTTTCCGATTTTTCGGAAACAAATTCCGGCGAACTGCCGCTGCGCTACGCAGAAAAAGCTGCGGACACCGCCGTAAAACAGATGAAAGACCTGGTTGTGTATGGTCCCTCCAACCTTGCACAGGGTGCAAAGCATTCAAAAGCCTCGGATATTTTAGGGAGAATAGACCTTGCCATAAGAAGCAGATGGATGTTTTTGGTTTATCAGCCGAAAATAGATATGGCAACAGGAAAGATAAATTCGGTAGAGGCTTTGATAAGATGGAATGACCCCGACATGGGCTTTGTGCCGCCCGGATTGTTTATTCCGCAGGCGGAGCAAAGCACCCTTATAGAAAACATCACCGACTTTGTGATTAAACAGGCGATTTTGCAGTTGAAACTCTGGCAGCGAAGCGGAATTTTTGTCAACATAGCCGTTAATGTTTCAACCTATAACCTGTTGCAGCCTAACTTTGTGAACAAGGTTTTGAATTTGTTAAAGGAAAAGAAACTGCCGCCGGAATGTTTGGAAATTGAAGTTACCGAAAGTGCCTTGATTACGGATTTCCAGCACATTTTGGACGGCCTTAACCGTTTTCACGATGCCAATATAAAAATCGCCCTGGATGATTTTGGAACCGGTTACTCCTCTTTCCAGTATTTGCAGAGATTGCCCATAGACTATTTAAAAATAGACCAGTCCTTTGTTCGCAACCTGGGTACAAACAGGGAATCAAAGGAAATTGTAAAGGCCATAGTGGATTTGGCGCACACAATAGATGTAAAAACCATAGCCGAGGGGGTAGAAACCCTTTCCGACTATGAATATTTGAACAGCGTTAAATGCGACATAGGCCAGGGCTACTTTATGGCAAAACCCTTAACCTCAAACAATTTTATTTCTTGGTACTCGGAAAACAACGGAATATACACCTATTCCCGCTAGCCTTTAACAGCGGAATTTTTTTTTCTAAATTACCCCCATGAAAAAAATCCTCCTCTCTCTCGCAGCTTTTACAAGCATTATATCCATGTCTTGCGACTTGAACGCAGACAACCAGGCAGTTAAAAATAAGGCTGCCCTAGAAACCCAAAAAGGCAAGCACAGCTATGCAATCGGTAACGATGTAGGCAAATCCGTAAAGCGGCAAATGGACGCTATGGAAGCGGATTTGGACTACGCCCTGATTTTGCAAGGCATAAAGGACAAATTGGATACAACCAAGCCGGCCTTGATGAGCGATAGCGAAGCTACAGTAGCCTTGAACGAATTTATAATGGAAATGCAAAGAGCTTATATTACAAAAGATTCCATAGCAAGGGCAAAGGTAGCTGCGGAAAATCTAGTTAAACAAACCGAATTCCTTGAAAAGAATAAGGCCGAGACCGGTGTTATCACCACGGAAAGCGGCTTGCAATACACAACGGTAACCGAAGGCAAAGGCCAAACAGCCAAAGACGGAGACACCGTAGTTGTTCACTACGCAGGTGCTTTCTTGGATGGCTCGGAATTTGACAGCTCATTTAAACGCAACCAGCCTCTATCTGAAGTTCTGGCCGAGGGCAAATTTATCAAAGGCTGGATAGAAATGCTGAGCTTGATGAACAAAGGCCAAAAAGTTAAGGTGTGGATTCCAAGCAGCTTGGCTTACGGCGAAAATGGCGGCCCTGTGATACCCGGCAACACCCTGCTCGTTTTTGATATGGAATTGCTTGATATTAAGCCGGCAAAGTAGTGTCTAGCGGGGAATTTGCAGAACGGGCGGGTTCGGAGGCCCTTTCTATTTCGCCGGGTGTGGCGGCAAAAAGCGTTGTTAATCCGAACATAGAGGCGGTGCTGGCAAAACGCCGCCGCAAAGAAGCAAGCGTAGAGGAACTCTTTAAGGGCATACTAAGCGGAAGCAGGGTGGCTCTTTCCCAGGCCATAACCCTTGTGGAAAGCAGCTTGCCCGAACATCAGAATAAGGCGCAGGAATTAATTCAAAAATGCTTGCCGCATTCCGGCAATTCTTTGAGGATAGGCATAACGGGCAGCCCCGGTGCCGGCAAAAGCTCCTTTATAGAAGCCTTTGGCATTTACCTGATAGAAGAACACGGCAAAAAAATAGCCGTGCTAGCCATAGACCCCACAAGCCAGCGCACCAAGGGCAGCATTTTGGGCGACAAAACCAGAATGAATGTGCTTTCCGCAAAGGAAGAGGCTTTTATAAGACCCTCACCCTCAGGCACCTCGCTGGGCGGGGTTGCGCAAAAAACCAGGGAATCCATACTGCTTTGCGAAGCGGCGGGTTATCCGATAATTTTAATAGAAACGGTTGGCGTTGGGCAAAGCGAAACCGCAGTGCATGGCATGGCAGATTTCTTTTTGCTCTTGATGCTTGCAGGTGCAGGTGACGAATTGCAGGGCATAAAACGCGGCATAATGGAAATGTGCGATGGCATGGCAATAACAAAATGCGACGGGCAAAATGTTACAAAGGCCTTGGCAGCCCGCTCCGAATACCAAGGCGCGCTCCATCTATTCCCTGCAACTCCTTACAACTGGATGCCCAAGGTAATAGCAACATCTTCTGTTACCGGAGAAGGCTTGCCGGAAGTTTGGAAAATGATAAGCGATTTTGAAAACACTGTTAAACAGAACGGATGGTTTTTCCAAAACAGAAAGGAGCAGCAGAAAAACTGGATGGAAAGCAGAATTCACAATAGCCTCTTATTCAATTTTTACAACAGCCCTGTGGTTAAAAAAGAACAGCCGCTCTTGGAAAACGCCGTTCTAGAGGGCAAGGAAAGCCCCTTTGCGGCGGCGGAAAAATTGCTAAGGCTCTACTTCACAAGGCTAGGCGGCGGCCAGCGTGGATTTTTGGAAGACATATCAACCATGTAGAATTGCTTTTCCAGATAGCTGTAATCCATATCAAACATGCGGAGAACATAACGGGCAATCCACTGGCCCAGCTTTAGCACAACCATTTTGCGGCGCAAGCGTCCCTGGCAGTCGCGGTTTAGAATATCGGGCAGGGTATTGGTTGTCATTATTTCATCTATAAAGGGGCTGTTCAGCTTTTCACGTGCTTCCGGGCTTGAATAAAAATGCGTTACTCCAAAACAAACCCTGTGCGGATTAGCCTTGTTTTTCAAATATTCGCAGCACTGAACAATGGTAGAACCTGTGCGAACCATATCGTCTAAAATAATGACATCTTTGCCCGTAAGGTAACCTATGTCAACTTCGCTGGCGGGGTTCAACGCCACGCTCACCTCGCGTTCACCGGTACGTCTCTTGTCCAAGGTCACTCGTTTGCAATCGCTAAGGGCAAGCGAATCGCGCACCCTGTTGCCAAAGGGAGCGGCTCCCTTGTCAGGCGAAACTATTACCAGATTATCGCCGTTTTTGCCGGTTTGCACAAAGTTGGAAGTTTTTATATAATGAGCGTAAATTTCCGCAGGAACAAGGTTGTGAAAATCTCCTTCAAAAACATCTCTAAAAAGTATTTCAACATTTACGGAGTGATTATGAACCGTTATAACGGTATCAACCCCCGATTCCTTTAAGAGTTTTGCGTAGAGCAAAGAGGTAAACGCCTGCCCGTCAAACTTTTTCAGGTCTGTGATGTCCCTGTCCTTTTCAATCTCGCCAAAGCGATATGCCCCTCTGTCTTGCGCAGAGTAGAATAAGTCCGGTTCAATTAAAATCACCCTTTTGGCTCCGTTGTCTTTTGCCGCCCTTGCCAAAATCATATTGCGCATGGCGCAATCGTTTCTGCTCCTTGTGGATAGCGAAACGGAGCATATTATGACGATTTTGCCTTCCAGGTAGCAACCTACCCGCTCAAGGTCTTCAATATCGGAGATATAGCGGGGGCAAAACTCGCTGTTAGCGTAGGTTTTAAGGGATACTTCGTCTGAAATATCGCCGCGCAAGCCCATATACTGCGCTACATCCATAGCGAAGGAATCGTCCGTAAAGGTTCCTGTTACAACAATGCCGTCTGACATGGGAGGAAATATAGTAAAAACCCCAAAAATTTCCCCTAAAATCACACAAAAATGTAAGAAATATCCAAAATATGTAATTTTTTTGTCTATTTTCCATATTTTTTTGTATATTTATATTGTTAAATCTTTAAAACGGAGTTTCTTATGAAAAAATTTGCTTTAGCAGCACTAGGCGCATATGGTTTAGTCTCTGCTGCAGGTAGCTTGTGGGGGCCAAATACGGAAGACTTTCCTTCCTTGCAGGTAAAAGCCCCCGCAGTTATTAATTGCTGGGAAAATAGCCAAGACCCACCACAAGAGGGCCATCCCTGTTACGACGGCACAGGTGGCTGGTGGTTTGGTTATATAGACCAGGATGCGAGAACAGAAGTTAGGATAAACGGTTCATATGTTGAGTTTGCTGAAGGAACTTCCATATCTGATGAGTCCGATGGTTCTTCCCTTATAGATGCGGATGCCCTTAGAGTTAAATTCCACGGGGGGCCAGCGGAGTCCACCGCACCTTCAATCTCCGGCATAGGTTTTAACTTCAATAAACCTGAAGGTCCGGAAAATTTATCTAGCAAACTGGGGTATTGCTTAACTTATGAGTCCACTGGGCTAGTGCAGTTTGAGCTTGGATGGAATGAAAGTCAGTATGAATATGACACTTGGTACGTTGAACTGCCTGCATCAAGTAAGAAAACTGTGAAACCGAAATGGGATCTCTCTGTAACCACCGGTAAAACCTCTGGTGATTTCAAAAAGGACGGCTGGGGAAGTGGAATACAGGTACAGCCCATATCAACCGCTGTAGAAGGTGCATATTCTCTTAAAATACGCCTTAAAAACGGTACCGGAAGTGCCGTGGATGTGGACTTCGCTTTGTATGAGCTTGGCTGGAACGATGAGTGCACCGGCGGTGTTCCCATTCTTTCCAATGGCGCAGGTGCAAATGGTTTGAACTTGAGCTTATACAACAGGATGCTTTCCATGACTGTTAACTCACCTGCTTCTGTTCAAATTCTCAATTTGCAAGGCGCAGTTGTTCACAACCAGGTTTATGTACCCGGCAGCAAAATGAACCTGAACAACCTCCCAACCGGAGTTTACCTGGTTCGCATACCATCTTTGGGCTACTCCGGCAAAATTATGCTGAAATAAATTAATTGCTAAAAAATCCCCCGTGCAACGGGGGATTTTTTATTTCCGCCTCCAACAAACCGGCAAATGAACCTCACCCCCTTGCTAAAAGACTACCTCCGTTATCTGGGTTTGGAAAAAAACCTGTCCGGGCAAACAATCAAAAGCTACGAAGCCGACCTAAAATCGTTCTGCGAACAAACAGAGCTTTCAATAGAAAGCATAGATGTATTTCTAGCGGAAAGGGCAAAGGCCTCCGACTATAAACCGTCTTCGCTGGCACGGTACTACTCCTCCTTGCGCGGATTTTTATACTATCTGGAAGAAAAAGGCAAACTGGAATTTTCGCCGGAAAATTTATTTGCCGCGCCACGCCTCGAAAAATATCTGCCGCAATGTTTGAGCATAGACGAAGTTGCGCAGGTTTTTGAAAACATACCCGCAAACTACAAATTCAGAATGCGAGACATCGCCCTGCTTGAGCTTCTATACAGCGCAGGGCTGAGAATCAGCGAGGCTGTTTCCCTGAAACTGGAGCATGTTCAACTGGATAACGGCTGGCTCACCCCTGTTGGCAAAGGCAATAAGCAGCGATTGGTTCCGCTTGCCGGCAAGGCAAAGGAAAATTTGGAACTTTGGATCAAGGAATGGCGGCAAATGCTAAAACCCAAAACTGACACTGTTATTCTCAACTTTCACGGCAAAAAACTGAGCCGAATCGGGGCGTGGAAAATCATTCAGGCGCGCACGGCTTTTTTAGGCAAAGATTCAATAAGCCCGCACTCGTTCAGACATTCCTTTGCAACCCATTGCTTGGCCGGTGGAATGGATTTGCGCATTTTGCAGGAACTTTTAGGGCACGCAAATTTATCAACCACGCAAATCTATACGCATTTGGATAGCTCCTATTTGAAAAGCGAACATCACCATTTTCATCCCAGAGAGAAGCTAATAACCGGCAAAAATACCGGCTTGTAATATATGGCTATTCTTAGGGCTAGTCCAGATTATATCGTAATTAAGTTTTGCGCCGAATGCCCAGCTTTTTAATTTGAACAAGTTAAACTTTAAATGAAAATCCCAACCGAATTCAGACTCGCTGCTGGCGAGCATATAATTCTCCGCCTGCGGTGTTGCGGAATTGCCCCTCACACCTGCCAAACTTATTCCAACTCCCAAAAGCTCATAAACCTCAATCCCGGCCCGCCCTAGAAATTGATGCAAACCCTTAAAATCCGAATTGTTTTTCAAATGCAAATAACTATATGAACCTTGCAAATACCCGCTGGTATAATCCGAAAGCCCAAGCGCAAAACCAACCCCGAAATAAGGAGCATTTTTTACATCTTTTTGCAAACTGCCAACAAAATAATTCCACCCCCCCTCAAAGGAAAAACTCTGAGCAAAAACACTAGTGGAAAAAACCAGTGCGAATATAATTATGAGTTTACAACTCTCAACTCTCAACTCTCAACTCTCAACTTTCTTAAGTTTCGCCACGAAAAATCCATCCACATCCGGCATATCGGTAAATATAAAATCTTCCTGTACAAAACTCCCGTTTAAAAATTTCTCAATTACTTCGTTTGTCTCCTCTTTTTCCTTACTGCAAACCGAGTAAACCAAAATACCGCCTTTTTTAACGGCAACAGACGCTCCTTGCAAAATTGCCAGTTGCTTTTTTGAAAGTTCTGAAATTTTCTCCTTTGAAAAACTGTGCAAAACTTCCGGTCGCCTTAAAGCGACTCCCATATTTGAACACGGGGCATCCGCTATAACTATATCAAAACATTCTGAAAAAGGCGGGTTTTGCGCATTTGCCAAAGCTATGTGAACATTATTCAAACCGAGCCTTTTTTGCAAGTCAAATAATTTTGAAATTCGTTTTTCGCTGTTGTCCGTGCTTACAAAAAATGCCTCCGGATTCTCTTCCGCAAGCATTGCGCTTTTCCCGCCCGGTGCAGCACAGGCATCCCAAATTTTATACCCCGCTTTTATCTCGCACATTTTTGCCGTAAAAAAAGAAGCCGGATTTTGAAACGAGTAAAATCCTTTTTCAAACAACGGATTTTTCAATATTTCGCTTGCGCTCGTAACCGAAATAAATTTATCAAAAAGAATCTTAGACTCCCGCAAACCGAGTTTTGAAACCAATTCTTCAGCACTTGTTTTTTGCGGATTTGCCCTTATCCACTGCTGCGGGGCCTTTGCCGAACTGTTTTCAATTTTCGCAAAATTTTTTCTAAGGGCATTTCTCAAAACCGCATTCACAAATTTCACCCCTTGTTCATCCAAACCGAGTTGACGGGCTAAATCCGCAGCGGAATTGACGGCGGCGTAATGCGGAATGCGGGTGCATAGCAACTGGTACAGTGAAATTTCCAAAATCGCCCTGCAAGGTTCTTCCGGCAATTTGCGCATAAGGCTTTGCAGTTTTTCATCCAGGCCGGTCAAATTTCTGCATGTTCCCAGAGCGATTTCATAAGCCAATGCCCTATCGTTTTGCGGCAAATCTTCGCATATTTTTTGCAAATTGTCCTGCACAAAACCCTGCCCCTTTTTCCAGTTCAAAAGAGCGTGGAAAGCTGCAAGGCGCGAAGCGAGACCGGTTTTCATTGGATTTTG
>Ga0182466_11648_pt1 | contig 11471 bp, 7 predicted proteins | sample TergutMp193P3_FD_120795 | JGI IMG/M metagenome (GOLD analysis project Ga0182466, IMG submission 120795) | reverse complement strand
GGTCTATTTTAAGCCTTCTCAAATCAGCCAGTTTGCAACTATCCGTATCTATGTAAAAATCTATATCATTTGCAGGTTCCCCGCGAGCAAAAGAACCAAAAACGCCAATTTTCTTTAACATATACTTATTAAGCAGATTGCTCTGCCTTATGGCTTTTTCCAAAATACCCATGCTATCCATGCAGGAAAAAATAGAAATTTTATTATTAACACGTCTATCATAGGTGGATATTTGTTGAAAACGAAAGGATGAGAGGTATCCTTATGGCCGTAGCAACAGTGCAAGCCGGTATTGCAGACATGAATGAATTGGCGAATTTTTTCTCCTATTATTTTTGGCATTGACGTAATGGCAATTTTTCTATCTTTCCCAGTAATGCGTTCCAAACTGCTTTTTTCCTTTATGGTTTTGGCTTTATTTGCCTGTTCGGATGATAAAAATCCTACTTACCCCTTTGAAAGAACGGTTTTGGATGTGTCTATTGCCAAACGCTGCAAGGATGGCTCATACACTCCGGGTGCCAACTGCTACCTTATGCGATGGCAACATCCCATTGAAAAAAAGGACTTGCAAAATTATCATGTATGGCTGGATACTGTGGTAGTGAAGGACTCCGTTCAGGACATATCGCAATCGCAAATAAATCAGGCATATACCGTTCCATATAGCGGCAGAGGCACGGGTGATTCTCTGGACTTAACAGATTTGATAAGCGGATTTCTGGAAAGGGATAGCCTGCACATTGCAATTCTCGCAAGATATTCGGGCGGCGACCAGGGCGCAGTGCAGCATATCCATGTCCATTTTGGCGATGATGTTCCGCCTTCACCGGTGAGTTTCAACGATTCCGCATCCGTGGACACAATATGGATTGACTGGATTCGCCCGGCAGACCAAAGGGATTTTTATCGCCCCGATGCCATGAACGGGCCTATTGCCGGCTACAATATCAGCATACAGACAACAGAAGACATCAGCAAGGCTACAATAACAGTAAACGACGAAACAAGCGCATCCAACTACAGAAAATCCTGCAGATTCAGAAAACAGGGACGCAGCGTTGAACTGGAAAACATTCCCAATAACAATCCCTCCCTCATAAGACTTGCCATACCCGACGGAAAAGGAGTTGCAAACGATACAAGCGATAACTGGAGAATGAAAATTTCAGGTTTAAAACCGGAACAATCATACAGCATATCCATTGTTGCATTCGACAGCGCAGGAAATTCATCCAGCGTAGAGAGCAGGAATGTGGCAACAACCGATGCCATACCGCCGCTAATAACAAACGAATTCCGGCTTTACAAGGACCCTAATGACGGCTTGCCCCGCCTTGATTCAAACAACCGCCTGATTTTATTCTGGTCCCGCAGCGTAGATCCTTTGCGCAATATAGACCCTCTCACCAATCCCGCGCAAATATACTATTCGGGCACGCCTTACAGAGAAGTCAGAGGCTATTCCATTGAGCAGTGGAACAGCAATTCCTGGGAAGCAATTCCCAGAATATCTCCGGTTCATGATAATTATTACGGTTTTCGTTACAGGCTGGAAAACGATTCAATGAAATTAAACTATAGCGGAGAATTTGTAAGCGATACCCTGCGCTGGGTTTTGCCGGGCGACACCGTTATTTTACGCATACGGGCAATTGACAGTTCAGGGCATTATTCAAGAGCCTGGATAGATACCGTTGCCGTTTCAAAAGGCGAACTCTGGCAGAGCAAATGTCCGGAGAATTTTGCCCCCGTAAAAAAGGACGGCGGTAATTTTTGCATGGAAAAACTGCAGCATGTTTCCAATGACAGATTTAAAACAAATGTTCTGTACATGGAAGCAAAAAAAATCTGTGAAAATCTGGGCTGGCATTTATGCACCGAAGACGAATGGAATACGGCTTGCAATAGCGGCGGCTCCGATTACGGAATCATAGAAGAGAAAAACTTTGGAGTGTCCGAATTTCTGTTCAGCCGCTGCGGAGTAGGCACCGGAGATTCTATCTCCGCAAATGATGTGAAAAAACGCAATAAAACCTGCGCAAGCCCGGATGGTATCAGGGATTTGCCGGGTCAGTTGCAGGAATGGGTTGCAGGCAGCGAGGATTCTTCCTTTATAAAAGGGAGCAGCTACCCGATTTTTCAGGGTGCATCAAGGTTGGAACTTGCACAGTGCAAAAATCGCTTTACGCCAACCCGTATAAGGCCAAGATACATCACGGATACCGTCTTTCTATACAGAACCGGCTCCCGCATAGACACCCTGCCGGTGAGAGATACGCTTAGAACCGGCGAACCGGAAATTTTATTGCCAAGCGCGTTTCCGCATACCCTTTTATTTTACACCATAAGGGATTCGCTTGGAACCGAACTCGGAATTGACTATGTAAATCTGGCGGAATACCGCAGGCGAGGCGGGAACGAGTGGCTGAATGTGCTTTGGCAGGGTTTAAAATACGAGCCAAAAGACACATTGCGCAATGCTTTGATCATGGGAACGGAAAGCATACCGGCCCTTGACTTCTTCCTGGACCCTACTGTTGGGTTTAGATGCTGCACTGCCGCAACTGCCACGCAGTGATTTTCTATTTTACAGGGATGAAATTCCTTTTTTCAGCCCTCCTTTCCCTGTGCCTTCTCGGTTGCATAGACGAATATACCGATTCCATTGAGCTTCGCCGGGATGGAAGCGCATTGTTTCAAGCAAGCATTTACCCTTGCGAGCCGGATTCCGGTTTTATAAACAACCTCAAGAACGATTACGACTCCGTTGCCGGAATTAAATTTGATTCCGCATGGTTTTCGCTCCGGGATTCCCTTTACTCGTTTAATTTCAAATTGTCCTTTGAAAATCTATTTTCGTGGCAGAGCAGCAAGGAAGTTGAAAAGGATTTTATAGGCAGTATCTCACTGAAAAAAATAGATTCCCTGGCAAATACCTATTCCTTTGAGCGGATTATAAACCCGAATTCGGAGAATGAAGACGGCACGGTTGTTCCCGAAGAAAACATTTCATCGTTTGCGCTGGAGCAAGCCAAAAAAGACTCCATATACTGGGAATATACCGTTATCCTGCCGCATGATGCAATGCTTGTAAACAGCGAGCCAAAAGACTCGGCCTATATCAGCCAAAGCGAAGGCGTTCTTCGCTGGAAAATCCCGGCTAACGAGGCAATCTCAAAACGAATCACCTTAAGAGCGGACTTTTCCTTTCCGCAGGAAAAAACAATTAACTGGGTCTCGCTTTTTGGAGTTGTTGCCGGTTGCATTGTAATGCTGCTCGCAATAGCCATGCTGGTGCGCAAGTTAAAAAAACTGAGCATAGCTCTCAAGGAACTCAGGAAGGCTGAGGAATCGGTTCGGTAAAGCCAACCCGTGCCTGAAAGTGTACCTGCTCGGGATGTTCTTCGTTGACGCCAAAAACAACCGTGTGATGGCGGCTGTCCGGGAAACGCATCAGGGACACCCTTGCATTGTATTCAACCTCATGCATATAGTTCAACTGAATGGAACGGATTTTTCTCTTTCTCAACTCGTCCATGCTTATGGTATCCAAAACCCAGTCCGAATATCTGCAGTTGTTCACGTGGTTGTTCAAATCGATATCGCTGTACTTTACAACCTTTACCAAAGAGGCTTTTGGCATCCCAACCGGTTCCAAAAGGGCTATGGTTTCGGGAAGCGCGCTCAATTCCGGCGAGGTTTCAAAGCGGTAGGGCCCCTCCGAGAAGGGAATTGCCTTTTTGTCCTTTAAATCTATCAAGAGCCAGGAGGAGGTTCCCTGCATAATGGAATTCCCCTGTGAATCGCGAACATCATAATCGTTCCATGCAACTTTTTCCGGACTCACGCATTTTGTCCAGGTGCTGATTGAAATTTCTTCGCCCCAAAGCGGCAAATGGGATATTCTGAGTTTTATCCTTGAAATAAGCAGGGTGAAATTGTCTTTTTCAATCATGGACAAATAGTCAAAACCCTGATTTCTCAAATTGGCCAGGGAAGTTTCCTGAAAGAATTCAAAAAGCCGGGATATACGCAGATGCGCATAACAGTCGCAGTCAAAAAAACCGATTGAAAATTTTCTGGGAACAATAAGCATACGATTCTCCTGATTAATTAGAGAGCAAAACCCTGTTCATTGCAGCTACAAATGCCGCCGGATCCGGCAAAACCGAACCTTCCGCAAGCAAAGCCTGCCCGTAAAGCACAACCGGGTAGGAACCAAGGTCCTCGCCGGCTTCCGCTTTCTTGAGCAAACTTTTGCAGATTTCGTGTTCTGGGTTAATCTCCAGTATGCGCTTTGTCTTTGGTATTTCCATGCCCTGCAAGGCCATCAGTTTTTCCATGTGCGCACCCATTCCGCCCGTAGCCCGGACAAGCATGCAGGGGCTGTCTTTAAGACGGCTGGTCACGCGCACTTCGCTGACATCCTCGCTCAAAACCTTTTGCAGGGTTTCGCAGAGTTTTTCAAAGGTTTTTTTGCTCTCATTTTCCGCGCTCTCCTCTTCCTTTGTCTTTTCAAATTCCAGATCGCCAAGAGCTACATCGTGGAATTTCTTTTCCCTGAATTCATTCAAGCCCTGCATCATGAATTCATCAATGGCATCGGTTAAAAACAGGACTTCGTAACCCTTTGACTTGCAAGCCTCCAAATGCGGGCTACCCTGCACCGTAGAGACGGACTCGCCGATAATAAAATATATTTCCTTTTGACCTTCCGGCATACGGGCTATATATTCTTCCAAACCCACGAATTCCTTTTCAACGGTTTTGGTGCTTTTGAAGCGGAGCAGGTTTTTTAGCTCGTCCAAAAATTCCCAGTTCATGTAAAAGCCTTCCTTTAGAACGGCTCCCATTTCCATCCAGAATTTTGCGTAGTCTTCCTTGCGGTCTGTTGCCGCGCCTTGCAGAATATCCAGTATTTTTTTGGTGGCGTGCTTTTTAAGGTTTGCAACTGTTTTGTTGCTCTGCAATATTTCGCGGCTAACATTCAGGGGTAAATCTTCGGTGTCTATAACGCCACGGGCAAAGCGAAGCCAGTTGGGCAGCAACTCCTTGCAATCGTCCATTATGAATACGCGCTTCACATAGAGTTTAAGCCCCTTATGGTGTTCGGACGCATAACGCACTCCAAAGGGCGCCTTTAACGGAACGTAAAGCAAACTCCAGAATTCCTGCGCGCCCTCAACGTGGTTGTGGCTCCATGCAAGCGGCTCGCCGCCTTCGTGCGAAACAAGTTCGTAAAATTCCCTGTACTGCTTTTCCTCTATGCTTTTTGCGCTTTGCCGCCATATCGCCGGCTTTTCGTTCAGGCGTTCAACATTCTCCTTTTTGTCCTTGTCAAGGGAATGAATATAAATGGGATGCGTAACAAATTCGCTGTACTTGCGAACTATGCTTTTTATTTGCCAGTCCTGCGAAAAATCCTTGCAGTCTTCTTCGTCCTTTATATAGAGGGTGATTTTTGTTCCGTTTTTTCCTTTTGGGAGTTCATCCACGGAAAAATCGCCAGTGCCTTCGGATACCCACTGATAGCCCTGCTCCTCGCCGGCTTTTCTGGAATGTACTTCCACCTTGGAAGCCACCATAAAGGAGCTGTAAAATCCAACGCCAAACTGACCGATAAGGTTCACATCCCTTTTTTCATCGCCTGTTATGCTCTGCATAAAATTCTTTGTGCCGGAACGGGCTATGGTGCCAAGGTTCTGGATCAGCTCTTCCCTGTTCATGCCTATTCCGTTATCTTCCACGGTAAGGATTTTGGTTTCTTCGTTTGCGGAAATATCTATGCGCAGTTCCGTATCCGTTGGCAGCAGAGCCTGATTTGCTATGGATAAAAATCTCAGCTTGTCCAGAGCATCCGCCGCGTTTGAAACCAGTTCGCGTAAAAATATTTCCTTGTTGCTGTAAAGAGAATGTATCATCAAATGCAGCAAATCACGAACTTCCGTTTGAAATTCCATTTTTTGTGACATTTTTCCCCCTACCCCATTAATACCTCTACAACGTGTTTTTTGCCTACCAGAATCGGGATAATATTGCCCACTATTTCCCTGTCGTCCACGATTATGGATTTTACGCCTTTGCTCACGCCTCTTGGATTTTTGACGTGAATTTCGTAGGTTGCGCCGCGGAATTTGCGGGTTATTCTGAATTCCTTCCAGGACTTTGGAATACAGGGGTCTATGGATAAACCGTTGAAGGTTGCCTTTACGCCCAAAATATACTGGGTTGCCGCCTGGTATGTCCAGGAACTTGTTCCGCTTAGCCAGGCATTGCGGGCAAGCCCGAATTTCTTGTGCTCGTTGCCCAGAATGTTTTGCGGGTAGCAGTAAGGCTCGGATTCAAATTCGTTTATTTTGCCGTTGTTTTTTGCAGCCGGGTTAATCTGGTTGTAATACTGGTATGCCCTGTCGCCGTTGCCTGTTATTGTTTCCGCAATCATAATCCAGGGATTGGCGTGCAGGAATATTCCGCCGTTTTCCTTTGCTCCGGGAGGGTAGGTTGAAACGCCGCCAACGTGCGGGTCAAAGCCGTTGTAGCCGGGCCAGGAGAGTTTTATTCCGTTCTTTGTGTTGAGCAGTTTATTAACGCTGTTCAAAGCCGCCTTTGCACGTTCGGGAGGCGCAATGCCGCTGATAACAGGCCAGCTTTGGCCGAGCGAATCTATTTTATTGACCTTGCTTTTGCTTGAACCAAGGGCCTTGCCCTTTTCGTCAAACCAGCGCACATACCATTTGCCGTCCCATGCGGTTTTATTCACCTTTGTCTTGATTGTTTCGTACCAGTTCTTATATTGAGCAGCCAGTTTCCTTTCGTTTATGGCTTCGCAAATGTCTATCATTTCCAGCAGGGCTTTTGCAAAAAGATTTGCGTTGAAAAGGGATTCCGAGCCGGTTGGCAAATTAACAGTGTCGTTCCAGTCGGCAAAGCCGAGATGCGGAATTCCGTGTTTGCCGCGATCTTTCCAGGAGAAGGCCAAACTTCTTTTTAGATGTTCCAAAACCGTGCCCTTTTCCCTTTTTTCAAGTTCTTTCTTTTTGTTATAGAAAGGAATAGGCTTTTTAAGGAATTTAATATTTCCCGTTTCCTTCAAGTAAGAAGCAACGGTTAAAACAATCCATAGATGGTCGTCGCCGTAGTATTTTGGGCGGTCTTCCTTTTCGCGGGAGTCGCCTTCGTTGGCTTCCATTGTGCTTGGGAAATACTGGTGCATAGCATTGCCCTCTTCCTTTTGAACGGAGAGCAGGTTTTCTGCCAAGATACGGGCTTCTTCGGGCATGTGGCTCATAACGCCCAGCAAGTCCTGGCTTGAATCCCTGTAGCCTATTCCACGGTCGCTCCCAAAGCCGAGTTGATACAGCGAGAGATAGCGGCTCCAGTTTTTTGTGGTGTGGCACTGGCGGGGATTGTGAATATTCACCATTGAGTTAAAGCTGGCATCCGGGGTTTTAACCTGCAAGGCACTTAGATAATTTGCCCAGAAATCCGCCAGGTCTGCGAATGCCCTGTCTATATTTTTAAGGTCGCGGTACTTTGTGATTTCCGGCATTGCCGCCGCTATGCTTTTTTCCTGCCCAAGCTGGGTTGCAACACGCCCGGATTTTTTGGGAGCGAGTTTGAACTTGAACATTTGGGCTGCAATATTGTCACCTCTTAAAGCGGTGCTGTTTGTCAGGCTGCCTTTATAGAGGGAGTAGGGATGCGCCCAGCCCGTGATTTCGTTAAGCCCCAGAAATTCCCTGCGGTCGCCGTCAAAACTGTCTGCCGGGATGTTTGCGGTGAAGTAATTGACCGCATATTTCTTTTTCATAAAGGCGTACTGTTCCAGGATAACATGGCCGCTTTTTTCCCTGTGCGCATCAACAGTCATGGTTTGGGGAACCCAGTCTGCGTTGGTGAGTTGCTTTAACGAGTCAAAATGGCTGAATTCATAGACGGGCACAACATCCACTTCCATGTTTTTGCCGGAAATATTTTCAATGGAAATATCCTGAATCAGGGTGGAACTTTTTGCGGGAACAAATACGGTAATCTTGACCCTGAGGCCAAAACCCTCTGCAACCCACCGGGTATAAGAAAGCCCGATATGGCACCTCCATTTGTCCCACAGAGTACAGGTTGGGGAAACAAAGGGGGAAATAACCTTGCAGTAATCCTTTTCTTTTATTCTAAGGTAAATTGTGCTGCCTTTAAATTCGTTTGCCGGCATTTGGCTTATGTATTTTGTGATGCGGTTAAGGGCCGGGTCTCCTTTGCAGAGCACGGTGCCGCCGGTGGTATCTATAATGCCGCCGAATTTAAGCGTCCCTACATAATTGCACCATTTTATGGGCGTAGCGGGGTTGCACAATATGTATTCCTTGCTGGCATCGTCAAAATAGCCATATTCGTGGCCTGTTGCCTTGTCGGTTTCTACTTTCGCTGCCTTTGCCTTTTTTTTTGTGGCCATATTCTTTCTCCTAAAAAGTGGTTAAGCGGGAGACGGGATTCGGACCCGCGACCGTTAGCTTGGGAAGCTAGCGCTCTACCAGCTGAGCTACTCCCGCCGATAGGGGGAATATAGAAAATTAGTAGGGGCGTTGCACGTTTTGCCTGAAATTTTATTATATTTGCAATAATGAACCCGAAAAAGGAGTTTTTATGACCGTTGAAGATATAAAAGCTATGTTTGCAGAAAATGCAGCGCAAATGCAGGAAACCGATCGTAGAATACGTGAAACCGATCGCATAGTAAAAGAAACCTCCAGCCAAATGCGTGAAACAGACCGCATAGTACAAGAGACCTCCAGGCAAATGCGTGAGACCGAACGCATAATAGCCCAAGTATCCAAACAAATAGGCGGAATAGACAACAATATTGGGTACCACGCGGAGCAGTTTTTTCAGAATGTGTTTGCGGATAAAAAGGTTTTTGGCGGCATCAAATATGACGAGATAGTTTTGAACATGAAGTTCAGTGAAGATGTGGAGTTTGACATTGTTTTGAAAAATGGAAATTCGGTAGCCCTGATAGAAGTCAAAAATCGAATTCGTCCCAATTTTGTAAAAAAACTTGCAGAGGAAAGGGTGAACAAGTTCCGTAAATGCTTTTCCATGTACAAAGATCACAATATATATCTGGGCATAGCAGGTTTTTCTTTTGGCGAGGCGGTTCTGGAAACGGCCAAGAAATACGGTGTAGGCATAATAAGGCAGGCAGGAGACGGCATAGAAATTGACACAATAGGTTTAAAAGCGTATCCCCCGCCGCCGTATGGGCGTTGCACGTAAGTAGGGGCGTTGCACGCAACGCCCCTACATGAACACAACGCCTACATATCCGCAACGCCCTACATGTTATTCGTCTTTCAAGCAACGAATACCCAAAGAATAGTTTTTAAAGTCGTTTTGGGCGCAGTGATTAGCCGTAGTACTGGTATTTGATACGCTTAATATGCATTTCCCGGCATAAGTATTACCAGTAGCAGGTAGCGGCTCCGTGGCAGTCCACCAGCTGGAACCATCAGGCAGGGCATTAAAGCCGTAGTAATCTATGCCTGGGCCAGTTCTGGGTGCGGCTGATGATGCGGTAGTGCCGCTGGGGAGCCAAACTTCCTTTGACTTTAATAAATAGGCCGCGTAAGCAGTATTAGCTGATGGGTAAGTAGAACCATCTGGCATTGGCAGCTCACCCCTTCGTAAATAGAATCCGTCCGTATTTGCTTTATTGTACAACACTTGCCATTCATCCTTACTCGGAATATGCCAACCTTCCGGGCAAATGCCTTGGTGAGGTGATTCTACCAGACCTTGAATTGCGCATTGGGTAGTCTCACATTCTTCTTGCAGATTCATAGCTGTTACCCATTTATATAAACGGCCGACTTCTTCGCAGTAAAATTCATCGTCATTTCTGCAGGTACTGCCTTCGGCAGCGTATTTCAGATTCTCCGCCATCCAAATCTGGGTGCCTATAACAACGATCTCGTATTTTTTACCATCTCGGCTATCAATGAGCAACCCGAAGTGAGCTTCTCCAGATGAGCTGGAGTGGTGAATCACTTCTTCAGACGAACTGGAGTGTTCGCTGCTGCTTGACGCTGGCGGCGGTGGTGGCGGCGGAGGAGGTGGAGGAGGAGGAGGCGGTGGCGGGGGGATGCTTATAGACGAACTGGATGGTGTATCCAAGCTGCTTGACGAGCTTACTTCCGAGATCGGTTCTTCGGAAGGATCATTCACGCAACGAACGGAATAATAGTTGGACTTATCGGCGGAGAGCGAATTAGTGAACTGGCTGGCTTGGTCAATAGCCAGAGCGAAGGCTTTGCCATTGCCGGTCTCGTTGCTACCCCACCAGTGACCATTGGCTTTGTTTCCGTGGAAAGTCCAAACATCTTCGTGTTTAACAACATATCCGCCCGGCAAAAGGGCAAGCCCGTAGTTGTCCGTGCCGTTGCGATTTAGATAATCCCAACCGCTAGTAGCCTTTAGCTTGTTTATATTACTGCCCAGAGCCGCCCACTCATCACTGCTCGGCAAACGCCAACCGGCAGGGCAGGCATTTATAGCAGTATTCCAATCATAGAGCCTGCCGTAGGTATCGCAATACGGTCTGTTTTCATCTGAACTCAAATCGGCATGAGTATCCCCTTCAACAGCGCATTTGCTGCCTTCGGCAGCGTAGTTCAGATTCTCCGCCATCCAGATTATGCCGTTTATGGCAACGGCCTTGTATGTTTTGCCGTCCCTGCTGTCCGTAAACGGAGCGGCGGGAGATGCTACCGGTTCCGGCGGCGGAGCCGAACTGCTGCTGGACGGGCTGCTTACTCCTGCATCGGAAGATGATGACGTAGGCGTAGCCGGTGGGCCGTCTCCATCATCGCCGGAGCAAGAAAAAGTGAGAACCAAGGCAAGCGCGAGGCTCGCCGGGAGCAAAAAACGAGGTGTTTTCAGCATAATAACCTCCTGGGTTAATGGTTAGTCCTCCACGCAACGAACATAATTAGGTTCGTGCATAGCGCTGTCGTCATTGTAGGAGATGCCCGTATTGCTGGGGAATCGCAAGTCATCTCCCATTATTTCTACTTTGCGGGCAAGAGCAATAATCTCTAGGGGTTGTTCGTTGGCGTAAGCTGAATGCACGCTGCTGCTCCAAAATCTAACAGCAACTCCTAGACTTTGCGTTCTTCCATTAACGCCAACATAGCCGCCCGGCAGGGCGGAAAAGCCATAGCTGTCCGTGCCGTTGGGATACTTGGGATTATTATCCCAGCCTTCCTTTGCTTTTAGCTTTGATCCTGCCCCTGTGTTGTTTGACGGTCTATAATTCCCTGTCTTGTCTCCATTCACATAATTTATGAGAATTTTCCAGTCATCATCGCTTGGCAAATGCCACCCGTCAGGGCAAGCCTTCATAGCCGCAGCCCAGGTATATGCTCTGCCGTACTTGTCGCAATACTCGTTATTTTCCTGCACGGCATACTGATGAT
>Ga0182466_14248_pt1 | contig 11558 bp, 15 predicted proteins | sample TergutMp193P3_FD_120795 | JGI IMG/M metagenome (GOLD analysis project Ga0182466, IMG submission 120795) | reverse complement strand
GCAACTGTTTGCAAGCCTTCGGAGAGGAATTTCATTCCCAAGAGAAAAATTCCAATACCGCCCGCTAAAGAGAGTATGATTTTCGCGTAATCGGAAAGCATGTAGAAAATGTAGAAAAAATTTTACAAAGGACAAAAAATAATTATATTATTATAGATGATGCCATGGGGGTACCATGCTTAAAAAGATATTGTATGTTTTCGTTTTTGCACTCGCTATGCTTGTGTCTGGGGTTTTTGCCCAGCCAACCAAAAAATTGGATGTAGTAATTCGCGATTTTCCTGTGGATGAATTTAAGCCGGAGCCGGGTGATAAGAATCCGGTTAAACCGCCTTTTGATGTGGATATATGGCTTACCGGAGACCCAGATAGCAAAGGCGGCGGTTCCATAGCGGGCGGCAATTTGCCTTCATTTGAAGGAGGCGGAACCTTGCCTTCCATAGACAAAATTTGGGACACAAAAATAAATAGTATGGTTCCGCTTCCTAACGGCAAGGGAAATAAAGAAGTTCATGGCTTTGGCACAAAAGGAACAACCATTCCTCCGAACAGGAAAGGCGAGTTGATTTTAACTGCTTATCCGAATGCAAGCGCTGCAGTGCAAACAAAAGACGGGTACATTAATTATGCCGAATGGGATACCAATTCTACATATCAAAAACTCTTCGGTTTGCCTCCAAAGGCGTATGAAAACAATCCCTTTGGAATAGCAGACCCAACTGTAGTGCAGCCTAATGGGGGGGTTGCCTTTGTTAAAAACGGTTTTCCTGGCGAAAGTTCCGCTGGTGGTATTCAGGTTGCTCCAACTCGTTGCTTTGCGGACCTTGAAACCCCAGACAAACCGCGCATTAACTGTCTCAACTTCAGTTTAAAAGCCAAGCAACCTTTTCAGATTGCGGTTACTGTTTACGATCAACTTGGTAACTTCATAACTCAATACCGCGAAACCGTCACCGAACAGGAATTTCGTAGCGTAGTGCAGTCTCCTGGTTTTGTAGAAAAAGACCAAATGGAAATGGTAGCTAAAGGGAGCAGTCAGTGCAAGAAACTTAGTGCAAACAACTTTGGACAGGAAGACGTTGTAACTCTAAACGGCCATGTGAAGGTAAATGTGAATATTTATCCGTTTTTTGCAGATGGCAAGCACTTTAGCAATGGAGTTTATTTTTTGAAGATAGACAGAGTTGATTTGCCATATAAGGGTTGTGTAAATTTCGGTGGAAATGCACAGCTAGTATCAGAACCCTTTGTTCGCTACCACGCAGATACAAAACTCGGCTGGATGAGAGCTGGAGATAAGAAGAAATAGTGGCTAGCAGTTTGTAAAGTTGCCAAGCATTTTTAATCCGACTTCGCCGCTTTTTTCCAAATGAAATTGAGCGGCTATTAAATTGTCTTTTCCTATCAGGCAGGGGAATGTTTGCGAGCCGTAGGTGGTGATGCCATAAATATTGCTTTCGCTTAAATTCGGATGGTAGGAATGCACAAAATAAAAGTTTGAGCCGTTTGGAATGCCCTTGAAAAGAGGGTGTTCCTTTATAAAATCAACTTGATTCCAGCCTATATGAGGGATTTTCAAATTCGGTTCGTTTTTGAATTTTACCGCATTTCCTTTTAAAAGCCCAAGGCATTTAACCCCGCCGTCTTCTTCGCTGCTCTCCAGAATAATTTGGCACCCTATGCAAATGCCAAGAACCGGAGTTCCTTTTTTGACTGCATTTTTAACAGCTTCCCCAATACCGGTTTTATTCAAATTCTCCATAGCAGCCTTAGCTGCGCCAACGCCGGGGAATATGATTCTATCGGCCTTCTCTATTTTTTCCGGCTCGTTTGAAACCTCGCTTTCAATCCCAAGATACTTCAAGGCATTATAAACGGAAGTCAAATTGCCGGCACCGTAGTTTACGATAATCATGGGGGGAATTTAGAATTTTCTACATTTAAAAAATGCCAGATTTCAACCAAACCGATGAGCCACAGAGTGGCGAAACTATTGCTGTTATTTCCACAAATCACGGAGAGATGAAAATTCGTCTGTTTCCTGAAATTGTGGGGGAGGCAGCGGAGAACTTTATTGAGCTTGCCCGTCAAGGTAAGTACAATGGGGTGTCTTTTCATAGGGTTATAAAGAATTTTATGATTCAAGGCGGTGATTTTACATATGGAAACGGCTCCGGTGGCCATGCTGCAAGCGGCAAAGACAGCACTATAGGCGATGTTTATGACCCTCGCTTAAGTCATGTTAGGGGAGCTGTTTCTTGGGCAAAAAGCCGTATGCCGAGTTCCATAGGCAGCCAGTTCTTTATTGTGCACGCAAAAGACGGAACACATTTTTTAGACCATCCCATAGACGGACATTTCCACGAAGGCTACACGGTTTTCGGGCAGCTATACGAGGGTTTTGGAACCTTGGATTCCATAGCCGACGTTAAAACAGACAACCGAGACCGCCCCGAAGAAGACGTTGTGATAGAGAGCGTGGAGATAGAAACGCTGTAAGTTTACTATATTTTCCCCATGCGAATTACCTCCTCCTCTCAGTTGCGCGGCGTGATTCCTGCGCTTTTTACACCGTTAAAAAACGATGACCCTCATTGCCTGTACAATTCCATAGACTATGAGAAAGCAAAAAAAATGATAAACGACCTTATAGAGGCAGGTGTTCATGGTTTTGTCCCCGTTGGAACAACAGGGCAGAGCGCAACCCTTAGCACCGAGCAGCATTTGGATTTTATAAAGTTCACGCTGGATTACGTGGACGGCAGGGTGCCTATAATCGCAGGTGCAGGCTCCAACAACACAAGGGAATCCATTGAAGTGATACAGGATGTTTTAAAAATAGCGGAAATTCCAATGCTTTGCCTCACCGGTTACTATAACACCCCTCCGCAAGAGGGCATTTACGCTCATTTCAAAGCTTTGAGCAGGGAAACCGGCGCAAAAATCATTCTTTACAACGTGCCGGGGCGCACCGCTAATTATATACACCCAAGCACCGTGATAAAACTTGCTGAAGACAAAAACATAATCGGCTTAAAACAGTCCGTTGAATTCCGCATAGGCGAAAAATTCTGCGAAGATACAAAGAGCATAATTGAACAAACCAAAAACCTTGATTTTGCGGTTGTATCCGGTGAAGACGGTGCTTTTATAGATATGCTGGAATTCGGCGGTACCGGCTTGATTAGCGCAACCGCAAACATTCCGGAAGCTGCAAAAATTTTCGTGGATTTGTACAACTCCTTTCAGAAAGGCGAAACCGAGAACTGCGACAAGCTGCAAGACAGTGCCCGTGACTTTGTAGAAGCCGTATTCTGCCGCAAAAATCCAATCCCTCTGGGAACATTCTTCAACAGCCCGCTTCTTTTGCCTTTGGTAAGCGTTAAAGATACCGAGCGCGGCGATGAAGCAGAAGCACGTATTCATAAACTTGTGAAGGAAAAAGCGCGGAGTTTGCTTAAGTATAGTTGAGAGTTGAGAGTTGAGAGTTGAGAGTTGGTTAATCGGGGTTCTGACTGCAGCATTGTACGCTTCGCCTTTGTATATAGAAAGCGATGAAGCTTGGGTTTGGAGTTCGGCGGTTCAGTATAAGAAAGGCAAAACGGATTCCATAGTGTTTGCAAAGCTGGCGCAAATAGAGGCTGGCAGCCCTGCTGTTCTTTCGCAGATTCCAAGGGCGGAAAGCTCGCTGCTGAGGCTCGGATATTTTTCAAAAAACAGCGAGGTGAAAATTTACCGCATTGCGAATAGAAACCGCATTGTTCCGGCTTTTGACTTAACGGACGCAACGGCGAATTTTGCGGAGGCTTCCTTTGCCTACGATGCGGAAAGCGGAGATGTTAACGGGCTTTTGAAGGTACAGCTTTTGAATATAGCAGGCACGGCCAGGGATTTTTCCTTTGGCGGCGAAAATTCAAAAAGCTATCGTTCGGCGGAAATGTTTTATAAAGAACCTTTTATATTCGGTTTGGGCGGTTCGCTAAAACTTCACGGAGAATTTCTTGAATACGATTCGACCAGGCAAAGAAACGCAGATTTAAAATATATCCAAAAATTGGGCTGGGAATGGCAGTATTCCGTGGGTGGCGGCTATAAAAACGATAAATTGTTTTCTTCTCTTTCGCTCGGCTTTGACAACAGAGATAAGGTTCCGCTTTCTTTCAAAGGTTTATTTGCAGAAGTGTCTGCCGAGTTTTCAGAATTTGCTGCTATGGGTTTGAACGGGGAGTACTACCAGCCTTTTTCAAAAAACTGGACTTTGCTTTTGGCGGCAAAGGGATTTGGAATGTTGCCGGCAAGGGACTTTGCAAAAGATGATTTATTTTTCATAGGAGGCCGCAATGATTTTATAGGCTTGCCGCCGCGCAGCATCAGAACAAGGGCTTATGGGCTTTCCGAGATGGATTTTCAATGGCATGGCTTGAAAAATTCCGCTTTGCACATATTCGGGCAAAACGGAATTTACAGAAATAGAAAGCCTTTTACGGGTTGGGAGAGAGTTTTAGCTTATGGCTTTGGGTGGGAGCAGGGTATTTCAAATGCCTCCATAGCCATTTATTACACGCTTTTGCAAGGCATGGACCCAATGGATGGTTTGTTGAATATGTCTGTGAAAATGGGATTTTAAAATTCTATATTAAATTTCATGAACAAATTCATGCTTTTTCTCGCGTTTTGTGTCTCTGCCGCATTTTCCGCAGAGTTAACGGTTGTGGCTATGGATTATAAGCAGGAAAATCCGCAACGCTACAAGTCAATTGTGTTAAGGGGCAAAAAGGGTACGGCCTTTGATGCCACCACTAACGGCAACGGCATTGCTCGCCTTAGCGTTTCAAACGGGGATACCTACACAATTTGGTGTGATGGCATAACCGGCGAGTTTGATTGCGGTTTCGGCAATTCCTGGTCTGTTCCGCACGATGCAGGTTCCGGTGAAATTCATATTTACTACGATGATGACCGTTTTGATTTGAAAGGCGTAAACTTTGCAACGGGAAAATCCGAGCTTTTGTCTTCTTCGTTCAAAATTTTGGAATCAACGGTAAAAGGTTTGCAAAAGTATGATTCGGTTAGGGTTGAAATCTCCGGCCATACGGACAATGTAGGCGGTTTGGAATACAACGACAAACTTTCTCAGGCAAGGGCGGAAGCGGTTCGCAATTACCTGATAAAAAAAGGCATTGCGGAAAGCAGGATAACTGCTGTGGGCTATGGTTATTCCCGCCCAAGAGCGGATAACAAAACCGAAAATGGCAAAGCCCAGAATCGCCGCATTGAAATTGTGATAATTCAGTGAGGGAATTCAGGATTTATGCTAAATGAAATAGTTAATCCCGGAGATTTTTTGCTGGCTACACCGGCTCTCAAGGGAGGCTATTTTCAAGATTGCGTGATTTTTTTGGCGGAATGCTCTGCAAGAGCCGGTTCTTGGGGCTTGGTTATAAATCATCAAGTTCATATGCCACTGGATGAGGTTTTTAAAAAAAATATAAAGATGCCTAACATAGCATTTCCGTGGGAAATACCAGATCGGCAGTTGCATACTTTCTTTTTCGGCGGGCCGGTTCAAAACACAGACCCTTTTCAAAAACTATCGGTTTGCATTTTAGAGGCAGGAGCCTCTGTTTTTGAGGGGGCCTATGAAATTTCAGAAGGAGTTTTTATATCAAGAATACCATTGGATATGGAGCTTCCGGTGGCTAAGCTGATAGTTCCGCAAAACAAAACGGCGCGTATGTTTTTTGGCTATAGCGGTTGGGGAACAGGGCAGCTTGAAGAGGAGATTTTAAACGGAGCTTGGGAAGTTTCACATCCTATCCCTTTTGAAGTATTTTCCAAAAACAGGGACGAAATTCCCGTAACCGTGAATAAATTTCGCAAGAGCTATGAAAGTTACCGAGCCAGATAAACATTATAGTACCCATAATGCTCTTAAACAGATAAAGATTGAGCTAAAACAATGGAGTTTACAGGGTTTTTCCATTTCCGGGCTTTCCACTTATTTTCAAATTCCAGAGCTGGATTTGTGCATAGACATGGGTGAATGCCCGATGAGCGCGCTGAGTTTGAATCATGTTCTTTTAACTCACTCTCACGGAGACCACAGCCGTTGCCTTATGCGCCACAATTCACTGCGCCGCATGATGCAGAATCCTGTTCAAGCTGTGTATTATATTCCCGAGCCGGTTTATGCTCTTGCCGTGGACATGATAAAAGCCGAGACTTTGTTTGAAGGAGTTTCCGAAGCGCGCTTTGATTTGCCGCGCCTTGAGAGCGTTAGGGCAGGCAAGAGTTTTGAGCTTGCATGCCGCAAGGATTTGGAAGTATTTGCGTTTAATGTAAAGCATTCCATTCCGGCCTTTGGCTACACCGTTTTTTGCAAGAAAAAAAAATTGAAAAAAGAGTATGCGGAGTGTTCCAGAGAGCAAATCATATCTCTAAAAAAATCCGGTGTTGAAATTACAAATAATGTTCGCGAACCTATGGTGTCTTTTATGGGTGATTGCCTTGGCGAATCTCTGTGGGAGGAGCGGCATATCTGGAATTCCCATGCGGTAATTTGCGAATGTACTTTTCTGGAACAAGACGAAGCGGGCATGGCGCGCAAAAAAGGCCACACGCACATAGACCACTTGGCGCAGGTATTGAGCAGAGTTGGCAGTTCAATGGCTTGCCAGAACATAATACTCACTCATTTTTCCATGAGATATTCAAAAAAGCGAGTTTTGGACGTAGTGAATGAAGTTATACCGGAAGAGTTTAGGGACAGGGTAAAGGTTTTTCTTTAGCCAAGAATGGAGAATTGAGAATTGAGAGTTAAAAGTTATATAATATTTGTATTAGCATTTGGTATTTCCCATGCTTTAGACCCAATGTATGAGTATCGCTATACGTTTGGTCCTGAGATTTTGGTGCCGGATGCTTTTCATGTGGGCTTTGGTGCTTATACTCACTATAACGAAGACCTCAAAATAGTCTCCAATTTTCAAATTGGCTTGGGAGGAAAATTTGAAGTAGGTTTAAAATATCTGGGCGGAACCAATGACGATTGGATTATTGCGAGAAGCAAGGAAGAAAGAAGATATAGGGACCATAACGTGCATATGATTGATATTGGAATGAAATATGCTATTGGGCCGCATTTAGCCATGCAAGCGGACTTTCCCATTGCCCTTAACGAAGACAGAGATTGGGGTGGGGTAGTTTCAATTACGCAATGGGATGGTTATACAAAAAATGTATCTTTTCTGTTTGAGGGAAGAGTTGGTTTTGGCGGAGCAGCCGGAGAAGATAGCTATGTGAAACCGGCTGGGGCATTTTTTCCGTATTTTCAAATAGGAGAATCTTTCAGGCTTTCCATTGGCACAATAATTTCATCTAGCTTTGGGCATTTCAAAGACGATTTTATGCTGGATATTTTGCCCAGAGTGGAAGTCGGGCTTATGTGGTTCCGTTTAACAGGCGAAGTTGCCATCGGAATTTTGACATATAATGCCGAAATGCACAATAAATTTGCGTTGTTCGTGGCAAAGGATATTTAGATAAACTGCGTTTGCTATATTCTCCTAAATGAGCCTTTTTTTTGAACGGAGGATAAAATGGGACCCATAGGTGTAAAAGAACTGTTGTTAATATTGCTCCTTGTGCTGCTATTGTTTGGAGCAAAAAAGATTCCCGAACTGGCTAAAGGCTTGGGAATCGGGCTAAAGGAATTTAGAAAAGCGACCAAAGAAACAGATGATGACAATGCCAAATCCGCAAGCGATTTGCCTACCAAAGAAAAATCTTCGGTAAATGACGGAAATAGCTGAAGACAGCAATGGCGGCAATAAGGAAATGCCGCTTACCGCGCATATCGGGGAACTGCGCTACGTATTGATTCGCTGCGGTTGCGCAGTTATCGCTTGTTCTATACCCTGCGGAATATACTGGAAAGATATTTTTGATATAATTGTATTCCATTCGCTTAAATTATGCGAACCGGCTGTACACGTAATTTACACCGCCCCAGCCGAAACGGTAATGTTGAGCGTGAAGGTTGCCTTTATATGCGGCTTTATTCTCGCTTCTCCCATTGTATTTCAGCAGGTATGGGGCTTTATATCGCCTGCCCTTTACAAAAAGGAAAAGATTTGGGTGCTTCCAACTGCACTGGCTTCTACCGTCTGCTTTTTGTCCGGCGTAGTCTTTAGCTATTATCTGTTGCCCCTTGCGCTGAAATTTTTAACCGAGTTTGCAGCCGGCACTCTTGAACCATTTTTCAAAGTTGATGAGTATCTCGATTTTCTGCTCAAACTTTCCTTGGCGTTTGGTTTTGCTTTTCAACTGCCAGTGGTTGCCTTTGTGCTTTCAAAACTCGGGTGGATTAATTACAAATTTTTGCTGCGCAATTTTCGTTATGCGATAGTGCTCATATTTATAGTGGCGGCGATACTCACTCCTCCGGATGTTTTGTCTCAGATAATGCTGGCAATACCGTTGCTCGTGCTTTATGCTCTTAGCATTCTGATTTCCTTTTTAGCGGGGCCAAAAGAATGACAAGCGGAATCGGTTTTTCTGAAATCCTTTTGGTACTGGCTATAATGGTCATTTTCGTTGAGCCGAAAAAAATTCCCGGCCTTATACGGGAATGTTTTAAGATAGCCACGCAGTTGCGCGAGACAATAAAAAAGTTTATAGATGAGAAGCCATAGCTCTCACCTCTTGTTTTACTATATTCCCCCAATGGATTTAAAAAAAATTGAAGACGGATTTCGTCTTGTTTTAGAGGGCTTGGGGGAGAACCCTTCAAGGGAGGGTTTGCAAAAAACGCCTGCTCGCGTAGCAAAAATGTATTCGGAGCTTTTGCGAGGCCTGGACAACGAAGAAAAGGAAGAGGATATTTTAGCCACGCAATTCGTTGAAAAATACGATGAAATGATTCTTTTAAAAGATATTCCGGTAACGAGTATTTGCGAACATCACTTTTTGCCCTTTTCCGGCGTAGCCCACTTGGCTTATGTACCCGGAAACCGCATAGTCGGGCTTTCAAAACTGGCTCGCGCCGTTGATTTTTACGCACACCGCCCACAAGTGCAAGAACGCCTAACCACCCAGATAGCGGAACTCATACATAAATCCCTCGAACCCCAAGGCGTAGGCGTAGTACTTGAGTGCGTTCACTCCTGCATGACCATCAGAGGCGTAAAAAAAACAGGTTCCGTAATGTTCACAAGCAAACTTATAGGCACGTTTAAAAGCAATGCGACTACTAGAGCAGAATTTTTTTCAATGATAGAGAAAAAATAACTAAATTACCTCAAAAGATGCAACTATGCTTCTAATGCAGGTATGGGCGAAATTTGGGCCTATGACAGGACTATTCTATGAAAAAAGGCGGCGAAAAGGTGAATAAAATCATGCGTTATACCGGGCTTTCGCGCCGTGAGATTATGGCTTTGTGAACCGGCAGAGGAAATTTATTCCCTGCCGGGGAGTTGATTTGGGATTATTTTACGGTGACTTTGACGATTTGCTTTGCCGAGCCGGATTGGACAACGGCGTAGTAAACGCCCATCTTCTGGTCTTTTAAAGCGAGAACGTTATAGCCGGCCGCAATTTTTGTGCCGAATACCTGTTTGCCTTGCATGTCAAATAGGGATACGGTTGTCTCTTTTAACGAGGAGATGTGCAAGCTGCCGTTGCTAGCCAAAACTGTTAGGCCCGCAAGCGTTGTTGTGGGAAGGATTGGGGTGGAGCAACTAGAAGTGGTATATACCATTCCGCCAGCACTATAAGCAACGCAATTTGCCTCTGCCTCTGCGCAAGTTGTGGTAGGAGTGCAGTCTCCCTCAACACCTGAACAATCGTCCGGGGCAATTTTTGTGCAACCGGAAGCCCATAAACACCACTTGTTGCAATCAGCAGAAGGATCTTTTCCGCCAACCCACGTACCGCCATGGTCAACGCATTTTTGACCAACACCATAATTCTCTGCATCTAACGTCTCTTTATTAGCGCCGATATATAAGCCACAATTGGGATCGCTCTTTAATTGCGAACAAGTACATTTGGTACCTGAAGGACTGCATACAGCATTGGCACCTTCTCCAATCGAATTATACTCAGGGTTTAACGTCATGCAACCATAATCATATTGGCAAAACAGTTGTCTATTTTGCTCATCCAAACACGGACCTTCACCGGGATCCCCAGGTTCATCGTAAACTATGTTGTTACCCGCAAGAGAGAGACCTGGGCAAGTTCCACCAGATGGTTGAGTAGAGCCACTGAATACGTACAGATTAGCAGCACCGCAGGCTGTAGCCCGAGCTGCACAAGTGTGTACAACATTATCATTATCCCTTTGATTAAGTTTCCAACAGTTATCTTCTGCACCACCCCATTTGCAATAGTAAAGAGTGGAACCATTATTACTGGTACAATCTTGCGCTAACGCTTGCGAAGCCAGCCCCGCTACCACAAAAATCGGCAATAAATACCGCATTTTCATAAAAACCTCCGTCTTGTTATGTTTTATATACTTAATATATATAAAAAAATGACAAAACGTTTAAAAAAAATAAACAAACCCCCTGTTCCGGGGCCCGGAGCTTAAAAAATGGTGCGATTTTAATGGTCTATCGCACTTATGTCAAAATCCTGCGAAAGGATTTATTTCAAAACTACATTCACTGTCTGCGTAAGCGAACCGGACTGCACAACGGCGTAATAAACGCCGGGAGCTTGCGAGGTCAGGCTAAATACGCTATTTCCAGCACGAACTTTTCCACCAAAAACTCTGTTACCGCTCAAATCATACAAGGTTACGCTTGCATCCCTGGGCGAAGAAATATGCAACGCACGGCCATAAGGCGCAACAACCAGACCCGCTATGCCGGATTGGATTTTCTGTATGGGAACACCGCCGCTTTCCGATGGAGTACGGCTATCAGCAGGGCACTGGGATTTGGAGGAATAAAACTCACCCCACTCACAGGCTGTTTGAGAAGACTCAAAGCAACCGCCGTCTTCGCAAGAATACAGATAATTGGGATCAGATGGATCCTTGAATATACAAGGCCCGTAATAGCAATAACCTTCAGGAGATACATTGGGGTCTTTGCCCCCTATCCAATTTCCACCCTCGCACCGCTTACCGTCACCCACTCCACTAAGGGGCACATCGACAAATATCGAACCATTTGTTTCGCAGTTAGTTCTGTCCTCTGCATTAAGCTTCTGGCAGCCGGTTGCCCATAAGCAATATTCAATCACCCCGGCATCGGTGGTGCCACCTATTTGGGAACATATTAAATCTGCTCCATACCCAGGCGCAACTAATTGTGACCCGTCAACACCAGTATATACAGTTCCATCTTGCTTGCAATTATCAATTAAAACGCTACAACTTATTCCTTGATTATCACCATAATCGTTATTAATGGTAAAGCAACCGCTACCCCACTGGCAATAAGCGTCAGCTCCATTGTACTTGCAATGCTCGGCCAATGCTTGCGAAGCCACCCCTGCAACCACAAAAATCGGCAATAAATACCGCATTTTCATAAAAACCTCCG
>Ga0182466_11647_pt1 | contig 11560 bp, 10 predicted proteins | sample TergutMp193P3_FD_120795 | JGI IMG/M metagenome (GOLD analysis project Ga0182466, IMG submission 120795) | reverse complement strand
CCCTCCGGGCGGAAAAAACGGGGGGACAACCTGCGAAATTGTTAAAGTTTCGCAGGTTAAGGGGGGACGCTGATTGCAAGGAATTTTTGCGATAGAGTTAATCAGCGTTTTCTATATTCACCTCTATGGATTTAAACGGCATACTTGGCATTGTTATGTGCTTTTTGGTACTGTGCCTTTGGGGCATTGGCGATATTCACAATATTCCTCTTTTCATAGACACCCCTTCCGTTGCTATAGTGTTTGGCGGTACTTTTATGTCAGTTTTTGCAGCGTATCCGGGCAGCTTTTGGAAAACCGTGCCGGGCTTTATGAAAATGTTTGTGATTGTGCGTAAATATGACATTGCCGGAACAATAATACAAATGATAGGCTTTGCAGAGCAGGCCAGGCGCGAAGGCATTCTCGCTCTTGAAAATTCCTTGGAAAAGGTTGAAGACCCATTTTTGAAAAAAGGCATTCAGCTTGCGGTGGACGGAACGGAAAAAGCTATTATAGAGAAAATTTTAGAAACGGAAAAAGACCAAATAGAAGAGAGGCACAAGGCAAATTTCGCTTTTTTAGAAGCCCTCATAGCAATGGGGCCAACATTTGGAATGATGGGAACTACCATAGGTTTGGTGCTCATGCTTAAAAATATGAGCGATCCGTCGTCTATAGGTCCGGCTATGGCTATTGCGCTCATAACTACATTTTACGGTTCTATTGTGGCAAATATGATTGGCTGGCCCGTATTGACAAAGTTAAAAATCAGGCACGGCGAAGAAATGGCGCAAAAACAGGTTATGCTGGAAGGCATTCTTGCAGTGCAAGCCGGTGAAAATCCGCGCGTAGTGCAATGGAAGCTGTCGGCTTATCTTGATCCGCAAACCAGAGCGGAATTGGAAGCCACAAAAGAGAAAGAAAGGCAGGATAGGAAATAAATGGCTAAAAAGAAATGTCCGCCCTGCCCGCCGCCTGCGCCCGTGTGGATGACCACGTTCTCCGACCTTAATACCTTGCTCATGACCTTTTTTGTGCTTCTGGTTATCATGGCTAATTTTGACCCGGTTAAATATGCCCTGACCGTCCAAAGCGTGCAAGGCGCATTCGGAATTCTGGAAACATTTCCTACCATTCCCCTGCACCCTATTGTAGATATTCCTAAAAAAACCGGAGATGAGCAAAAGAAAAAACAGAGTTTAAAAGATGCGGAAAAAGTAAAGCAGGTTATACAGTCAAAAAATTTGGAAGACGCGGTTAAGGTTGATGTCACGGAAAAGGGCATTGCCATTATGCTCCGCGACCCGGTTGGTTTTGCAAGCGGCTCGGCAGACCTTAAAGAGCAAGGCAAGGATATTTTAAAAGACATCAGCGAAGTTATAAAGAATAATCCGGATTTGAAAGTTCGCGTTGAGGGACATACGGATAATGTCCCCATAAATTCCCAACGCTACCGAAACAACTGGGAGCTTTCCAGCGCAAGGTCTCTTTCCGTAGTTCAGTTGATATCCGGCCAAACCGGCATTAAGCCGGAGAACATGAGCGCGGTAGGTTATGGCGAATACCGCCCCATTGTCCCCAACACAACCCCCGAAGAACGCTCTAAAAACCGCCGTATCCAGATTTTCGTGGATTACGTCAATAACTAATTTACTACATTTACCCTTATTAGCGAGGACTAAATGGCAATGGAAGAAGAGAAAAAAACCGAAGAGAATGCTGCTGCTGATAAGGCTACGGGTTCAATATTGCATTCCGCTATGTTCAAATGGGCAATAGTCGGCGTAATTCTGCTTTTGTTTATAGGCATAGAGGTTGGGATAGCTGTTTTTTTTGTTGGCCGGCTAAAAGAACCTGACTTGAAGGAAGCTCAAAAGCAGGAAGAAGAGGAACAAAAGCAGGCTGCGCTTAGAAAGCAAACCGAAGTTGGGGCAACGCTTGCCGCTCCAATAGAAGTAACGGTAAATATAAGCGGCGAAGACGGACGTTTCCTTAAATGCGGAGTTCAACTGGAATATGACCCGGCGCATACCAAACTGGGGCCGGAACTGGATGCCCGCAAAGCCCGCATTAAAGACATTGTTTTAGACATAATGAGCAGCCGCCCGCTTTCCGAACTCATGACAAACGATGGCAAGAAAGCCATAAGAGAACAGATTGTTGCCGATATAAATGCGATTTTACCGGAAACGCTGGATGGCAAACCTTTAGGCAAAATTGAACGTAGCTACTTTGATTCCTTTATGATACAGTAGGGGCTATGGGCGATATTTTATCACAAGCAGAAATAGATAAGATGATGCAGGGCCTTTCGTCTGGCGGCTCGCTGCCGGTTGCCGCTGCCCCTGCCCCTGTTGCTGCTCCGATTTACCAACCGTTCTACGCTCCTCCGAAAACGAACAAAAAGGTAAATCTATACGATTTTACCCGTCCCGACCGTATTTCAAAAGACCAAATAAGCACGCTGAGAAATTTACACGAAGGCTATGCCCGCTTGCTCTCAACCACGCTCATGAGCTTGCTTAGAACAAACGTCGAAATCAATCTGCAAAATGTTGAGCAATTGACTTACGGCGAGGTAATTAAAAGCATTTCGACTCCGAGCTGCATATACGTATTTCAAATGGAGCCATTGGAATCGAGCGCAATTTTTGATGTTAGCCCATCGCTCATATTCATTATGCTGGATCGTTTGTTCGGAGGGCAGGGGCGTACCGTGGATTCTACCAACCGCGAGTTGACGGATATTGAAAAAACGGTTATATACAAGATAATAGAGCGTTCCCTTGCGGATCTGAAAGTTGTTTGGGAAAACATAGGGATTTTTTCTCCGAAAATAGAGAATTACGAAATAAATCCGCAGTTCGTGCAAATAGCTCCTCCGGGCGATACTGTCGTTTTGATTACGCTTGAAGTTCGTACCCGCACCGGTTCCGGCTTAATGAGCCTCTGTTTTCCGTTTATCCTTTTGGAATCCATTATAGACAAGCTCTCCGGAGAATCCTGGATTTCCGCTCAAAAAACAACAACGCAGGAAACCCGCAGAATGGTGGAGCGGGAGCTTTCCAGCACCAATGCCATGCTTCGCGCGGAAATAGGCTCAACTCAGCTTTCCGTCAGGGATTTTTTGCAATTAAACGTCGGCGATGTTATGGTTTTAGACAAACTTGCGCAATCCGATTTGGTTATGTACATAGAAGACCGTCCGAAATTCCTGGGAAAACCAAGCGTTGTGGGCAGAAATAAATCTTTCCAAATAACGGGCATTATAGATAGAGAGGTTGGCGATGAAGACTAGCGGAGTTATATATGGCAGATGATGGTGGCATATTAAGCCAAGACGAAATAGACATGCTCACCAAGAATTTGCTTGGAGGCAGTGGCGGTGCTGCTCCGGCTGCTGCCCCGGCAGCTCCCGTTGAAAACACGGCAGAGGCAGCACGTTCGTTTTTCAAAATAATTTGCGAGCAGGCTTCCAGCGTTGTGACAACCGTGCTCTCCCGTGCCGTTGATTTTCAGCTTCAATGGCTTGTAGCGGGCGAAAACTCCGTTATACCCGATGAATTGACAAGCCAAAGCCTTAGCATGGATGTTAACGTTAAAAAAGATATTGTAGGAAAAATGTCTTTTGCCATAAGCAAGCGGGAAGTTGCTACTCTCTCCGACCTTATGCTGATGGGTTCCGGCCACACCGATTACAATGAAGACCATAAAGATGCAATTTGCGAGATAATAAATCAAATAACCGGTTCCTGCATAACCACAATGGATACGCAAATCCATTTGTCAATGGATTTCGGGCAGGCTGTGGTTAACGATTTCACCGGGAAAAATGATTTTAAGGGCGGTGCGGTAGCAACTGTTTTGGTTAAGATAGAGGAATTTCCCGACCAAAAAATCCTGATAATATTAGATGACGGCCTGCTTACCGGAATAAGAACTAAGAGTACTTCAAAATCTTCTGCCATTGGCGCAGATACAAGCCTTGCAAGCCTTGGGCTTTCCACGCCTCAAAGCGCTTCCGCCGTTCCTGCGGGGGGCGGGGGTAGCGTTGCTGCCGGCGGTGGTGGGCCGGTTGCTGCGCCTCCGGCTTTTTCGCCTCAACATGGCGGCGGGGTATTTGGCTCTACCGGCAATAAGGCTCTTGATTTACTGATGGATATTGAACTGCCTATAGTCATAGAACTAGGCAGGGCGCAAATGAGCCTAAAGAGAATCTTGGAACTTGGGCCTGGCGCCATAGTGGAAATGGACAGGCTGGCCGGCGAACCCGTTGATATTTTGATAAACGGAAAGGTTGTAGCGCGCGGCGAAGTTGTTGTTGTAGATGAAAACTTCGGCGTTAGAATTTTATCGCTTGTTTCACCGGAAGAAAGGTTGAAATTATTGAGGTAAAAATGAGAATTCTGTTAATCCTGCTAATCATGGTTCAGGCAAATGCCTTTTCGCAGGATAGCGCCTCTGTTGCTAAAGACACTCTTTCCGCTGCGGCAAAGAATGATTCGGCGGTAGCGGCATTTAAGTTTGAAGCCATGAAGCAAGCCTTGGGTGGAGACTACCAGCCGCCTGCGCCTATAACGGACAACTACCAACCGCCCGATTTAGGAAGAATAGCCATTCGCATGGCTGTGGGGCTTGGCGTTATACTTGTGCTTTTATATGTGCTTTATATTTTGGCAAAAAAAGTTCGCAAGGTGGAAAGCCCGGGTACGGGTGACAAGCAGTCCGTAATTCAGCTTTTGGATTCAAAATTTTTGGGTTCCGGCAGAAATATATTTTTAATCAAGGCCGGCATTGAAAGGGTTTTAGTTGTGGGAGCCACTCAAGAAGGCATGCGTACCCTTTCCGAGATTCAGGGCGAGGAAGCTAGATATATTCTGGGTACCTACGATTCAAAGCCTGTGACAGCGGCTCAATTTTCCGCAACCGTGGATCATCTGTTGCGCAGGTTTAAAAGAGAGGGAGGGCGATGAAATTCATACTCACATTGCTCATATTCGCAACTCCGGTTCTCGCTCAAACCGCTGCTCCCGATATTCCTTTGCCTCGCGTGACATTCGGCGTTGACAGGGCACAAAGCGTGGAAGACGTTTCCGTAACCCTTGAACTTGTAGCTCTGCTCACCATACTTTCCCTTGCGCCGTCAATAATAATAATGATGACAAGTTTCACCCGCATTGTAATAGTGCTGAATTTTGTCAAGCAGGCCCTTGGAACGCAAAACTCTCCGCCGAATCAGATGGTGATGGGTTTAAGCTTGTTTTTAACTTTTTTTATTATGGCCCCTACTTTTAACAGAGTAAACGAAGAAGCTATACAGCCGTATTTAGCCCACGAAATAGACTATCGCGAGGGAATAGACAAGGCCATCAGGCCTATTCGCGAATTTATGCTGCGGCAAACTTCCGAGCATGACTTGGCACTGTTCATAAGGGCTTCGCGCCAACCGAATCCAAACACGATTGAAGATTTGGGAATGTGGACCATAATACCGGCGTTTATAATTTCGGAGCTAAAAACAGCCTTCATAATAGGCTTTTTGATATACATTCCGTTTTTGGTTATAGATATGGCCGTAGCTTCTATTTTGATGTCCATGGGCATGATGATGTTGCCGCCCATGATGGTTTCAATGCCTTTTAAGTTGATTTTATTTGTGATGGTGGATGGTTGGAATTTAATTGTGCAGCAACTATTGCTATCTTTCCACTGATTGCTAGGAGTGTTAAATGGTAACCGATCTTTTTGTTGTGGATATTGGGCGCAAAGCCATGCTTCTTATGCTTTATATGTGCGGCCCCATGCTTATAGCCGCTCTGTTCGTAGGTTTATTCATTGCGCTTTTCCAGGCTGCTACTCATATTAACGAAATGACAATGACTTTCATTCCGAAAATTTTAACCGTGGTCCTTGTTCTTATGTTCTTTTTGCCAACCATGCTGGCTTTGTTCAAGGATTTCTTTATCAATTTAATGGCGATTATACCGGTTTTGTACCATTAGCCATCGGCAAGCGATTAAAACGGTTGCGCCACCAGCCCGAAATTCATTTGCAGCCTCCTTCCGGAAATTTCCATGCTTCGCAAGCGGTCGTAATGCTCCGTAATCCACCTGTGCTCGGCTTCTATAACTATCGCGGCAAAAGGCGAAAGCGAGAACCTGTGCCCAATGCCAACTCCCCATTCGTTCCATTCAACATCCGTTCTGGGGTAGTAAGCTTGGTTCCTGACATAAGAAGCCGCAATATAAGGGCGTTCGGGGCCAATGAGGGAAAAACCTATTTGCGCGGAAATATCGAATCTTTTCCATTCGTCCGAAGAACCATCCGAGTTAATTTCCTCTTTATTGCTCGTGTTAACCCCGACTCTCACAAAACCTATGCCGTTTATCCAAATCCCTATAAAAGGCGTCATTCTAACTATTCCGTTGCCGTAATTGTCGTTTTCAAGCAGCCCGGACCCGGTTTCCAAAACGGCTCCCAGCACCAAAGGCAAACCCTGCGCATATCCGCTGTTCGGCGCAAAAAAGCAAAAAATTGGTAAGACTGCACCTAAAAATGCCTTTTCCTTCATTTTCGCAATTTAGAAAAAATTGTGGAATTTACAAAACTTCTCAGTTAACCCAAACATTCTTTTGCCCAAAAATAGACACTAATTTTTTTAGGGTTTCCCTTGTCTGAGAAATTTTATGCTTGAAAGTTTCCGTTTTATACACATAGCCTTTGCTATCGGAGAAATAGAAACAAAGCGAAGCGCCTTTTTCCTTTTTATTTTCCTCGCAAAAATTCTCTATTTGGGAATTTAGCGGCGGAGAGAAAAAATCCGTGCTTGTTTCAATGTAAAAAGTTTTAGCCTGTTTAATTTTATCTTCTAAAGGCTCAATTGAATTTAGCATTAATTGAGGTTTGTTGTTGAAGGGAGATATTGTGAGCTTGCCGGTTGCCATAACGAGGGAACCTTCAAGAAGTTTTTCTTTCAGTTTTTTCCATCTTTCCGCGTTGCAAAAAGCTTCCAATTTATCGTGCTCGTCTTGCAAAGTCAAGATTGCTATTGTCCTGCCGTCTTTTGTGGGTTTTTCGTTGATTTCCGGCACAAGCGCACATATCTTGACAAATGAATCTATTCGCTCTCTGATTTTTGCCTTATCGGAAAGCGTTAAGTCCGCAAAACCCTTGATTTCCGCATAATATTCGTCCAAAGGATGCGCGCTTATCTGCACCCCTAGTACCTTTTGTTCTTTCATAAGGCTGTCCAGCAAAGACCAGTCTTCCAATTCTTCCAAAGCGGGTTCCCCATCATAATCGGAACCGAAAAAAGACATTTGCGCGGACTGTTTTTTCGTTTTCCATGAAGAAGCATCTGCCAAAGCCTTTTCCACCGATGCGAATTTTCTGGCACGTGTTCCGGGCAAAGAATCCAAAGCGCCCGCCTTTGCCAAGCTTTCCAGCGCAATTTTATTTATGGTAGTTTTTTCAAATAAATGCAATCTTCTCACCATATCAAAAATGCTTTTATAATTGCCGTTATTTTTTCGGTCTTGTTCAATATCCCGCGCTACAACCTCGCCGCAGCCTTTTATTTGCGAAAGCCCCCATCTAACCGCCTTGCCCTCAACGGAAAAGGCCGCTCTTGATTTATTCACATCGGGCGGCAAGACTCTAATTTCCATTCTTTTGCATTCGTCAACTATCATCGGCAAATGGTCTATAGGTTCAACGCTCATAACAGCGGCCATGTATTCTTGCGGAAAATTTGCCTTTAAGTATGCGGTTTGATATGCTACGTATGAATATGTTGCCGAATGGCTTTTGTTAAACGCGTAGCCGCAGAAAGGTTTCAGATCGTCCCAGATTTTTTGCAAAAGAGGTTCGGGATAGTTTCTCTTTAATCCGTTTTCAATAAATTCCGGTTTCATTTTCAGCATTTCTTCCGGGTCTTTTTTTCCCATTGCCCTGCGGAGAATATCAGCTTTGCCCAAAGAAAATCCCGATAGAATCTGCGCTATACGCATAACCTGTTCCTGATAAACTATGACGCCATATGTATCTCCCAAAACTTTTTCAAGGTCTTCGTGATAGCAATTTATTTTTTCGATTCCGTGTTTGCATCTTATAAATCTTGGAATATTGTCCATTGGCCCCGGGCGGTAAAGGGCGTTCATTGCAATTAAGTCTTCAAGGCTGCTGGGTTTTAATTCCCGCAAGTATTTGCGCATTCCAAAAGATTCAAACTGGAATATGCCGACCGTATTTCCCTGTTTGAATACCTCAAAGGTTTTTTCGTCGTTGAAAGGAATTTTATCCATATCCAAATCAAGTTTTTTTGTTTCCCTTACCGTATTTACCGTTTCTTGAATCATAGATAAGTTTCTCAGTCCTAAAATATCCATCTTCAGCAAACCGATGTCTTCTACGTAATGTTTATCGTATTGCACGGCGGGAACGTCACCGGCTGCCAAACGGTAAATCGGCACAAGTTCCGTCATCTGGCATGGAGCTATAATCAGCGCGGCGGCATGCGTACCGGAGTTGCTTATCAATCCTTCCAGCCTGGTTGCCAACTCCCAAAATTCCTTATAGGCTTCCGTGCTCTCTATCAGGGAATCCAAATCTCCATCTCTCTCTCTGACATTTGCCAAATTCACTTCGCCGGAACCTTCTATATCTTCTCCCTTGTCATCCTTTAACGCCGTGAGTTTAAACGGAATTTTGTCGGCAAACATTCCTACATCGGTTCTCGATATATCCAGCACTCGCCCAACCGCCCACAAAACAGCCTTCGCTTTCATTCGTCCGTATGTTATCAATTGCGTTACATTTTCCGTTCCGTATTTTCCTGTAACATATTCTATGAGTTTGCCTCTGTCCTTATCGGAAACGTCAATATCTATATCGGGCATGCTCACGCGTTCAGGGTTTAAAAATCTTTCAAAAAGCAGATTGTACGGAAGCGGATCCATCTCGGTAATTCCCAAAATATAGGCGACTATTGAACCTGCGGCAGAACCGCGCCCAGGCCCCATTGGAATACCCTCAAGTTTTGCCCAGTTGATAAAATCCTGTATTATCAAAAAGTAGCCCGGAACTTTCAATTGCTTTATTACAGCGAGTTCCGTCCTTATTCTTTCCGTTATTTTTTCATCGTTCAAGCCATTTGCATATCTCAAAGGAGTTTTTTCCTTAACTAGCTCTTCCAGATAGTCATATTCGCTTGCAAATTCCGAAGGATATTCAAAACGAGGCCAAAAAGCAGAACCAACCTTTGTCTGTATTTTCACATCGCAGCGATTCGCAATTTTAACCGTATTTTCCAAGGCTTCCTCATCGTCCGGAAACAGCTCGTGCATTTCTTCCGCCGATTTTAAATAGAATTCGTCCGTTGAAAAATAGTCATCATTGAATTCGGCCAGTATTTTTTTCTGCTCCATGCATAAAAGGGCGGTGTGGCTTTGCGCATCTTTTTTTGAAATGTAATGGACATTGTTTGCGACAACCAGTTGCCTGCTGTTTTCTTTGGCATAATTTCTTAAAAAATCATTCACTAGGGCTTCTGTTTCTATAAAATGATTTTGCAGGGAAAAATATAGATGTTCATAATCGAAAATTTCGCACAAGCCATCCAAAAACTGCTTCGCCCTGTTTTCCATATTTCCGCAAACATCCCGCCCAAAGCGGCTTGCCAAATCTCCGGCTATTGCTATTAAGCCTTCTTTGCGCGTTGATAAAAAATCCATGGATACGGCAGGAACTTCTTGGAATTTTTCTCTGCTCGTATAGGTTTCGCTTGTAATTTTAATAAGGTTTTTATACCCTTCCTGGTTTTCCGCCAAAAGCGTCAGGCGATTGTAAGAAGATTTGTCGCTGGGTTTTGCTCCGTTTGTTTCAAGGTAAATATGGCTGCCTAAAATGCGTTTCACGGCTTGCAATTCTTTTTTTTTCCCGTTTTCCATGTAAAAGTCCAAGATGCCGAACATAAAACCGTTGTCGGTAAGGGCTATTGCGCTTTGCCCCAGTTCTTTTGCTCTTTTTAGCAAAGCCCGTATTCTAACCGGAGCTTGCAAAAAGGAGTATTCGGAATGTACTTGGAGGTGGACGAAGTTATCTAACCGTTGCGTAATAAACTCCTATATTTTGCGGGGTGTATTTGATAGCTTGCCCATTGCTTTTGATAACGGAAACAGCATTTCCTTTTGAATTAAATATTCGCACGGTAAAACTTTTGTCTTGAGCGGGAAATATGTAAGTTCCCGTAAAGCGTATCAAGGAGTTTTGAGGATTGAGTTTATTGGGCATGGATTTTATGGGCACTTCTTGCGGGTCCGGAGCAGGCGCAACCTTGGAAACTATGTATGCGAGGGCGCCTACCAAACCCACATTGTAGTCCGTGCAAACTTCAGATGCCTGATAGTCTTCTACCGTGCCGGTGTACTCGGATTTAAAACCATCATTGGCAACCAAGGCTCCAAAAGCTTTGTTCTTTTGAGGTATTTGCAGATTGTTTTTAATTGCGTCTGGATTGTTGCTCTGAAATACGTTGCGATGGTGCGGAGTATAAATGGTTTGGTAACCTGTGCCTTTGGGCAAAAATCCGGAAATGAAAGAACGTTTGCTGTTGTTTGCTCCCATAACAAAGTCCACTTGGTCATAAACTATTTGCAAATTATTCGTATTTCCATTAGCTACATCTGCCAGCCCCAAAACAAATGCAGCCGCAAGCGGGTAGCGAAGAGTTCCCCAAGAATTGCCAACATTGATAAGTTTTTCTTCGCTTTTTGGTTGATCTTTGTAAGTATTTACGAAATTGTTAAAAGTGCTTAAAGCAGTGGAACTTGCACCCGGAGTAACAGCCAGATTAAACCATGCCATATCGTAATTGTTGTTATAGCAATATACCCAGTAGTTTACATCCCGTATGCTGCTTTCCTGTGCTTTGGCGTTTTGCAGGTATTGTTGCTCTCCGGTCAATAAATACATTTCAATAGAAGCAGTGGCGTAGTCATCTGCCGGACTTTCGTTAGCGGGATAAAAATTGCCGCCTTCACTGCCAACTGTTACATTTCCGGCGTTTGTTGCGGCATTATAGGCGGTCAATGCCTTTTGCCTGTAAAGAGCAACTCGCTCCGGATAAATGTTGAGAGAGTCTAAAATGCGGCTCATAACGGCCAGCGTAGCGGCGCCATAGCTTGCCATTGAACGGTCTTTTGTTGCATAAACTTGTCTAGGGTCTCCGCCTTCGTTTTTTCCCAAAGTGCTCATATAACCGGAAGTCACCCAATTTTTATGGTCTGCATCACCGTCTCCTTTTTGAGAAATAAAAGTGTTATCATTTATAGCGGCTTTGACAATGTAGTCGGCCTCATATACAAGTTCGTCTATAATATCGGGAATACCGTTTGGTTTGCCGCCTTCGGGTTCACCCCAATTGTCGGAGGCGACATATCCGGAATAATCCGGACTGTAAAAATCGTAAAAGCCTTTGGGAAAAATCTGATAGGCTTTAGCAAGGGAATAAGCTGACCAGTATTGAGTTTGCCCGAACATAACATGGTCGCCGCAATCAAACCAGCCGCCAGAAACATCT
>Ga0182466_10012_pt1 | contig 11736 bp, 9 predicted proteins | sample TergutMp193P3_FD_120795 | JGI IMG/M metagenome (GOLD analysis project Ga0182466, IMG submission 120795) | reverse complement strand
GGGTCTTGGCGCAGCGCCATTTTAAGCGCTTGGGCAAAGCTGGCGGTATCGTTGCCCACTTCGCGCTGATTTACCATGCAGTTCTGATGTGAGTGAAGGAATTCTATCGGGTCTTCTATGGTGATGATATGTTCGTGCCGCTCTTTGTTTATCTTGTCTATCATGGCGGCAAGGGTTGTTGATTTGCCGCTTCCCGTAGCTCCGGTTACAAGCACCAGGCCGGATGGGCGCTTTGTGAAATCCGACATGATTTTGGGCAGCCCGAGTTCTTCAAAGGTTCTTATGCGAATCGGAATTATACGCAGCGCAAGCCCAACGCAACCCCTTTGCAGGTATGCGTTGGCGCGGAATCTGGCGAGGTTGGTTATTCCAAATGAAAAATCGCATTCCTTATTTTGTTCAAAGGATTTGCGCTGAATCTCGTTCATAAGGCTGTAAGCCATTCGCATTGTTTCCTGCGGAGCCAATTTTTCTTCGCCAATAGGTTGCAGTTTGCCGTGCAAGCGAACCAAAGGCGGAACTCCAACTGTGAAATGCAAATCCGAGCATTCCATTTTTACCATTTGTGTGAGCAAGTCTTGAACATTATAGGGCATTAGGGTAATGTAGAAAATAAATGGCATTCCGCTCTTCTGTAGCCTTGGTTTTTTGAACCTTGGGAGTAGATGAAAATGCGGTTTTCTTCTATGCCGTAAAAACGGGTTAGCGTGTAACGTATGCGGAGCGAGCGCTGGAAGGCGGTTTCGTATGCTACGGATTCGGAGAGCAGTTTTTCCGAATAGCCAATGCAGTGAAGCTGCATCTTGGGATTTGCCCTGAGAATTTCCGCCATTTGCGAAACAAAAATCTTATGAAGCGAATCGTTCGGGCTTGTACGGGCTTCGGGGTAGTTGAACACAAAGTCCGCCTCTCTGTTCAGGAGAAAGCTTGGGAGCAACTTGGTTTGGAACTGGCTGCCCGGAGGCTGGCAGGCGTTAGTGTCCAATGGCGGCTCAGGCAATATAGGAACCGGTGGCGGAGGGACGTCTGCTATTACCGTTATGTTGTGGCTTGTGTCGGGTGGCGGTTGAGGCGGAGGCGGAGTTGAGGGTTCAGAGTTGAGAGTAGAGAGTTCTTTGGATTTGGTTTCGGATGAAAAGGATAGTTTTACAACGGCACCTACGCTCCAGGGGTTCCAGGAATTCCAAGTGCTGTTTGCCACTAGGTTTGCCGAGTCTCTGTTTACTTCTACTCTTTCAATTACCGATTGCAAAGACCTGTTGAAACCTTTATTAAAGGAGTAGTCTGCGAACACACCTGCGAGCAGGGTGAACCTGTCGCTTAATCTTAATTTTACTCCGCCTTCCAAAGCGAGCATTGCCAGGGTTTTTGAAGATATTTTTGTTTTTAAAGAACTGTCTTTTTGTTCTCCGAAACCTTGGAAAAGCGGGCCGGTGAGGGATAAATCGTACTGGGGATAATAACCCTCTGTTTTTAAACCTTTATAGCTTATTTTTGCGCTTGCCTCCTGAACCATTCCTATTTTTACGCCTGCGGCTGTATAGTATGAATCGTTGTTGTATTTTAACAAAAGCGGAACCTGCAAAATTCGTCCGAACAATTCTTCTTTGTATTTGTCTATTGAATATTTAAAAACAAGGGAATCGCCTTCGCCGTCAACTACGGCCGGACCTGTTCCGCTCGGCTTGCTTGTTTTTGTGTTCCACCGCCAAGAGTATTCAACTCCTGTGGAAAATCCGAAGTTTTTAACAGGGTAAATAGAAATCGCAAATCCGGGAACGCTGTTATACGAAAGCTCAGACGCACCTAAACCGTAATGCGCATCAATTTCATAAAAAATCTGGGCAAAAGGCAAAACAGGCAAAAAGGCAAGGAGAAGAGTTGATAGTTTATTCTTCAATTATATAAACCCCCGCCGGAGTGCTCTCGGTTTTAGAACCTTTCAGGTTGTAAACTTTCGAGCCGGTTTTTGCTGTTTTTCCGTTAATGCCAAGCACCTGTTTTGTGAGTGCGGGTTTTGCCGTGCTTACGGGAACTTTGAGCCTTGGGCTGCCTTCGCAAGTTGAAATTCTCATGCCGCCTGTTGTGTGCATGGTCACTTTGTAAATATCCTTTGGATTTAAAGTATCTGCGCTGCTTGGGCCTGCGGAGTAGAATTGCACTTCGCTTACGTTCTTTTTGTTTTGAAACCATTTGTAGCTTTCAAATTCATAGCCGCCGTTTGTCTGAGGATTGTTATTTATGAATAGAACATTGTCCCATTTTTGCCCGGTTATGGATTCAAAGGGAATCGGGGTTTCTATCAGGATTGTATCGTTTTCGCTGTAAATTTCATCTTTTGAAAGCAATGTATAAAACAGGGTGTCCAGGCCGGGTTTGCCGAATTCAATGGGAATTTCATAACGAATAAAACCGTCTTCGTTAGGTTCGCCCCTTTGAGGAATATCATCCAGATACAAAACTATTTCCGGTTCAATTACCGTTATTTGAATTACTGCGCTTTTTATATTGCATTCTTCCGTAACAAAATAATTTCGCTGTTTGCTGCTCGAATCGGAATCGGGCTTAAAGCCGGATTCTTTAAATGCTATATTGTGTGCAACGGTTGTCGCACTGCCTCTTTCCACGAGGAAAATTACGGAATCCGCCGCTCCTGTGTAATTATCGGTCTCCGGTAGCGTTGCCCTCACTTGCCAGTTTCCAACTCTGTTAGGCAGTCTTGCGGAATAGCCGGCTTCGTTTTCCCTCTTGTATTCCCAGATTATATCCTCATTTTTAACGAAAGAGGGTTTGCTTGCTATACTGGGTCTTACGGGATTTGAAAGTTCGTATTTTTCCGGTGCTTTTATGAACAGGTATCCTGTTGCCCGGGTTATGCTTGCGACTGTTTTGAAACTTGCCGGTTCAAGAATATAATTTTTAGACAGGGTGCCGCCGGACAGCCAATTAGCCACCAGACTTACCTCAATATTTTCCCCCACATTCGGAGGCGAAGAAGCAAAAATCGCGTTTGTAGAATAATCACTTCCGGAAACTCTATCATTGGGGCAAAGCGGGCTTTCATCAAAATAAATGCTTGTTATCTCCGCCGTTCTTTCGGCGTCATAGGTTTTATCTTTTGCGGTTGCGGAAATTATGGTTAAAGTTACTCTCTTCCTTCCTATGCTCAGGTTTCCGAGCGAAACAGTTGCGGAATCATAGTCTTCGCTTCCGGCTATAAATGCCGATATGGCATAAGAGCCGGCATCTGCGGGCGGAGTACCTTGCCCGCCGTATAAAACGGTTATGCTGCCAAGAGTTCCGATTACATCTGTTTTTTGGCTTACGGTTAGCGGATTTATAGGACTGCAACTGTAAATCAATCCGGTCGGGAGCGTGTAATCCAGCATTGAAGCGATTGGCCTTGTGCCTTTAATAAATTCCCAGCGAGCGTAAAGCGTTATGCCGTTTGTCTCCGTATAAATTGCGGTTTGGGTTATTTCAGTACCGGCATCGTTAAACCAGCCCTTGAATTCATGGGCATTTCTTGTTGGTGTTGGGAGAGTACCTATTGCCTCATTGTATGAAACTCCTTTGGCAGAAGGCGAAACCGTACCGCCCTGAGCGTTGAAATTTATTGTAAACTGCTGCGCTTTCCATTTGGCTTTAATTGTGATGTCGTTTGTTATGGGGGTATTGAAATTGAAATCCCAGCCGTCAAAATCATAGCCTGTTTTGCTCGGTTTTTCGCTCAACTCCGAAGCGGTTTTATTGTATTCCACTTGCTGTGTTGAGGTGACGCCTTCAAAGCTAACAGTGTAAATTTTAGGTTGCCACGCGGCTGTTAAAGAAATATTTGCTGTAACCGGAGTGCTAAAATCATATGGCGAGTTGTTCAGTTCCCACCGAACAAAATTGTATCCTGTTTTGGTCGGTTCTCCCGGATATGCCGCCATTGAACCGTATTCCACCGTTTGGCTTGGAATTGCTCCGCCTCCGCCGGTTTCAAATCGTACGGTATAAGGTTTGGGTTTCCATTTTGCTTTTATCTCGATATTCCCCGTTATGAGAGTGTTGAAGTCAAAATCCCAGCCGTCGAAATCATAATCTTCGCGAGTAGGGTCAGGGCTTGGCTTACTCGCCTTTTGATTGCGTATCACTGCTTGCGGGGGTACGGCAGAACCGCCGTTAGAGTTAAAAGAAACGATGTATCTTCGGGCTTGAAAATTTAGAATTATGGTTTTTACAATCCCATTTCGTTCAATTATATAATTGAAAATTTTATCTTCTTCTTCAAGAAGAATCGGGGTATAGTAAGGAGTAACAGCAAGAATTATGTCGTCTTCGGTTTGCCATCTAATGTCTCCGCCTGTAGGGGTAATCCTGAATGTCAATGGTTCGCCGAAAGTTATTGTATGGTTAATTACGCTTCCACAGCCCTTAGAAACTTCGTTTATAAAAATTTCAAAATCCACACACTGCGCCCTTGTCATGGAAAGGGCGGCAAAGATAAAAAATACTGCAACGCGCAGTTTTTGCATATATTATGAATAATGTAGTAAATTAAGGGAATTAATCACCCGTTCCGCCTTGTAGAGCGTTTCGTCTATGTCATTCTCCGTGTGGGCGCAAGAGACAAACGTTGCCTCGAATTGTGACGGCGCGAAATAAACGCTTTCGCCCAGCATTCCGTGGAAGTAGCGGGCGTAAAGCTCCGTATCCGCTTTTTTAGCCGACCTGTAATCGTCGGCGCTCTCAATTCCGAAAAACAGGCAGGAGAAGGAACCTATACGATTCACGCAGGCCTTTAACCCGGAATTTTGCACTATGGCAGAAAGCCCGCAGGCCAGTTTTTCGCCCATCCTGTTGATATGGCTGTAAACATCCTGATTTTCAAGGGTTTCAAGCTGGGCAAGCCCCGCCGTCATCGCTATAGGGTTGCCTGAAAACGTCCCTGCCTGATAGACAGGCCCACTGGGAGCAACAAGTTCCATGATTTCTTTTCTGCCGCCGTAGGCCCCTACCGGCATTCCGCCGCCGATGATTTTGCCGTAGGTGACTAAATCCGCCCGGACACCGTAGTATTCCTGAGCACCGCCCTTGCCGAGACGGAAGCCGGTAATCACTTCGTCAAATATCAGCAACGTGCCGTATGCGCCGCACAGTTCTTTTAGCCCGCTTAAAAAACCTTCCTTTGGCAAGACCACGCCCATATTTGCAGCAACCGGTTCCACAATTACGCAGGCCGCTTTGTTTTTCTTTAAGAGTTCCTCAACCCCGGTCAAATCGTTATACAAAGCTATGAGCGTATCATCGCCTTCAACAAGCATACTGTCCGAATGTCCGTGGTAACAGCCTTCAAACTTGATTAGCTTTTGCCGCCCTGTATATGCACGGGCGAGCCGCAAGGCACTCATTACCGCTTCCGTGCCGGAATTCACCATCCGTACCATTTCAACGCCGGGAGCAAAGGTTCTGATTTTTTCTGCCAGCTTTACTTCCGCTTCCGTCGGTGCGCCAAAGCTCATTCCTTTTTGAGCGGCTTTTGTTACCGCCTCGCGGATTACGGCGTTATTATGCCCGAGAATCAACGGCCCCCACGAGGAGACATAATCAATATATTCGTTGCCGTCCGCATCGTAAATTCTCGAACCCTCGGCCCTGTTGATAAACAAAGGGGTTCCGCCTACGGCTTTAAATGCGCGCACGGGGCTATTTACCCCGCCGGGCATAACCCGAACCGCCCTTTCGAATAACGCTTTTGATAAGTCTATAATCGGTTTAAAGCTATGGGGTTGGGTGGCGTGGGGCATTGCTCCGTGTTGCGTGCAAACATAAGCCGAAGTTTCAACGGCCAGTTGATGGGCTTTTCGTATGGTTTTTCCTTGAAGCAAAGCCGCTACAAAAGCACCGGTAAACGAATCGCCTGCGCCAACGGTATCCGCCACACGCACTTTAGGTGTGTCCAAGTATGATATTTCTCCGGCAGTAAATACATAACTGCCGGCTGCACCTTTTGTTTCCACAACTATATCCAGATTGTATTTTTTCAACAAACGCAAGCAAATTTCCTGCTCGCCAACTCCGGCAAATCCGAATAACCGAGCTATTTCCGTGGCTTCTTCATCATTTATTTTCAATATATTGCAACGCAATAACGATTCGTGTATTATTTTCTTATTGTAGAAATGCTGCCTTAAATTGATGTCAAAAATTTTGTATGCGTTTTTCGGGACGTGTTCCAAGAAGCGATAAACGGTTTTGCGTGAAGTTTCATTGCGTTGCGCAAGCGTGCCAAAGCAAACCGCGTTGCAGTTCAACGCCAGCTCTTCTGTGCGTTTGGTAAAAGGAATATTGTCCCAGGCAGCATTTTCGCATATTTCATATTTTGGAATGCCTTGGGTATCTAAAGTTACCTGAACCGTTCCGGTGGGGTAATCGACGGTTTCAATCAGAAAATTGAGTTTTTTTTCTGCTAGAACATCTAAAATTTCCTTGCCTAGCGAATCTTTGCCGATGGCACTCACAACATAACCGCCAAAACCAAACTGCGAAGCATGATAAGCAAAATTGGCAGGGGCACCGCCAAGTATTTTTCGTTCGGGAAATATATCCCAGAGTATTTCGCCTATGCCTATGATTGTTTTCATTTGAACAATTCCTTTATTTTCTCAACCATACCAGTAACAGTTGCCTCTGCTGAAATATGGGCTTCCATGCCATACGCTCTTGCTGCTGCCGCTGTTTTCTCTGCTATGCACACGGCTTTTATTCTGTCAAGTCGCGTCACAACTTCTGCAAAACATTCCACGGCAGACGGACTTGTGAAGGCGGCAAAATCAAAATCATCCCCGGAGATTGCGTTGGCAACTGCGATGTCCCTGATTTTTTCGTAAACCGGAACATCATCAAAAGCCGCTCCCGCTTCTGCAAGTATGCACGTTAAATCTTTATCCGCATCTTTTGCCCTTGCGATAAGCAGCTTCTCGCCGTTTTTCACAAGCCCTGTTAAACCCTGTGCCAAAGCTGTTCCATTGTATTCAGCGGGAATGTAATCCGCCTTAATCCCGTACTTTTTCACTTCCTTCCCGGTTTCAATTCCTACACACGCTATTTTAAGATGGCTCAATTCCCTTATATCAATCTCATTTTCAATAAGATATTCAAAAAAAATATTTACACCGGTTCCGCTTGTAAAAACAAGCCATGAGTAATCCTTTATATTTTCCAGTTTTTTCCCGAGCATACAGCCGGGGGCGGTAAGCGGTGCAATTCTCAAACACGGCATCTCTGCAACATCGCAGCCAAGTTCTCTAAGACAGTCCGAGAGTTTGGACGCATCGGGTTTGACCCGTACGACAACGATACGTTTGTTACGCAAGGGCTTTCTGCCGAACCAGTCGTAGCGGTCGGAAAATTGGCATACTTTCCCGATGATAATAACAGCAGGCGATTTCACATTGTTTGTACGAGCTATTTCAGGCAGGTCAGCAAGCGTACCCAAAAATTTGCGTTGGGAATTTATGGTGGCGTTCTCAACAATGGCGGCAGGTAAAGCCTTGTCCATGCCTGCGGAAATGCAGCTTTCACAAAGAGCACCTATTGCCGCAACTCCCATCAAAAACACCAATGTGCCGTTTAATTTCGCAAGAGCGTTAAAATCGATATTTGGTTTTTCGTTGTTTTTAGCGTGGGCGGTTATAACATGGAAGGATGAAGCACAGCCCCTGTGGGTTAGGGGAATTCCTGCATAAACGGCGGCGGCAATGGCGGAGCTAACTCCGGGAACAACTTCAAAAAGAATGTTGTTCTCGGCTAAAAGTTCAAGTTCCTCCCCGCCACGGGCGAAAACAAAGGGGTCGCCGCCTTTTAATCTGACTACATTTTTTCCCTGCCGTGCTTTTTCCAGCAGAAGTTCGTTAATATAATCCTGCGGTACGGGATGATTGCCCGCATGTTTTCCAACGTCTATCTTTTCGGCGGAGCTAGGAATAACAGCAAGAATATCCTCGCTTACAAAACGGTCATACAACACGACATCGGCAATTTGCAGCATTTCAAGGCCTCTGAGGGTTAATAACCCTTTGCTTCCGGGGCCTGCTCCAACCAGAATGACCTTCATCTGCCCGCCTTCTCTTTTAAACGCACGGCAAGCAGCTCGCCAAGCTGTTCGCTCCTGTCAATGCCACCGCTGATTTTTCCTTTTTCCATATTGCCGCAAGCATCAACATACATTCCGGTGAGCAAAAGTTCACTGTTGTGTACCTGCCCATAGACCGCAACGGGAGAAGAGCAGTTGCCACCCAATGTCTTTAAGAACTGCCTTTCCGCTTTGGATACAATTTCCGACACACGGTTGTGAAAACTGTCTAGGAATGAATAATCTTCGCCCTGCCTGCCCTGAACTGCTAGAATTCCCTGAGAGGCGGAGGGGAGCATTTCATCAACCGTGAAAACACGGGATATTCTGTCTTGCAAGGACAGGCGGTTAAGGCCTGCCTGTGCGAGGAGCAATGCCGAATACTCGCTGTTATCCAGTTTAGCCAAGCGGGTAGGCACGTTTCCGCGTACCGCTTTTATTTCAAACCCCTCATACAGCTTTGCGAACTGGATTGTCCTTCTGAGGCTTGAAGAGCCAACCGGTTTTGAATTTTCAAGAGCAGCGGCTCCTTTCGGCAATACCAGAACATCAAAAGGAGCTTCCCTCTCGGACAACGCCACCACAGGCAGACCGTCAGTTTCTTTGTATGGCATATCCTTGTAGCTGTGAACGGCTATGTCTATGCTGCCGTCTGCAAGTGCCTGTTCAATTTCTTTAATAAACAATCCCTTGCCGCCAACCGAGTCCAGACTCTTGTCAAGTATTTTATCTCCGGTGGTTTTAATGGTCACAATTTCAAAGTCCAAAGCGGGATTTGTTTTTTTGACGGCACCTATAACTAGCCGTGCCTGTATGACTGCCAGAGTACTTTCGCGGCTTCCCACTCGTATAGTTCTGTTCATGGGTTGAGTGCCTTCCTTATTTTTTCCGCTGTCTGTTTAACGCCTGAGTGGTTGCCGTCTTTAGATACAAGCCCTGCGACATAATCTCCGTTTTCCGCAATCGCCGGAAAATAGAAAGTGCATTCCTCGCGGCAGTCGGCAACAGATACTAAGATGTTCAGGTTTTTAGCTTCAGTCATTATATTGCGATTCACCTCTCGTTCGTCCGTTGCCGCAATAACTAAAAACGGCATCATGGCGGCTATGTCACCTTCTTTGTACTTTCGTTTTAGCAAGCGGAACGTGTTTGACGAATAGGCATGTTCAATGTATTCCGTGGTTTCCGGCGATATAACGGTAATATCCGCACCGAAAGCGGCAAGAACTTTTACCCGCCGCTCGGCCACATTTCCGCCGCCGGCAACTAACGCCTTCCTGCCGTTCATATCAATAAACAACGGGAGAAATGTTCTTCGCTCTGCCATACACTGATTACAAATATAATAAAATTTTCGGAAAAAACGCTAAAGTTTTCCCTGAAAAAATCCTATAACACTAATAGAAAGAACTAGAACGCCGAAACCCGAGTTGCTAACGAGTGTTAGAAAGGGTCAAGCACCTGAGGCAAGGATGCCGATGGTCTAAACCCTACACGGAGGTTAACTCTATGCAAATCAACCACAACATTCGCGCAATGGTGACACAACATGCCTTGTACCAAAACAACAATGCAATGAGCAAATCACTCGAAAAACTTTCAACAGGCTTAAGAATCAACCGCGCCCAAGACGACGCTGCTGGTTTGGCTATGTCAGAACAAATGAGAACCCAAATCCGAGCTCTCGGAAAAGCCAAACAGAACTCTCAAGACGGTCAGGCCGCTTTACAGATAGCAGAAGGTGGCTTACAGGAAATCACCAACCTTCTCCAGAGGCAAAGAGAGCTTGCCATTCAGGCGGCCAACGACACCCTGACCAGCACGGAGCGTCATTATCTAGATGAAGAATTTCAGGAACTTTCCAAAGAAGTCGGCAGAATATCCTTGACTACCGATTACAACGGCAAGAATATGCTCAACTGGATTGACGATCCAAATTTGAGCTTTGGTGCAGCAACTACAAAAGGCCCAAACGCAAACAAAGCCGCTTCCTATACCTTGCATGTAGGAGCAAACTACTCGCACGGTGCAGCGAGCAAGTGGGGCAACGAATTGAACGTTACCTACTCTGCTATGGCCTGTAAGGTGAGTACTGACGGTAATTGGGATATCATAGTCGGTGGCGTAACGTATATAGCTGGTGGAAAAGCCGTCTTGGGACTAACTTTGCAAAATTCCGCAACCGCCGCCATTGATGCGCTTGATAGTTCAATTAAGAGCATAAGCGGTGCCCGTGCGAAAATCGGTACCTTTATTAACCGTTTGGACTACACGATTAATAACATAGCGAACCTTGAATTCAACACTCAAGACGCAGAGACTCGCATACGCGATACCGACTTTGGCAAGGAAACAACCAACTTCACCAGGAACCAGATATTGGTACAGAGCGCGACGAGCATGTTGGCTCAAGCGAACTCGCTACCGCAATCGGTTCTCGGATTGCTGGGCTAGATTTAACCTTAGGATTAAAAACCCCCCGCCAAAGGCGGGGGGTTTTAATTTTATCTTGAATCTCTTGATTTCATAGATTTTCATTAATATTATAACGGGTTCTATACCCCCACCAAGAGTCGAACTTGGGTAACAGGTTTAGGAAACCTGGGCTCTATCCTGTTGAGCTATAGGGGCGGAGTTTATCATTTAACAGCGGACTTTGTTTTTGGCGTGGCTTTTGGTTTTGCAAAGCTTTTCTTTGCTACCTCTGCGGCGAATTTTTCCGAAGAACGTTGAACAGCAGGATTGTTCCTCGCTTCTTTAACCATTTTCTTTTGTTTTTCTTCGCTTTCACGTTTCACATGCTCCAGCTTTTTGCCAAGCAAATCACCAAGAGTTACGCCTTGAGGAGCCGGCACAGCGGGCTTTTTTTTGCCTTTATGAGAGCGAGCTTTTTTTTTTTGTTTTTCTGCCATATCAACCTCTCTTGCTAAATTTTAAAGATTAAATTTAGTAAAAAAAATTTCTAAATTCAAGTTAATGAGTAAAACTGCCCCGAATTTGGTTTGGATAGACCTGGAAATGACCGGTTTAGACCCGGAAACTTGTGTTATTCTCGAAATAGCAACTATAATAACAGACCCGCAGCTCAAAATTCTCGCAGAAGGGCCGGCACTTGCGATAAGGCAAAGCGATGAAATTCTAAATGTGATGGATAAATGGAATAGAAGCCATCACACCAAGAGCGGTTTAATAGGAAGGGTTAGAAATTCTCCGTATAATTTGGCTACAGCAGAAGAAATGACTCTCAATTTTATAAAAGGATACACGGAAAAGAGCAAAAATCCGCTCTGCGGAAATTCCATTGGGCAAGACCGTCGCTTTTTAACCAAACATATGCCGAAAATTGAGGCTTGGCTAAATTACAGAAACGTAGATGTGAGTTCCATAAAAGAACTTGCATTCAGATGGTATCCGAAACTGCCAAAATTCAAAAAAAAGGAAAACCATAGGGCACAGGATGATATTAGAGAAAGCATAGCCGAACTTATGTATTACAAAAACCGGATTTTCGTATCGGAGTTGCAGTAGCGGCTATATGCGGATTGGAGCAGTGATAACCGCAGGAGGACTGGGTAAGCGGCTTGGCGGTGAAGTTCCCAAGCAATTGGTTAAGCTGC
>Ga0182466_14247_pt1 | contig 11815 bp, 26 predicted proteins | sample TergutMp193P3_FD_120795 | JGI IMG/M metagenome (GOLD analysis project Ga0182466, IMG submission 120795) | reverse complement strand
TCGTTGTAGTGTATATGCTTCCACTTTTGCCATTTGCCAAATATTCCGATGTCCTGGCACCCGCTGGCGGCTTCCGTTATGCTTCCCCCGCCGCCGAACAGGTCGTAGAAGTTCTCCGCTTCGGGAATGTTCGCCAAAAGCTCCTTGGCAAAGGATTGTTTGCAGCCAACATAAGGTATCATTCTATTTCCTCCTTTGCCGCTCCTACAATAGCCGAAAAATTTATTACTCTCTGTTTTAAAAGCTCTTTATCTTTCGCAATGATTTCTGCTATGTATAGCCAATTTTTTAATTCTTTTTTTAGCTTAGGCAAAATGATTTTTTGCAGGCAATAAAAATAAGTTTTGATTTGCTTTCCGTTTTCCCAATCTCTTTCAATGGTTTCTTTTATTGCTGAAACTTCAATTAGCAAATCGGCAAGGTTGCCATTCAACTCGTATTTAATGCACATTTCGTTATACGAAAGCCATTCCGTATAATCTTTGTTTAATTGCTTTCTCGCTTTCATGCGGTTTCCTCCTCTTGTTGTTTTATTTTTGGAAAATCAATGTCTATCAAATTATTGTAGCTGTCAATCGTGCAATGCGTGAGATATTTTCCGCGCGGGTGCTGTATTCCCCTTCGCTCCATCGGGTATGCCTTGCAGAAGGCCTCAAACCAAATATCATCATCCAGCATAGGCAATATCCCCAAATCTAAATGCCGCATTATTCTTTCCAAAAAATCTTCATGATTGTCTTCGGTTTTCCAGTTAAGATACCATTCGCCATAATTAGACCATATAGTGCAAAAAAAACCGCTAAAAAAGAAATCCGTATTGTTTTTAAAAACATGAAAATAGCAAGGAACTTTTCTAAAACAATATCTTTTTTCTATAAGATTTTCTTCTTGAATTTCCTTTTTTAAAGCGTAAGCATATTTTCTTTCCTCGTGAATTCTCTCATTTCTCAAATAAAGAAATATACTTTCTCTTGATTCTCTATTCATATAGCTTCCTCCATCAGAACAGGGTTTTCTGTCTGCCGTGCTTGAATTGGCACATTATGTCCCTGTAGAGCAGGGGTGGCACTTTGCAAGCTTCTATTCTATCTTCTTTGTTTTTTTTCGTAATCAAAATTCTTATGTTGAACTTCTTTTTTATTGAACGGGTATCCCCTTCTGTTATGGCTATGTAATCTTTCATGGGAATTGAAGTCTTTAGGCACAGCAGGACATTCGAGTAGATGATTGTCGGCTTCAAAACATTAAAGTCGTAAGCAGAGTAGCGGCATTTTGATTTTATCCCTACAAGGTTCGCAAAATCTTTCATATAATCGAAAATAAGGCTAGAACTTCCATTTTCTATTGCCCAGTATCGAGAATTGAAATGTTGTATTATCCTTGCAGTTGTCAAAGCGGTGTTCACGCCATTCATGCGGCGTTTTCTTTGCTTTTCATTAAAGTCGAATGGATTCCATTTGTCCTTCCAGTACAAATTTCTTCCTTTTTCTTTGTAGAATCTCAAATTGCCAGAACTTAATGAAATCCATGTCTCGCACGGCGGGGAGGCGAAAATAACATCGGGCTTCGGGTATTTCTCCAGCTCCTTTCTGGCGGTTTCAAAGTCGCTCAAATCCAAATGAATGTGCTCCGTGCCGCCGCCTATGCCGAATGAGTAAACCTCATGCTCCGGGAGTGCCTTCGCCACGGTCGCCGTCTCGCTGTCAAAGAGCCCCCAGATAATCATTTTGCCTTCTCCTTTTTTGTCCCGTAAGAAAGCCTCATGTCACTCATTCCTTTAATTTTAGCTTCTATCCTATAAAAATCTTTGTCCTTAAAATCTTCCAGTGTCAAAGCAATGGCGGCTTTCATCTCCGCTTCGTAGTCCCCGGTTTTGTAGCAGTGGCAAGATGTAAAAAAACCGTGGTACGATTTCTTTTCAAAATCGATTCTGACGTAAATATGTTCAATGAACATATCATCGTATATCCCTTCGTGCCAGTCCACGAACTCCACCGCATTCATGCTACAGCGCCTCCCTGCCATCAAGCAAAATATCATGCTCTGTATCTGTAAATAGCACCAGCTTCATATAATAGTCCTCTTGCTAATAAGAAGCTCTACGGGCATTTGTTGGGGCAAGCCCGTCAAGGGTTTCCCCTCAACCAAAAAATCCACTTTGCCTGTTAAATTATTTTTCAGAAAAACGGGGATATTTCTATTTACGCATTGTCTATACAAATCTCTAACCCATTCAGAAAGCGTGGCAATTTTGTTTTTGCGGTTTCCGGTTTCCGTGCCTATTATTACCCAATCTAATTTAGTTTTGGGCAAATCAAGCCTTTGCATTAACGGTTCAAAAGAGGCAAAAAATTTGCAGTTTAGCTTTTCGGGCTGTAAATAATTCATAGCTATTTCGTAATGCCTTAAAGCCGTTATATCCGTTATTGTTGCACCCATCCAATAGTTACTTTGCGGTTCTATTCTATGGTGGTTGCTGCCGTACTCTTTTTGGAAAATCTCATTGTACCGCATGGGGTTTTTCGTGAGAAAAAGGTAGTTATGCCTGTTGGCGTTTGCCGTTGTGTTGAAAATTTCGTAAATCCACTCAATCGGAATATCATTGTGGAATAAATCGCTCATGGAGCATACAAATACATTCTCTTTTCTTTTGTGTTTAAATGGCTCTTGCAGGCGGTAATCGTGGAATGTCGGCTCAAAGCCGTACGGAAAACTCGCCTGCCGAAAACCTTTGTCGGTTTTAAACTGCAAAGGCTCTTTTAAATAGTGGGGCGGTAAATAACTCGCACCCGTGCCGTTTGCGTTTTTAAACTCTGGCATATTTTCCAAAATCTCGGAATAATGCCCTCCAAAGCGTTTAGCTATCTGCCTAGCGTAGCAATAGGGGCAGTTATTAAAGCACCCTGTTACCACATTCCAAACCTTCGTAGCCCACTCTATTTTTGTATTTTGCATATTACCCTGCCTCCTTCGGCCATTTCTTAAAGCACCTCTTGCAAATACGAAGTCCTTTCAAATGCTTGCGGCACTCAATTTCTTTTTTGCACAAATAGCATTTCATGGCTTTTTTCTTGCCGCTCATAACACCTCCAAGAAAATTTTATCCACATTCTTGTCATACGGAGGGTTCATAGGCTCTTTGTATGCGGAACCGCCGAACCATTTTACCGCTTTCCAAATAGTCCATATTTTGAAGCTGCCTAAAAACTCTTTTTCAAGCAGTTTAATTTCCTGCTTGTAGTAGGCTTTTTGTTCTTTGGTGTTTGTTTTGTCTGCCACAATTATTTTCAGAATTTTAATTTTGTCTTTTACCCAAGTATCGCAAAATTCAAGCATCGCCTTCAAAAGGTCGTCAGCCTGCTCTTTTCGCATAAGATGTTTTAAAATGCTCCCCTCTTGCACCCAGCTATACATAGCATCATGCACCGCATAGCTAACGCTTTTGTCATTCTGCCCGGTTCTTGGAACAAAAGGACTTAGCAAGTCCGTGCCGCTTCTGAAATTCGTGACAAAGCCTTTCTTGATGGTAATCCGGTAGCCCTTCCCTGCTGGCATATTGACTTGCACAATTAGGCTATCCCGAATTTCCCAAAGGTTATTCCCTGCGGTTGTCACGAGCAATTCATTGCAAGTAAAATCAGTTATTTGCATAAATGCCTCCCTTTATGTTTACCACCGAAACGTGCGTATAATTCCATAGCACTTTCTTTGCTAATCGGTATCTTAGTCTTTTTTCTTTGGTTTATTTTGCAAGGAAAATCGCCTATGTATTTTTCTCTCAATTCTTTTATAACATTTGCAAGCGTATTTGAACCAACAGCAAATTTCCTTTTACGCATTTCATGCAGCAAATTTTCATGCGAATCAAAACCCATTTCCCTCATACAATTTAAAATGGTCTCTGCCCTTTTAGATAAATTGATGAAATGGCAATAAAATCCATTGTCTATTTGGCTTTCTGGTTTGTAGTTCTTTTTTTGAATTTTAATCTTCCTAAGCTCTTTGCAGCATTTCCATTTAATATCTGTTCTTATGGCTTGTTTCAAGCTGCATTTCTTGCCATCCCAGTCTTTGTTCTTCAAAGCCGCATCTATAGCAATATCGTAAACTAATTCTTTTGGCAAGCTGTAAAATTTATACTGGTATAATTTCACTAATTCTTTTGCGCAGTAATACGATTCTATTAGTTTGCTATTATCAGTTATTTGCATGGATTTAATCTCCTATTTTTAATTCTAACAACTCGCCAAATATTACAGAATTTAACGCCGCAAAATCTTTCAGGAGCGGTATGGTTATTTGCCGCATTTGCGGGTGTGCCGCAGGTGACGTTCTAAGCTTGAAGAACAATCTCCATTCCCGCAAATTCGCAGTCATCACCAATTCCGTTTTTAAAGAATTCGGAAGAACCGAACGTGCTATCTGCGGACTTGCACCGTCACGCAGCATATACAAATATGCCTGTTCTGCTGCTGTGCATAGGTTTTGCCAATGTGCTTCTTGGTTGGCATCCATACCCGGTGGCTTGATAACCGTAATTTCGTTGTTAAACTTTTCTTTGCTGTAGTTGCAGTATCTTGTGCTTTCCTGCGAGAATGAAGCTATGCGATGCCGCACGAGTTCGTGGGAAACGCCCCTGTCGCAAATGAAGCGAACGGAGACAGAGACGTGCTCTATCACGCTTTCGTGCCCCCGCTTGATTATGCCGGAGCAGAATTTTTCCGCAGATTCCTCCGTTGCCAAATCTTCCGACTTGTAGCAAACCCGGCCTATGCTTTCAATGTATTTTGAAGCTCGCATTAGGCTTTCCGGGTTTATTATTTTTGCGCTTGGCTCAATTATATTCATGGTTCCTCCCGTAATAATCAACAGTCATTGTTATTAGATGGCCGTAATCGCCTTTATTGTTTATGCTTTTCCATTCACAAAAGAAATCATTTATTCTCGCCCAGTAGCAGATAATCGATGCCCACGCCTTAACATCTACGGGGTTGTCATTTATCCTCTGGTCGTATATCCAAAAACTCTCCTTGCCGTTGAAAGCGCACACCTGCGCTTTCAAATCCCAATGTTTGAACCAGTGACTTCTCGCCTGCGAGTGAAGTCGTAGGAGCATTCTGCAATCTTCATTAAGTCGCGTTTTCATATTGTTGCCTCGCCTCCATAGTTTTGGATTTCCTCAAGTCTATCTCTCTTTTCTTGACAAATTCTGCCATTTCCAAAATCTCTCTTTCTTCCACGCAGTTGCCGCACCCGCACCGGAAATTTTCCCCTTTGGGGTCGTAGCTCAAACTCTTCCACGCCATTATTCTATCCTCCTGCCTAAGCTAATGACAAAATAATTTTCGTATTTATTATATCCCCACGCTTCCAAGAGGCTTCCCCGCTTAAATCTCTCCTCACGCTTTTCTTTTGCCTCTTTGTATTGAGTGCAATAAACGCAGTCTATTTCTTCTATCTTGAACTCCATCCGGTATAATTTTCTCATGTCGGGGTCTGTGGGGCAACAATAGCCCATCTGAAACCGCACCGTTTCTAGCTTAGGTTTTGCAAGCCAAATATGCCTATTCCAATGGTCGCACACTCGGCGGTATTCTTCCTTTTTCTTGCCGCTCTTTATCATGTCAAACCACTTTGCTTTCAGAACCAAAAACAAGCTATTAGATTTAATCATTTTTGCCTCCCTGTTTCTACTGTATATTTTTTTATGAGTTTGTCGGATGGGTACGGTGCGGAATGATTTTCGCAAGCGTATTCCCAATAATAATAATCGCTGTAATGCTTAATATCTTTGCCGATAATTTTATGTGCGATTTTATCAATGTCAAAATTTTTTAGGCATTCTGCCTGCGCCACAACATAATGCGTCCACTGAACATATCCACATTCGTTTTGAACAACTTTTTTTATCTTGTAGGATTTTATGAATTTCAGCCTTTGGGCTTCACAAAGAAACTCCTTTGCGTATTCCTTGGCGTATGTTTTACAAGCTCTGTTGTAGTAATTATCGCAATCGCTTTCGCCCAGGCAGTCCAAATCCATTTTTTCCTCTTTGCAATAATGGCAAAAAGCGTCATAATCCATCAGAATTGGAATTTCAACTATTTCTCTCATGCCGCCTCCTTCAAAACTTCAATCCTCGCATCGGCGTTATTGTATTTTTCCATGACCGCCTTGAACCTCTTGATGGCGGCTACTGAATTCACAATGCCGTTGTAATCGCCGTTGATATGCTCTCCGAGCAGCAGGCACCCTTCCGTGTCGCTTGGCTTGTTGCCAGCGTGGATGCGTATTCCGGTGAAGCCCGGAACATCGCAAATCTCCCACTCGCGCGGCGGGTATTTGCTGGAAGGCGTGAAACGCAGCGGGTATGTGCCGTAGGGAATTGCGCTGCTGCCCTTTATTTTCCATTGCGACACCGTGCCTGCATCGCCGTTGCCACGCAAAGCATCCTCGCAGGTTTTGCATTCAAATATTTTTCTCTCGCCGTCATAAACAGCGAACTCGCCGAAGGTGGCGGCGGGGGTGAACCATTTGCGCGTTAGCTGGACTGTGAGCATACTTTTTTTTCTCCCTATATACCTTGCATACGCATTTTGCCATACTCTATAAGTTCTGCTCTTTCTTTTTTGAAATCTGCAAGCTTTTTTTCAATTTGTTCTTCTGCATCGTTCAGTTCAATTCTTACCGCATCGTTATCTCCATCAGCCGTTATCGCTAATGCTATTTGCATCATTAGCTTATATTTATCAAAAACATCTAATTCTGCTTGGAGCACTTTTCCTATCAGCTCCCTAGCCATCCTTTTGTTGCTTGCAAGTGTTATCATATTCAATGTCATAATTCCTCCGGCGGCAGTTTTTCTGTGCAATTATCGCATGGATATTCAGGCCCGTTTTCGTCATAAATTTTTGCGTTTTGCCTTTCAAGCATTATTTTATCAAAGGCCTTGCTTTTTTCGCAATCAGCGCAGGGGTTATTTTTCAAGCTGTAAGCGGTTGCCATAATTCCAGATAGCATATTTAATTTATGTCCTCTTGGCGTGCGTTTATCCACTGCAATTTCTATAATTCGCAATGCTTCATAAAATAGCCGTGCGCTGTTCCGCATTTGTTCATCTCTATCTTTACCGGCGGTATTTTTATACGCCGCTTTCACGGCTCGCATCGCCACCCGTATTCCTTCGCTTAAATTTCCTCTCGTGCTCATTTGAAAAGCCCTCCAAGTTTTATTTTTTTCGCCTTGCAATACTGCTCATATTTTTTCGCACCCCATTGGATGCTTTCCTGCATATAGTCATCGTAGTTGTCGGGGCTATGCTCAAATCCCCTGCAAACATTAAATCTATCTATGCGGAAATTCTTTCTCCTGCAAAAGCACCCCAGCGTGGAGTGCTTGCATTTTTCGCAACAATCGGCGGCTATAAATCCCGCTTGAAATTTCTCGTACTGCATTTTCAAATAATCCACCAAATACGGCTTATCCTGCCAATCCTTGCCATCGGCGAAAACACCCCGCTCCACTATCTCGCCTTCCCTTAGCATGATAAAATCTTTGGCGGTTAATCTGCTCTCTTTGGCTATTTTGAAAATCGGTTTCTTAGACATAAAGCCCCGCCGTAATAAGGTTTTTTTCCAATTCCATAAGCTCATAATCGTCATTTACTTTGCCATCGTTTCGCAAATTCCGTTTTTGGCAATCCGTTGGGTTTGTCTCTTGCGGAAAAACCATATCTTGCAATTCCGGGCAATCCTCGCAGTTGCAGTCGCAGTCCGGCGTTTCGCCCTTAGCCAACGCTTCCGCGCATTTTCTAACATTTTCCATGCCTCGCTCTCCCTTGAAAAATTCGTTTTCTCGCATCGTTCTAGCCATAAAATTTTACCATCCCCGCGCTTTGAAATTTCCTTAGCAAATCTTCCACCACTTGCGCGTTTTCGGGAACATTCAAAAAATCAAATATGATAGCGGCCTTTGTTTCCGCGCCTATGTATTTTGGAAACACTCTAGATTTTCCCCTGCCCTTTGCAAGGAACAAAAACTGGTCGCAGTCCATTTCGCAAAACACGGTTTCGCTGTCGCCGCAGGTTTCTGTTATCTGTTTCATTTTCTCAACTCCCACCATTTAATGAATTCGCCAAACGGGTTATCGCTGGCCAAATCAAAATGGTATGCGATGCCGCCCTTCTTTCTCCACGCCTCGCACTCGGCGGCGCAGTCGTCTATGAGAAGGTCTATAGGATTGTGGCAGTAATAGCTCTTGTCCGGGGCCTCATAAGGCGAGTATTTCCAGCTTTTGTAATCCTCGCCAAAAATAAGCACTTTTTCCTTTATGAATTTTTCAATGAAAATTTCTTTTATTTCTCCGTAGTCTTTTGTTATGAAGCGCGGAATTTCCCCAATTCGTTTCATTGCGAACATCAGTTCGGCTGCCCACGGCTGCAACTCCGCTTTTGCGTAGAACTCCTCCGGCGCGGGATATGGAGGTTCGCCCCACTTCCACTTCCCGAACACGTTCAGCTCAAGCTCAATGCCGAACTTCTTGGCCGTGCCGTAAAAATCTATCAGCGTTCCATCCATATCAATAAATATCATTTCTGCCTCCCGAACAGTTCCCATTTGATTTTCTCAACGTCATCCGCAAGCTTTTTCACAGTAGCGGAAAGAGCTTTAACGGAATCGCCGGAATTTTCGCCGCGCCGGTTCAGCTTTGCCCTTATTGCGTCATGGTTTTTTCTGTAGTATTCTTTGGCATACTCTCTGGCGGCGGCCTTGCGCTCCGCTTCGGTGGAGCCTCTTGGCTTCCTGCCTCTTTTTGTTTTGGGTTCGGTCATTTCATGCCTCCGGCGTGGCTCTGCCACTTCAGGTTGTAAACATCTTCTTCCAGCTTCCGCACCCGCACCTCCAAGCCGCTCTCGCCTTCGCCGATTGTGACGGAAACAAGCCTCTGTTTCTCCAGCCGCTCAATGCGCTCTGCCAAATTAGCCTTGCCGTATTTTTTATGCCAGTGCTTGAGCTTGCTCGTTTTTATCGCAGAGCGCTTCGCCTCTTCCGTGGCGTGTTTGCGAGGCCGGCCTGTGCGCCCGCGCCGCTCGCAGTCCGTGACGTTTATTTTCGTTTTCATTCTAAAACCCCTGCATCGGCTTTCATCGCAAACGCCGTCTTTTCGCCGAATGTCACTTCCCTGCCGGTCAAAAAAGACAGCGTGGCTATTAGGAGGCCTGCCATCTTGCGGGATTGGCAGATGGTTATCAGCCTGTCGCTCCCGCCCTGGATGCGGGGGCAGCTACCGGCCTCCTCGCGGCAGCCCTGGCAGGGCGTTTCCAAATCGCTCCTTAGCTTGTCGATTATTATTATGATGCCTTGCGCGCCCTGGAACGCATCTTCTTCGGTTTGGCTCATTCTAGACCTCCTTTGTTGTACCAAATGTTTTCGCTGCCCCCCACGGGCGTGAAGCCGTCATCCGGCGCTTTGCCCTTTTTCGGCGGGAGCAGGTATTTACGTGCACCACGCACTGTGCGTGGAATAAATGTTTCTTCCGTTTGCCGCTTGATAAATCGGGCGGCTATTCTGCAATCCAAAGCCTTCGGCTCGCGCAGGCCGCATTCGAGCAGGGCCTCCGTTATTGTTTTGTATTCCCAATTTTCTTTTGCCGCTTCCCAATCCAAGCCTTTTTCCAAGTAATCCGCTATTGCGTTTTCAGGCTCGTAATCCTGGTTCGATTTTTCCAGCATTGCTTCTTCCTCTTTTGTGAGCCACCATGTTTCGCCCATGTCGTACAAATCTTTAACGCAGGCCCAAACCTGCTGCATATTTATTTTGCTGGTGTCTTTGAATTCCTTGACCGGAATAACCCAAAATCTGCTGTTGCCCGTTGTGTCGGATAGAAATCCCGATTCGTTCACCGTGCCTGCGAACACCGTGCGGCGGGTGAAATTTGTCTCCGCAGCCGCATAAGGCTTGCGCAGCGTGTCCACGCTGTTGGTTATGAACGCTTTGAGCGCGGGCATTCCCTTTTTTGTTGTGTTTTCAAGCTCTGCCAATTCCGTTATCCAGTAGCTGATTGCGCTTATTTTGGAATCCTTGACTTCGGGGTCAAGCGTGAGGCCCTCGCCGAACCATTTTTTGCTGCCGCCCCAGCCCTCGCCGCACAAATTCCGCAAAAATGTGGTTTTGCCTATTCCCTGCTTGCCCTGCAACACGAGAACGCCACGGTTGCGGAAGCCATCGTCATCCTTTCTCGCCGCCGCCGCATAAGCCGAAACAAGCCATTTTGTCAATAGCTCTTCCTTGAATTTGCAGTCGTAGTTATCCGTGCAAACAACCGCATCGCAAAGCTCTTTTAGGGCCGAAAAAAGGGTCGATTGTACGATTGGGCAACCGCTAATATAGTATGTCCTACGGGATGGCATTTGCCGAGCAATGCGGATTGGAATACGCTGGATAAATTTGCTGGCTTTTCTTCTGCAAAGCTGAAGGCAGAGAGCGGGTGGAATAGCTGCGGCCCTTCTGGTTCCGGCAGTTATTATTCGTGCGAGGACACGTATGGGTTTTCGGCCTTGCCGGGCGGCAACAACTTTATCTACATTTACGACCTCGACGATGTCGGTAACAATATCCACATTTTCGACGATGGCGGCAACGGCGGCTACTGGTGGAGTGCCACGGAGGATAATGACATCCGTGCCTACTACCGGGACATGCGCTACGACATCGCCAGTGTGGGCGGGGGCCGCACCAATAAGCTTAGCATGTACTCAGTTCGTTGCGTTCAGGACTAAGCGGTTTGGGTGCTTGCACCCTAGCCGCCGCTAGCACAAGCAAACGGCGAACACAAAAGAATTTGCACCAATAACGGTGCGATACCTCGCCAAAAACGTTTTCCCGTGATTTGGCAAAGGTAAACCTCAAACGGGGAGAAGGAGTTGAGAAGATGACAACAATCGAAGATGTTGTGAAAGTGTGGGATGAAACCTACCCAAATAGCAAAACGGAAACCCTAATAGGGAAGAACGGACAACCGGATGGAAAAATAAATTCCGGGACAATGTTTGGCCGCCCTAGCAAATGGGCGATTATTAAATTGAAGACTGATGACTTCTTTGCCAAATCGGGCAATCAAATATACTATGCTTTTGACTTTAAATCCGGCAAACCCGAAATTAATTTCCAAAAAAGAAGCGGATATTCCTGCGATACGAAAAAACTTTACAATTTATTAGATGCAAATTTTAACGGTTTGGTAATAAATGGGAAAAAACTAACCCTTGCCAAAGGAAAAAATCCTGACAATTTAACATTAAGAATCAAACTTGATAAAGATTCATCAGCTAAAGAAATTTGTGATTACATGGAAAAATTTATTAAGCTAACACAAGAGACGATTTGCAAATTTTTATAAGGCAAAAGCAAGTCGTAAAACCCACCATTAAGCAACCGCACAAGAGCGATCTTCACGGTCGCCCATTTGCAACGTGGCGGTACATATTGTGCAACGGTGGGGGCATTGCAGGCAACGCCCTTACTTTTCTAGTTCTGCTTACCCGCCTCTCCTGACCTTTACAGGCAAAATACCCATAGCTTCGCGGTATTTATTCACCGTGCGGCGCGCAACCTTTAAACCTCGCTTTTCCAGAATTTCCGAGATTTCTTGGTCGGAAAGCGGGTTTTTCTTATCTTCACTGTTTATAATATTCTTAATGCTATCCTTTATCTTTACATTGCTCACCTCGGTGTCGTCTTCTTGCGTAACGCCGGAGGAGAAAAATCTTTTGAGTTCAAAAATGCCGTAAGCGGTTTGCACGTATTTTCCGTTTGT
>Ga0182466_16304_pt1 | contig 11878 bp, 9 predicted proteins | sample TergutMp193P3_FD_120795 | JGI IMG/M metagenome (GOLD analysis project Ga0182466, IMG submission 120795) | reverse complement strand
TTTTTTGGGTGAAAATTGGCTGTCAGAAGAACCCCCTGATAGCGCATTTTGAAACAATTTTCTGGAATCAGTCATGTCAATCCTCAAATCAAGCGAATCGAGGTTCTGGCTGTTGGAGCCGAGCAAGTATATATACGTTTCTATGACACTGTCTAGGCAAGGCCTAGACATGCCCTGCCTGCACCGCAGGCTCTTGTGCCGTACTTTGGGTAATGGTCATTATGTGTATAATGTAGAAATTTTTAACAGCCAAAGGCTGGGATTCTACATATCTTCCAATTCTATTCCTTTTGTCTCCCTCACTTTGTACAAAACAAAGAATATGCTCACAAAGGCAAAGAAACAGTAAATGCCGTAAGCTCCGCCCAAACCTATACTTGCGAGCAAAATCGGGAAGGTGCTCGATATGGCAAAATTGGAGAGCCACTGCGACAACCCGCCCAAAGCGAGTGCTGCGCCGCGAATTCTGTTGTTGAACATTTCGCCCAGCAGAATCCAGCACACAGGCCCCCAAGAAAAGGCAAAGAATACAACGTAAAGATTGGCAGATATAACCGCTGTGTAAGCGGTTGCGCCGTGAATTTCCGGATTGCCGTTTGCATCCAAACCCGCAGTGCCAAAAATCCCAGCCATAATGCCAAGGGTTACGAACATGCCTAGAGAACCCGCAAGCAGCAAGGGTTTGCGGCCTACTTTATCCACAAGGGCTATCGCTATAACCGTGCTGGCTATATTCACAACGGAAGAAAGAACGCTCGTCATCATGGCATCTTGCTGGGCAAAACCGACGGATTGCCAAAGAACATTGCCGTAATAAAAAATGACATTTATGCCAACGAACTGCTGGAGAGCGGCAACGCCTATGCCAACCCAAACTATGGGAACAAGGCGGGTTTTGCCGGTTACTTTTTCCAGCAAATCGCTGAATTTCGGGGCTACTTCCGAGCGCAGGCTTTTTTTGATATCCTCTATTTTTTGCGCAACAATGCCGGGAGAGAGAATTTTGCCCAAAATCTCGCCCGCTTTTTGATGCTGCTTGCGAGCGACCAGATAGCGGGGGCTTTCCGGGATAAACAGAACGAGCAAACCGTAAAGAGCCGCCGGAATGCACTCTGCCCAGAACATCCACTGCCAGGTCTCAAATCTCCCGATTTTTGTCACATCCGTGGGCAAACGGGTAGCGGAATCAATAACGGCAGCACCGCCGCCGGCCACAGAACCGAGTATATAATTGGACAATAAAGCCGTGAAAATACCTATGACTATAGCGAACTGCTGCATACTGGCAAGCCTGCCGCGCAAAGGCGCCGGAGCGATTTCCGCAATATATGCGGGAACAATAACGCTTGCGGCACCGATGCCGATACCGCCAAATACCCGCCAACCGATAAACTCTATCATGTTTTCCGGTGTGCCTACCGTTGTAAAGAAATACGGCCAGCCGGAACCGATTGAGCTGGTCAAAAAGAGAATGCTCGCTGTTATCATAACCCTTCGGCGTCCGAATTTATCCGCCAGAGCACCTGCAAAAAAGGCTCCGCCCGCCGCGCCCAAAACCGCTATGGATGCCGCAAGCCCCAACTGGGCGTCGTTTGCGCCTAGCTTAAATCGCAAGGCATCCAAAGTTCCGTTTATAACGGATGTGTCAAAGCCGAACAAAAAACCGCCGATGGCGGCAGCGCAAGCTATAAACAAAGCGTAGCCTGTTGAGTATTCCTTCTGTGCCATATTAAACCTCGGTAGTGTAAACTTTAAAGTTAATGTAGTAAAATCGGCTGGCTGGCAGTGCGGCTGGCAGTGATTTTCTAATTTTTTTTAAATGCTCCTTTCCTTTGAACAGCACGGTTTTAGAAATTTAAAAGAGTTTTCTTTGGAGTTTTCCGGCGCAATCACAGTGGTAAGCGGGCAAAACGGGCATGGAAAGAGCAATTTACTGGAAGCCATCCACATTATATGCCAGGGATTTTCTTTTAAAACCAGAAATTTACAGGATGCCATAAGCTGGAAGGCAGACAATTTTGTGCTAAGGGCAAAGACATCTGCTCTTAACGAAGAAAAAAACGAAGCGGCGATTCTGGTGGAAAATTCGGGAATAAAGGGCAAATTGAACGGCAGGGAATTTCGCACGGCGAGCGTGTTGTTCGGCACGGCACCCCTTGTTTTTATCTCTCCAGAAGATATAAGCATTGCAAAGGGAACGCCGGAAAACAGGCGAAGTTTTATAGATGAGCTTTTGTGTTTTTGCAAAAAGGGCAATCTGAACCTGCTACGCAGATACCGCAGGGTTTTGCAGCAGAGAAACCGCTGGTTAAAGGACAATCTAAACGCTGATGCGGCGGGCGGTGAATATCTGTTTGAAGCTCTGACCGAGCAACTTGCGTCCCTTGCGGTTTTGATTTGGGCAGAGAGAAAATGGCTTTGCGAAATTTTAAAGCCGCATATAAATAATTTCTACCAAACTTTATCGAACAATTCAGAAGGCATAGATTTTTCCTATACAAGGGCTTTGCACAAAGAGGATTTTTTGAAAATCCTGAGAGAAAAATTCAATGCGGAAAGGGCGGCGGGAACAACGCTCTCCGGCCCTCACAGAGATGATATAGAGCTTTTGCTTCAGGGGCACTCCATACGGGATTTCGGTTCGCAGGGGCAATGCCGTTCCCTAGCTCTTGCGATGAAATTCGCCGCCGCAGAAGTAATAGAGAGCTATTCCGGCACAAAACCAATCTTGCTTTTGGACGATGTTTTTGCCGAACTCGACTATTCAAGAAGGGCGGCGGTTGCGAAAATCGTCAGGGAAAAGGAATGTCAAACATTCGCCGCAACGCCGAGCAAAGAGGATTTGCCGTTTGAGGGGGACTTTTGTTTGGATATTTCTATATTTGCTACATGAGCGCAACTCTTCATAGAAATAACAAAAATGTCCTTTGCATGATTATGGCCGGCGGGCAAGGCAGCAGACTCTCTCCTCTTACGCGCGACCGCGCAAAACCCGCTGTGCATTTTGGCGGCACTTACCGCATAATTGATTTTGTGCTGAACAATTTCATAAACAGCGGCATATTAAAAATCAAAATCCTAACCCAGTTCAAATCGGATTCGCTCAACAAGCATGTGTCTGCGGCGTGGAGCCTGAACCCCAGTATGGGGCAATACGTTGATTTGGTTCCCGCTCAGATGCGCACCGGAAACGAATGGTACAAGGGCACCAGCGATGCCATCTTTCAAAACATAAATCTCATAACGGACGAACGGCCGGACCTGGTAGCTATATTCGGCGGTGACCATATATACAAAATGGACCTGAACCAAATGGTGGATTTCCATATAAAAAGGCAAGCCACGCTCACCATCGCAACCATTCCGATTCCCGTTTCGGAAGCGTGCGAATTCGGCATTATAGAGGTAAACGAAGAACACCGCATGATAGGTTTTGAAGAAAAGCCCAAGAGTAACCCAAAGCAAATACCGGACCGCCCGGGATGGTGCCTCGCCAGCATGGGCAACTACATCTTTACGAGCAAATTTTTGGTGCGCCAACTGCTTGAAATTCATAAGAGCAACCCGAAGGCCATAGATTTCGGGCATAATATTCTGCCCAACCTCTACCCAAACCACCCTGTTTATGTTTATGATTTTACAACCAATCTGGTCAGAGGTGAACTCTCGAAAACAAAGGGATATTGGCGCGATGTAGGTACTATAGACGCTTTTTACGAAGCGAATATGGATATATGCGTGCAGGAACCCGTATTTGACCTTTATAACGAGGCTTGGCCGATTCGTACCTTTAACTGGAATATGCCCCCTGCAAAATTTTCCCGGAGCGGAACAGACGATAATCTTGGAACGGACGATAATCTTGGAACGGCTGTAAATTCGGTTGTCTCGGCGGGATGCGTTATAAGCGGCGGCCAAGTGGTGAATTCCGTTTTAAGCCCCGGAGTTACGGTTCAAAAGGGTGCTTTGGTGGAAGATTCCATACTCTTTCCCGGTGTTACAATAGCTCCGGGCGCAAAAATTCGCAAAGCGATTATCGAGAAAAATATTCACGTTCCGGCAGGGTTTGAAATAGGCTACAATTTGGACAGAGACGAAGTGATGTTCCATTTAACCGAATCGGGAATTGTTGTGCTAGCCAAGGACACGGTGATTAAGGGAAATTAATTTAGTTGAGAGTTGAGAGTTGAGAGTTGAAAGTTGAAAGTTGAGAGTTGAAAGTTGAGAGTTGAGAGTTGAAAGTTGAGAGTTGAGAGTTGAAAGTTGAGAGTTGAGAGTTTTTTAGAGTCGGTTGGCGAGGCAATATTTGCTCTTTATCATGAGCTTAAATATATTTTTTATCTTTTGAGCGAATCCATATATTGGAGTACTTTTGGGCGTTTCGATAAAATGCGCTTACCTTTTAAGGGTGCGCTTTCGCTCCAGATGATAAGGCTTGGCAGCACGGCTACCGCTATAGTTTTTCTCCTCACTTTTCTCGTTGGCATAACGCTTTCCTTTCAGTCTGCGGTTCAGTTGGAAACTTTTGGCGCAGGCGTTTATCTGGTTAGGGGAGTTGCCGTCACCATGTTTATGGAAATCGGCCCGCTCATAACCGCGATTATTTTGGCAGGGCGTTCCGGTTCTTCGATAACTGCGGAAATAGCTTCCATGGTTGTTCAGGAAGAGGTAAAGGCACTCAGGGTTATGGGTATTCATCCCGTTCAATACCTTGTGCTTCCCAGGTTCCAAGCCATGAGCATAGCCACTCCCATGCTTACAATGCTCGCAAACATCGCCGGTTGTTTTGCAGGTTATCTGGTGGCCACGCTTTATATCGGGCTTCCTACATCGTTGTTTATATCCGAACTGAGGGAATCTCTTTCGGTAATCATTATGGCAAAATCGCTTTTCAAGGGTTTGGTCTTTGGGTGGCTGATAGCTTTGGTTGCGGTTTCAAAAGGCCTGTCGGTTAGAGGCGGAGCAGATGCGGTAGGCACAGCCACGACCAAATGCGTTGTGTTTTCCATAACGGCGATCATACTGGCAGATGCAGTTTTTTCATTTATTTTCTACTAATAATTGCATTTTTTGGAAAAGTTCCTTATTTTAACATCAATTTTGTATATTATAAACACTATGTTTATTACTTTACCGATATGGTTTCTGGTTCCGATTTCAGCCTTGACAGCTCTCTTTTTCGCCCTGTTTTTTTATAAAAGCATGATGAAAAAATCAGAAGGCAATCAAAAGATGAAAGACATTGCGCAGCACGTTAGAGAAGGTGCTATGGCCTATCTGAAACAGCAGTATAAAACCGTTTCGCTGGTATTTGCGATTCTATTCATAATTTTAACAGTGCTTGCTATGCTGGGTATTCAAAACCCCTTTGTTCCCGTAGCGTTTTTAACCGGAGGCTTCTTTTCCGGATTGTGCGGCTTTTTAGGCATGAAAACGGCAACACAGGCCAGCAGCAGAACGGCAAGCGGAGCAACGCAAAGTTTGAACCGCGCTCTGCAAATCGCTTTCCGCAGCGGTGCGGTGATGGGTTTGGTGGTTGTCGGTTTTGGCTTGCTGGATATATCGCTTTGGTTTATGTTGCTGAACTGGGTTTACGACAAAAATATACTCGGTTTTGGTCTGAACTATACCGAGGCGCATAAAATGGTGGAAATAACCACTATTATGATAACATTCGGAATGGGAGCGAGCGTTCAGGCACTGTTCGCTCGCGTTGGAGGCGGTATTTACACTAAAGCTGCGGATGTAGGCGCAGACCTGGTAGGCAAGGTAGAAGCCGGCATTCCCGAAGACGACCCTCGCAACCCGGCAACGATAGCAGATAATGTAGGCGATAATGTAGGCGACGTTGCCGGTATGGGTGCAGACTTATATGAGAGTTACTGCGGCTCTATTTTGGCTACAGCAGCTTTGGGCGCGGTTTTGCCGCAACTTGGAATAAAAGCCGTAATCGCACCCATGTTCGTAGCTGCGCTTGGAATTTTACTCTCAATTATAGGTATAATGCTGGTTCGCACAAAAGAAGAAGCTAGCTCTAAAAGTTTGCTGCGCTCGCTTTTGACAGGAACACTGAGCAGTTCGGTTTTGATTCTAGCGGCGGTTGCGGCACTCGCATATTTTGAAATAATACCTTGGGGAATTTTCGGCTCTGTGGTATCGGGTTTAATAGTAGGCGTAGTAATAGGGCAATTCACCGAATACTATACATCGGATATTTACAAACCTACACAGAACATAGCAATGCAGGCGAAGCTCGGGCATGCCACTACAATAATAGAAGGCATAGCGGTTGGAATGAAAAGCACGGGATTTCCTGTTATTTGCGTTGTTGCAGGCATTCTCTTAGCCTTTGGATTTGCAGGCGGTTTCGGAGATTTGTCAATGGGACTTTACGGAGTGAGCTTTGCCGCAGTTGGAATGCTATCTACTCTCGGCATCACCCTTGCAACAGATGCCTTTGGCCCGATAGCGGACAATGCCGGCGGAAATGCGGAAATGTCCGGCCTTCCCCCCGAAGTTCGCAAACGCACAGATGAACTGGATATGCTTGGCAACACCACCGCAGCAACTGGAAAAGGTTTTGCCATCGGCTCCGCAGCCCTAACGGCAATCGCACTTCTCGCTGCCTATATAGAAGAGGTAAAACATTGGCTGGGCAGTTTGGCTGCCGAGGCAAACGGAATTTTTAACGTAGGTTCGGTTGCATTTGCTAGTACCGGCGAAAAACTTGCGGAAAAGTTTGCTGCTAGTTCCACCGTAAAAATTATAGGAGATGGAAACCGGGCTATAAACGAAAGCGGTACCCTTGTAGGTTTGGTCGCACAAAACGCTCACATAACGGATTTTTTAACCGCATACAATTTAACCCTGATGAACCCCATGCTGCTTTGCGGGTTGTTCATCGGTGCGATGATGGCTTTCCTTTTCTGTTCCTTGAGTATTCAGGCGGTGGGCAGAGCGGCGGGTGCAATGGTGGAAGAAGTTCGCCGCCAGTTCCGTGAAATAAAAGGCATAATGGATGGAACAGGCAAACCGGATTATGCCCGTTGCGTTGCAATCAGTACGGCAGGGGCACAAAGAGAGATGATTTTGCCGTCTCTAATGGCGGTTGTCATTCCGATTTTGGTTGGTTTAATTTTGGGCGTTCCGGGCGTGTTCGGGCTTTTGGCCGGTAGTTTGGCTGCCGGTTTTTCCCTTGCAACCATGCTGAACAATTCCGGCGGCGCGTGGGATAACGCAAAGAAATTCATAGAAAAGGGTAATTTGGGCGGCAAAGGCTCGGATGTTCACAAAGCCGCTGTTACAGGCGATACTGTCGGCGACCCGTTCAAAGATACCGCAGGTCCCGCTCTTAACATTTTGATGAAATTGATGACAATGGTAAGCGTTGTATTTTCTGGATTTGTTGTGAAGTACAGCGAAGTATTTATCAGTTTGTTCAAATAATTTTGAAAAAGGAGGATAAAATGAAAATCAAAAAGTTTCATACGTCAGTCTTTGGTTTAGTTTTTTTAATTCTGATATCCTGTGCCGGTAAACCAGCCCAAACCTTGCAAAGCGTACCGCCTGTTAATCCAGACGCTTCGCTCGCATTTTTCAGCGAAAACAATTTGAGCGACGAAATGCGATTGGAATACGCCGCCGCACTTCAGAATGCAGGGCTTTACAATTTCACAGCAGATACTCTTTCGGAAGAGCAGATAGAAAATTCGGTTGAAATTCGCCTGAATTATAAAGAAGAAAAAATAAAACCCAGCAAAATTCCTGTTTTGATTTTGGAAGCGGAATTTTTAAAAGCCGGCAAAACCTGGTTTAGATTCGCCATAAAAGAGGAAAGCGATAAAAGCGCAAAAAAATCGGAAAAAAAATTTCGTCAAAAGGTTCTTCTGGAGAGATTTTTGGAAGAAACTAACAGGATAAAATCCAAGGAGCCTCTTGGAAACAACGAGGCATAATTTATCCGAGCCTCGCGCGGCGGAAAGTTATTTTGCAGTTGTTGAAGTTTGCATTCCAAACACCACTTTGGAAAGTTTGTCGTTTGGAGCGGATGAAACGGCAGGGGAAGGTTCTGTCGTTTGGGTTTCTCTAAAGGGGCGCAAAGAGCCGCTCCTCGCCCTTGTGTTGAGCGTTCATAAAAATTTCCCGAAATTCCAATTGAAACCTGCGATAGTTCATGAATCCAGTTATGCGTTTTCGAAGCGTTATATGGAAACGCTTTTATGGTGCGCGAATTATTATATGTGCTCGCTCGGTGAAACGTTAACCGCATTTTGGCCCGCGAATTTGGATAAATATTTGAATAGAGCGGAGGAGTGTGCAGAGCCTGCTCCTGCTGCTTTGTCGATACTGCCGCCCCTGACCGCCGAACAGCAAAACGCGTTGGAACAATTGGTTGCATTGCTGCCTCCTGTCCCTAATTTTCGCGGTGCGTTGCTGCACGGCGTAACGGGCAGCGGCAAAACACGGGTTTATCTGGAACTCGTCCGCAAGGCGTTGGATTTGGGAATGAAAACTTTGATACTCGTTCCGGAGATAAATTTAACCCCGCAAACGAGAAAACGGTTTGAAGATTTTTTGGGATGTGAAATTCCCGTTCTGCATTCTGCGCTTGGTGCAAAGGAAAAACGGAAAACATGGACTGCGCTGATTTCCCATTCGGAGCAACCTCAAATTCTCATGGGCACCCGTTCCGCCATCCTTGCTCCTTTTGAACCTCAATTGATAATCATAGACGAAGAGCACGATTCTTCTTACAAACAGCAAGACCCCGCGCCGCGATACAATGTAAGGGAAATGGCTTTTCACATTGCGCATAAATACGGAGCGCTTGTGGTTTTGGGGTCTGCGACTCCTTCGATGGAAACTTATGGGAATGCGAAAGAGGGCAATTTGAAACTCATAGAGATGAAAAATCGTCCGGGGGGGTTGCCGCTCCCCCAAGTGCTCATAGCGGATATGAAAGAGGAAAGAAAAAAACAGGACAAGGATTTGATGCTGTCTCCGGTTTTGCGCGACACTCTTTCAAAAACCATTTCCGAAGGGAATCAGGCTATAATTTTGATGAATCGCAGAGGATACAGCACAAACAGAATTTGCGAAGCGTGCGGAAATCCCCTTCAATGCACGGATTGCAATGTTGTTCTCGTTTATCACAAGCAGTTCGGCAAACTTGTGTGCCACTATTGCGGAAAAAATTTTCCGGCGGATGTTCACTGCAAATGCGGTTCAAAAAAATTCGCATTTTTCGGAAGCGGAATAGAAAAGGCAGAAGAGGAAATCAGTGAATGGCTGCCGAATGCAAAAATTCTTCGTCTGGATTCCGATACTACAAGCGGTCTTGGAACAACAGAAAAACTTTTGCAGAAGTTCAGGGACATGGAGTGCAATGTTCTTTTGGGAACGCAAATGGTGGCAAAGGGGCATGATTTTCCTGGGGTTTCTCTTGTTGGCGTGCTTTGCGCAGATATAGGGAACGGCATTCCGGATTTTCGCGCCGGAGAAAGGTACTTTCAGCTTTTAACGCAAGTTGCCGGCAGAGCGGGGCGTTTTTTGGAAAATTCTCGGGTTATAATTCAAACTTTTTGCCCGGAAAATCCGGTTATGCAATTTGCCATAAAGCACGATTACAAGGGATTTTCCAAAATGGAGCTTGCAGAAAGGCAAGAAGCGTTTTACCCGCCTTTTTGCAAAATTTCCCAAATAAGAATGCAAGCAAAAAATAAAGAGAAACTGGACACAACCGCAAATGCCCTAGCCCAAATCCTAATAAAAAACTCTCAACTCATAGTCCTAGGCCCCACCGAGCCGCTTATTTCCAAAGTACAAAAATATTTTCGCATGGTTATAACGGTTAAAGCCGCAAATTCTGCGGATTTTAAGAATTCTGTAAAAAACGCGCTTTTAAATCCCAGCTTTGCAAAAATATCAAAAAGCGTGGAAATACGCATAGACAGGGATTCTTAAAATTTTTTCTATCTTACCCAAATGGATCCAAACAGAAGTTTTATTTTTGAATCCGGGTTTCCAGGCTTTCCGGGGCTTCGCAAGTTTCGTCTTGAATATGACGAATCACTTGCTCCGCTTGAATGGCTGGTTTGCGCAGAAGACCCAGATGTTCGTTTTATAGTTGTCAATCCAATGCTCTTCAGGTCTGACTATGCGCCTCGGCTAACAAAGGAGCATATGAAAGCTTTAAATATCAATAAAAAAGAGGATTTGCGCATTTTGGTAATAGTTACATTAAACGAAGATTATGAAAAATCGACTGCAAACCTGACTTCGCCGCTCATGTTCAATGTGAACGAATACAGAGCGGTTCAGCTTTTGTTGGACGATGGAATATATTCCCACAACGAACCCATATTCGCAGAGGAGGCAGTATGCTAATACTCTCCCGCAAAATTGGCGAAAGCATTCAAATCGGTGATAATATAAAAATCCTTATAGCCGATGCAGATAATAAAGGTTTTGTAAAAGTAGGCATAGAGGCCCCAAAAAACATAACAGTTCATAGAGACGAGGTGTACAGAAAAATTGCCATAGAAAATAAAGCTGCATTGCAGCACAAAGAAAAAATTCTGGATTTACGCAGTTTGGCGCAGAAATTACGTGAACGCAAATGACCAAACGCCAATTTGTTCCCGCAGATTTCACCGCAAACAATGCGGAAGGCACCAAAGATTTATTTAAACAACTGGAGCAAAGAGAAATCCCGGATGCACAGGCATTGCAGAAATGGATTTTGGACTGGAGTGAACTGTCTTCGGTTCTCGCAGAAGAGAATTCCCGCCGTTATGTAGCTATGACCTGCGACACCAAAAACCAGGTGGCAGCAGAGGCTTATGAATTTTTTGTCTCAAACATAGACCCTGTGATTTTTGAAGAGACGGAAAAATTGCAGAAAAAACTGATAGCACATAAAAATCTAGGCGATTTGGAAAGCGAATACGGAAACTGGTTCAGAACGGTACGCACAAATTTGGAACTGTTCAGAGAAGAGAACATTCCGCTGGAAACGCAAACCAATTTGGAGATTCAAAAATACCAGAAAATGACGGGTGCCATGAGTGTGCAGTACAAAGGCGAAACAAAAACCATGCAACAGATGAGCCCTTACCTGCAATCCCCAAACAGGGAAGAACGGGAAGAAGCGTGGCGTTTGCTAACCCAGCGTCGCTTGCAGGATGCCGATGCCTTAGACGCAGCCTTTGACAAACTGTTTTCTCTGCGAATTCAAATCGCAAAAAACTCCGGTTACGAAAATTATCTTGACTACATTTTCAAGGCAAAACACCGCTTTGACTACACTCCGCAGGACTGCAAAAATTTTCACGAATCCATAGAGAAAATAATTCTGCCGCTTCAAAAAGAAATTCTGAACCGGAGAGCAAAAAAACTTGGCCTTTCAAAACTCCGCCCTTGGGATTTGGGTTGCGACCCTCTTGGCCGCCCAGCCTTAAAACCATTTAAAACCGGAGCGAAACTGCTTTCAAAATGCGGAAATTTATTCAGCCGCCTCAATCCGCAGTGGAAAGAATGGTATGCAATTTTGGAGAGGGAAAATTTAATAGATGCAGACAGCCGTTTGGGAAAAGCTCCGGGCGGTTACCAAATTGCCTTTGATGAAGCGAGGGTTCCCTTTATTTTTATGAACGCCGCCGGCACAAACCAGGATGTTTACACGCTTCTGCACGAATGCGGTCACGCATTCCACCAGTTCGCAATGGCGGAGCAAAAACTCTTCGCTTTCAGGGACATACCTTCGGAATTTGCGGAAGTGGCCAGCATGAGCTTGGAATTGCTAGGTGCAGCGGACTTGCAGGATTTTTACGAAGCCGAAGATTTTCGCCGCAGCCGCACAGAGGCCTTGCAAGACCTA
>Ga0182466_14246_pt1 | contig 11900 bp, 9 predicted proteins | sample TergutMp193P3_FD_120795 | JGI IMG/M metagenome (GOLD analysis project Ga0182466, IMG submission 120795) | reverse complement strand
CCGCTGTGAAGGCGTTAAGGCTTGGAATTCAAGTGACAAGAGGTTATTTGCCACGTGTTGCTGCAAATGCGGCTGGCTTAACATCTTTTTCCGTTTTATTTGGCGATAGTGTGCCAAAAGAAAAAAAGGAAAAATGGTTGGAGAATGCCCAGCGTTATTCCCCGGAGCAATTAACAGCAGGCCTTGATTATTTAATGCAAAAAAAAGCTGATTTAACCATGCCATGCCCAAATGTTGAGTTTCTTTTCGGCAAACAAGATAGGGTAGTGCCTTTGGCGCAGAAAGAATTGTTCGGTGAATTTGAGGGGCAGATTCATGTTTTTGAAAATCTGGGGCATTGGCTGCCGGATTATATACGTGCTGCTCCGCATATTTTCCGTATGTTTTAGAGAGAAATGCAAAAAAACGGAACTGGTCAAAAATTTTGACCGGTTCAATAAGTTAAAGCATTCTGCAACTTTGTAAACATTGTCTAGACACTTTTTGGACACTTGAAAACTGCGTTTCTGTTCCAAAATCATCGTTTTTTGCTTGGCACGGCTTTTGCGTTTTATATATTAACAACAAAGAGGTGAAAATGCTCATAGCAAATCCGATATACGACACCGTTTTCAAACATTTGCTGGAAAACGAAAAGGTCGCCAAATTCTTTATATCAACCCTTTTGGGGAAGACCGTGTATTCGTTAAGGAGATGACGGGGATACTTCATTATCTTAGCTCCGACCCAGAGACCCGCAAGGCGTTGGAAAACGAGCGTTATTACCGGGAGTATTTGAAAGACACATTCGGTGATTTGTATGCCAAGATTGCGGAGTTGGAAAAGAAACTGGAAAAATACGAAGGGCAACCGTAGAGACGGATTATGAGCCGTCTCTACCATGTTCTTTCGCATTTTTGACATTGATGTCTGCCCCTCCTCTATTTGCCGCACTCTGGCAGATGTCGTCAATGGAAAGCGACTTCTCCGCCACAACACGGGTGACAAAATCGTTAGGGTCTTCGGTGAGCACGTTATCGTGCAGCTGGGCTTTTATTTTTCTACATTTATATTCCACTTTTGGCATGTTCGTCTAGTGGCCCAGGACGCTGGCCTCTCACGCCGGTAACACGAGTTCAAATCTCGTACATGCTATAACTCCGCTATGCTCTTTTACTCGGACGAAACAATTAGGCAATTAAAAGAGGCTGCAGACATAAGCCTTGTGATAGAACAGTTTGTTCCCCTAAAGCGAGCTGGCGGCGGGAAATTTTTAGGGCTTTGCCCCTTTCACAACGATAACAACCCAAGCATGAACGTGAACCCGAACATGGGGATTTACAAATGCTTTGCCTGTGGCGCAGGCGGCGATGTGTTCAAATTCGTTATGGAACACGAAAAAATGGATTTTCGCTCTGCAATGGAATTTGTGGCCAATACGGTAGGCTTTATTTTGCCCAAACTCTCCCAGTCGCAAGATGAAAATTGCGAAGAAAAAGATTTGATGAGAAAGATAAACGAGCTTGCAAACTCCTGGTTCAAAGAGCAACTGGCAAAATCGGACTTTGCAAAATCCTATTTGGACAAAAGGGAGATAGCGGCAAAAACGAGGGATTTATTCGGGCTTGGGTATGCGCCTCAAGGCGGATTTTTGGAAGTCGCGGGCAAAAGCGGGTTTAAGCCGGAGTTTGTGGTAAAGGCAGGTTTGGCCTCCGAGAAAGAGGGGCGTGCGGTGGATAAGTTCAGGAATCGGCTGATGATTCCTATACGCAGCTTATCGGGCGCGGTTCTCGGCTTTGGGGGGCGTGATTTAAGCGGAAACAGCCCCGCTAAATATATGAATTCCCCGGAAACTTTGATTTACAACAAAAGCGAAATCCTTTTTGGGCTGCACAACAGCCGCAAGGCAATATCAAAAGAAAATTCCGTGATTCTGGTTGAGGGTTATTTTGATGTGATATCCATATTTCAAAGCGGGGTGGAAAATGCGGTTGCTATTTCCGGCATCGCACTTTCGGAGGTTCAGGCAAAACTGCTTGCGAGATATACAAAGTCTGCATATGTGAGCTTGGACGGAGATGCCGCAGGGCAGGCGGCAACGGAGCGGTGCATAGAGGTTTTGCTTACGCAGAGTTTTTCCGTTAATGTTGTGGATTTAACGAGCGAGAGCGGAGAAAAAACAGACCCCGATTCGCTTGTGAGGCAGGGCGGAGCGGAGGCCTTTAGAAAATGCCAAGTCAAGGCCAAAAACTGGCTAAACTACTTGGCAGACAAAAGCCCGCTTGCAAGCTCTGAAGAAAAGGCCGCTTTTGTTTCAAGGGCAAAAAAATTAATCGCCTCAATGAACAATGCCGAACTCAAAAACCAATACCTGAATTTATTGAGCGAGAGGTTTGGTGCATCTAAAACTCTGCCTGTTTTTCAAGCGAGAAAATCTTTTGCGCAGCCTTCCCCTCCGGCTGCTCAAAAGGAAGAAGTCCCGGAAATCCCCTGGAACTCCTTGCCCAGCAATGAGATTTGGCTTGTAAGCGTGATTTTCAGAAATCCTGAGCTTCAGGGCGGGGCAATTCAAATCTGCGACCCTAGCCTTCTAACGTCGCGCTGGCTTGCCGAGCTTCTGGATTACGGCTACGCTCTTTACGAGGAAATAGGCAAAATAGATTTGAAAATCCTCTACGGTAAATTGTCTCCGGCTCACAGAGAGCTTTTAGCCCGTTTGCCGGAAAAACCTTGGACAGGCGAGTCTGCGGTGATGGATTTTTCAAACGCTGTTCTCAAACTCCGAATTTTGCGTTTAAAAACCGAATTAAGGGAAACGAGAAACAATTTTGAACTGTACAAGGAAATTCAGGGCAAAATAAAACACTGCGAAGATTTAACAAGGCGAGCAAAGGACGGGGAGAATGTTTTGGGGTTTTTATAGCAACTCGTCCGCTGTTCACCGCAAACACGCTTCAACGGTCTGCTGAATTAACGTAGCTATTGTCATAGGCCCAACCCCACCCGGCACAGGAGTATATGCACCGGCAATATTTTCCAGATTCTCCTTTTGAATATCGCCGACACCACCGTTATGGTAACCGGCATCTATAACCACCGCTCCCTTTTTAATCCATTCCGTTTTGATAAATTGCGGAATGCCCACTGCACCCACCAAAACATCTGCCTGTTTTACAAAATCCGGCAGGTTTTGCGTTTTGCTGTGGCAGATTGTAACGGTGCAATTTTTGTTCAGGAGCATTGCCGCCATAGGTTTTCCCAAAATTGCGCTGCGCCCCACCACAACGGCGTGTTTGCCCTCAAGCGGAATTTTGTAATGCTCCAAGAGTGTGATTATGCCTTTGGGCGTTGCAGAACCATAGACATTTTCACCCATGCTCATAAGTCCAAAACCGAGTGCGGTAACGCCGTCAACATCCTTTTTCAGGTCAATGGCATCAAAACATTTTCTTTCGTTTATCTGTTTGGGAACGGGGTGCTGCAACAAAATTCCCTTGACAAGGGGGTTTGCGTTAAGTTCGGAGATTTTTGCAAGTAATTCTTCGGTTGAGGTGTTTTCCGGCAAAAAAACCGGCAAACTATCCAAGCCCACTCGTCTGCAAGCATTGCCTTTCATTTTTACGTAGGTTGTGCTGGAAGGGTCTTCGCCAACCAGTATGGTTGCGAGAATAGGAACTTTGTTGCCGAGTTTTTGGACAATGGTTTGCATTTGGCTTTTGAGTTCCTGTTCTATTTGGGTAGCTAAAAGTTTGCCGTCTAGGAGCATAGTGGGGTAAAGGTAGAAAATGTGGTAAATGCTTTTGTTGTCCGATAAAAATAAAAAAAGCATTAAGTTTAACAAATCCCCCGGCCAATGGCTGGGGGATTTGTTTTCAAGCTAAAAATTAGAACCTAACAGAGGCTTCTACGGCAACAGCAGTGTTAAAAGGTTTGCTTTCGTTGGCTCTGTCTTTTTCGCCAAAGTCAAGCTGAACATATGTTCCAAGGTCAAGGTTGCCAAGAGTAGCTATATAACCAAGAGCGGGTGATAACTTAAGACCTCTCTCATCCCAATATAATGGAAATCCATCAGAAGGCTCTCCGTCCAATTTGGATCTGCTAACGCCTGTTGCGGCATCAAAGCCTACCCAAATAGTGCTTTTTTCAGTGATAGCTAAGTCAAACTCAATGCCACCGGTAAAATCCAAACCTCTACCGTATTTGCCACTACGTTCAGGGGATTCAGTATATATGGCCAAATCAAAGTTACTGCCCAAAGTGAGAGAGCTTGTCAGTGGCATGGAGAACTGAAGATTGGGTTTGAAGCTCCAAATGGCTGACTCTGAAAGCGGGAAACCGATATCAACGCCTGCACTTAAGACAGGGATGATTTGGTAGCGTGCGCCTAACACATAATTGGCCAAAACATCCCCATAAACTTGGGAAGTTAATTCCAAATTTGCGAGCGGACTATAACGGACCTTAATAAATCCCATAGAAGGCCCACCATCCTCAGATCCTTGACGACTTTGCCCCCAACTTATTTTCGCTTCCCCCTTTCCATCTTCAATCACTGGGAATTTATCCCAGGCGGCAAAAGCGGATACGGTACAGAGAATGGCGGCTGCTAAGACTTTTTTCATAAAAAAAACTCCTTTTTTTGGTTTTTACAATGTATAATTTAGCAAAAAAATTTACCTTTGTCAAGGGTTTGTTAAAAAAATGTTAAGAAAAAGAGAAGAAAATTCCTGTAGATGTTCAGGAATCCCTCAAAAACGCCGAAATTACCCGTTATTCACAATATTTTAGGGACTGGAACAACGTCTTTATTACAAATCTACCGGAAGGTAAAAAACCAACCGGTAGAGTTTTTTCTCTGCTAACTACTAATTTTAGAAGTTTAGAGAGAAATTTGCAGCAATAACCGTTATTGTTTTATCCGTTCCGAAGTAGTCTTCTCCAAATCCGAATCCTACGGCTACATCAGCACCAAACATTTCATTAAATGTGAATATTGCACCTACTTTAGGTATAATGCCAGTACCTGTTTTCCCATCCGGGTCTTCTTCGCCCTCAAATTTCTCTTTGGTTACCTTGACCTGAACATCAACGCCAACGAGTGGAGTGACGAGTCCGAGAGAATAATCAAGCTCCGCGCCAATGCCTAATTCCATTGAGGGGGTTATTTTATTTCCGTTTTCCAGCGGAATAGAGAAGCCGAGTTGCGAACCAAGTGATAATTCTTCGGTAAAATTAGTGGAATATTGCACAGCCGGAGTGAAAGTCAGGTTAGCGTCCTTACCACCCCCCTCAGCTTTGCCCTGGAACGGAAGTTCCACATCCAAAGCTATGCCAATACCCGTTGGCAACCAGTAACGCAGTCCAATAATGGGTTGAGCAAAGCTTGGCGGACAGTCTTCACTATCCCTAAAATCACTACAAGCATCCCCATCATATGACATTGTCATAGGGAAACTGAACATGGCTGCGATTTCCAAGCCATCAATAACGCTGAAGCGAGCCCCTGCGTTGAGGCCTAACATGCTCATTTTGTCCACCATCACGTAATCTACGCCAGCTTTAACCTCACCTTTTCCAGCGGGTTTTATAGGGAAATAATCCCAAGTGGCGAAGGATGATACTGCACATAGAAGTGCTGCTGTTAGAACTTTTTTCATAAAAAACTCCTTTTTTTTTGGTTTTTACGAAATATAATTTAGAAAAAAAATTTACCTTTGTCAAGGGTATGTTAAAAAAATGTTAAGAAAATTGATATATAAAGTTGAAAACCAGTTGATCTGCGTTTACTCCTTGTTGTCCGGCAAAAAATAATTTCCTCTAAAAAATGGCTAAATTGACAAGAAAATGCTGTTTTTGCACCTTTTCTAAAAGTCAAGCCCCCTTTTATTTTTACCGAACAACAAGGTTATTTACTATATTATAAGCTATGAAAAAATTCCTCAAAATTCTTGGCATTTTAGCCATAGTCTTTGTTCTTCTATTGGCAGTAGCCATTGTTGCAGTTAGGCTGCTCTTTCCCCCGGAAAAAATAAAAACCCTTGTTGAAAAGCAAGCCACAGAGGTTTTGCACCGGGAAGTTTCCGTTGGAGGCGCAGGCCTAAGTCTGTGGCCCCTTGGGGTTAAGCTGGAAAACATAAAAGTAGCGAACAATCCCGGTAAAGGATTTAGCGCAAACCCAATGCTGGATTTGCCGCTGGCCGTAGTTAAAATAGACCTCGCAAAGATATTGCAGTTGCAACTTGTCGTGGATAAAATTTCAATTGAAAATTTGAGCTTGCTATACGAGATTATGCCGGATGGCCGAACCTCTATAGACGGCTTGGGTGGCGAACCGGACACCACCGCAAAAGATACGGCTAAACTGGATCTGTCCAGCATAGAATTGCCCGGTTCCCTTTCCTTGAATTCATTCAGCATAAAAAGCGCAAAGGTGATTTTTGACGACCGCTCCCAAAAAAGAAAAATTATTCTGGGCGATATAAATTTAAATACCGGCCTTTCTTTGGACAGAACTCTTGAAAACATAAAAACATCAACAGCCCTTACCCTAAAGGAAATTTCCTTGGAAGATGCCGGGCTTGGAGTTCGCAAAGGCGGCATAAGCGTGTTTTTTAACACAGATATCAATGCGAACTTGCGATTGCAGCACATAAACATTCAAAGCCTATCTACCGGCTTGCAATCCGTAACCATAAACGCAAGCGGAACAGTTGACCGATTTCTGGAAGATATAATAGTCGCAGACTTGAAAGTAGAGTCCAATAAAATAAATCTGGCGGAATTGCTAAAAGAAGTTCCCGCAGGAATAAACCCTGAAATTCCAAAGGTTAAAGCAAGCGGAACCGCATCTTTTAACGTTGCCGTTAAAGGTGCTATTGTTCCGAAAAAGACTCCACCCGTAAGCGGAAACTTGATTTTGAGCGATATAGCGGTTGGGCACAGCGATCTGCCGGCGGGCATTAGCGGTTTAAACGGCAATATCGCATTCACAGAAAATACCGTGAGCATTAAGCCGTTTGCATTTTTGCTGGCAGGGCAACCCACAAATGTTTTGCTGGACGCAAGCAATTTGCTTTCCACGCAACCATTGCTGAATAATCTGTCTGTTAGCACAAAACTGGATTTAGGTAGCTTATTTGCGCTTGCCAATAAATTGATTACCATTAAGGAATTGAGCGAACTTACTGGAAAAATAGAAGCAACCATAGGGGCAAAGGGAATTATAGACCCCGCACGTCCCGAAAATCTTTCCGTTAACGGCAGTGCAAATTTGCAAAACATAGCAGCGAAAACCCCGCTTATTCCCGATGCGATTTCCGTTAACGGAGCGATTAAATTTTCAAATACGGAAATTTCCGTAGAACCTGCGGTGCAAATCGGAAAGTCAGATGTTAAAGTAAAGGTTTTTGTAAAAGATTATCTGGCTATGGTAATGCCAAAGCTTGCAGCCGGCAAAAAAACAAATGTGAATATAGATGTTAGCTCGTCAAATTTAGAGCTGGATCGCTTGCTCCCGCCAAGCGACCCGAATAAACCCGAACAAGAAGAGAGCATTCCTATGGAGCAATATCCCGAACTTCCGGACATTGTGGCAAATATAAATGTAAACTTGGCAAACACGGTGTTTCGCTATATAACTTTCTCCGACCTTTATCTGGGAGTTAAATTCGCAAACAACAAAGCAAATGTAGCAGGAAAAGGGCGGCTCTACACAGGCGGCTTCAATACCGATGTTGCAGTTGATTTGAGCAACAGAAAATCCGCAGATGTGAAATTCGCTTTGAATGTGGACAAGGTGGAAGCAAACGATTTTGTAAGCAATGGAAATAACAATGTCTCCGGAGATTCCGAAATTGCGAAACAGATTCGCAATTTAGACAACACTCTTTTTGGAAAATTCAGCATGAATATGAATGTGACCACCAAGGGACTGCCGCAAAATTTTGTCGATAATTTATCCGGGCCTGTTTCCGTGCAAATAACAAACGGAAGTTTGAGAGGTTCCAAAATTCTGGGTTCCGTAGGCAGCAGCATCTCCAATTTTGACATAGCCGGAAAAAAAGTTTTGAGCGGCGCTGTTCCCGTGAACGACAAAGGCGATATGAGCTTTGACGATTTAAAAGCGGAGTTTGAGGCAAAAAACGGGCAGCTTTTGGTTAAGAACCTCAACATAAATGCCAAGAGCCTGGGCTTGCTTGCCTTTGGCGGCGGAGTAGGCTTTGACGGAACTCTTAATTTGAAATTGCAAAACACTCTGAGTTCTTCCATTAGCGCAAACCTGAATAACCTCACCAAGGCAAGCCCGGTTTCCCTTTACCAAAAAGACGCAAAAGGAAACGCTCTTTTGTTCTTTAACATAGGCGGCACATTCGCAGACCCTAAAATCACTATGGATGCAAGTAAAATGAGCAGTCCGTTGAATGACCTTAAAGATGTGGCTACGGCAAAGCTAAACGAGGCAAAAGACAAGGCCAAGGAAAAATTAAACGAGGAAAAAGCAAAGTTAGAGGCTGCGGCTCTTGCCAAGAAAAAAGAAATGGAAGATAAAGCAAAGGCCGAAGTGGAAGCAAAAAAGAAAGAAGCGGAAGCCAAAGCCAAAGCAGAAGCGGAAGCTCAAAAGCAAAAAGCCGCTGATGCCGCCAAAGACAAGGCAAAAGGTGCTTTGAAAGGTCTTAAGAAATAACTCCGGCAGAGGGTTTAGCCACCCTCTCGCCGCTTGTAGCTATTACGCGGTATTCGTAGCCGGACTTGCCGTTTGCATCAATAAACTCTTTGTCTTTAACGCTTGGCTTTCCGATAAGCTCCCATTTATTGCTGTTCTTGCGTTCCACAGCGAGAACCGTGACTTCCGGAGCGATTTTCCAAACAATGCTAACCCCGTTTCCACCCACCGTTGCCTTTACTCCGAGCGCAGGAGGAGCAGGCGCAAAATCCGCAGCTTGAGGTTCGCCGTGAACAGCACCGGTAACACCGCCAAGAGGCTCTCTTTTGGGTTCCAGCGGCATTTTAGAAGCTCTCTCTTTGCACCATGCTATAATTTTATCCAGCCTTTCTTCGTTTAAGCCGACATTCAAGGGCATGGCTAATTTTCCTGCTATTACATCCGTCGCAAAATCATCATTCACAAGCATTACAGGCCCGTTGCCGCACGCACCCAGGCATTCAACTCTAACTACTGTAAATAAATTGTCCTTTGTGGTTTCACCTGCTTTTATGCCCAATTTTTTCTCCGCTATGGAAATTATATTTTCCGCACCAGCCGCATGGCAACATATATTTTGGCAGAATTGCAAAAGAAATCTCCCTGTAGGAGCATGTTTATACATGGTGTAAAAAGTTGCAACTCCCCAGGCATGTGCCGGAGAACACCGGCAAATTTGTGCTGCCCACCTAACTGCGGCATGTGGAACCCAGCCAAGCTCGCTTTGGGCAATCCATAAAACCTCCAAAAGCGCACCCTGCTCAACAGGATATTGCTTTAACAAGTGTGCCACCCTGGTTTTAATCTCCGGTGAGTTCAACTTTGCGGAAATTTCCTCATAAGAGGGCTGGCTCACTTCGCTTTTGTGCCCAAGCTGCAAGTGCAAAGGCTCGCCAATGCTCTCCGCTTTTGGGTTAGACGGCGCAAAATTTGTGTTAGAAATGAATTCTATCATGATTAGGAATGTAGAAAATAGTACTACTGATCTATCCTTATCATCTCAATTCTGCGGTTAAGCTCACGTCCCTCTTCGGTTGCATTATTTGCAATGGGTTGGCTCGGTCCGTAGCCTACTGCTTTCATTCTGTTCATTTTAACACCTTTGGTGGCCAGGTAGCTTACAACAGCTTTGGCTCGGTCTTCGGACAGTCTTTGGTTTGTAGCCACCTTGCCCAAATTATCCGAGTGTCCCTGAATTTCAATTTTAACATTTGGATATGCCAAAAGCTGTTCCGCAACTCCATCCAGCACCCTCTTGGCATCAAGCGAGAGTATAGCTTTGCCGGGAAGGAAGTTTACTCCCTTTAAGTTGACTTTTTCTTCTATGGGTGGTGGCTCTTCCACTATAATTTCCACCATTTGCGTTTTAACTATGCCCTTTCCTTTTGCGGTAAGAGTATATTTAGTGGTTTGAGAAGGCTTTACGGTCCTTGTGCCCTTATCCGGAATGGAACCTATTCCTTCTATGCTCACCTCTTCTGCATCTGTGGTAATCCAACTTAATGTGGCGGTTTGTCCTTTTTGTATAGATTCCGGAACCGCATTGAATATTATTGTGGGGCCACGCGGTGCTTCTACAACTATCTCTAAAGAATCCGTTTTCACGCCGCCTTTGCCTTTAGCGATAAGAATATACTTTGTTGTTTCCGAAGGTTTTATATCCTTTGTACCTTTGTCGGGAACAGGCCCTATGCCTTCTATACTAACCTCGTCGGCTTCGGAAACCATCCAATTCAGCGTGGCAACCTGCCCCATTTGTATGATTTTGGGGCTTACGATAAACACAGCCGAGGGAACCGGTGCAGATTCTACCGCAACAATCAAAGAATCCGTGCTCTCGCCACCCCTGCCTTTTGCGGTGATGGTATATTTAACCGTTTTGGAAGGTCTGACTTTAATTGAGCCTTTGTCCGGAACGGTTCCTATGCCTCCTATGCTCACTTCATCTGCGTTGAGGGTAATCCAGTTCAAAACGGTGCTTTGTCCCATTGATATGGAATCCGGCCCTGCGCTGAACACCAAATTGGGCGGGTCTATAACCGAGCCGCCGCCGAACGCCAGTTTTAATTTAAATCCAACTGCAACCGGTGATATCATTTCGTGACCGGCCATGCGGTCCTTGGTAAAATCATTCAGCCCGTAATCCAGATAAGCACCGGTATATAAATACAAATGTTTTTTAAACTGCCATTTCATTCCCATTTCCGCAGAAGCGAGAAAGGTTGTTTGAAGTTTGTCGGCAAAATCTTCTCTGTTGACTTTGAATTCACGGTAGAAAGGCAAAGGAATTCCGGTCTTGGCCCCTGCTGCAAAATAGAACTTGTGCCAGTCACCTCCCTGAAACTGGAGCATGAGCGGAATCTGAAGTGCTAGAATTCGCCGTTTTTCGTGTTCCTCTTTTGTTTTATTTCTGTAAAAAGCAGATTCGGCTCCGAGTCCCAATCCGAAATATTCGGAAAAGAAAAGGGTATATCCCAATCCGCCTAACCCGCCGAAGCCTTTCCCTTGCTTAACGGGAGACAGGTCATACAGCAAAGTTGACCAGCCGCCACCGCCATATAACGAAAATTCGTGCCTACTCTGAGCGCAAATACTTGCGCAGAACACCAAAAGCAACAAAAGGGTCTTTTTCATAACTGAACCTCGTTTTACAATATAGAAAATTCGCGCATAAATCACGGGGGAACTTATTGTTTTGATGTTTTTGTTTTCTATATTATTTTTTAACATAAAAAAGAGGCAATATGACTCAAGAGAAATTATTCGCAGAATTTCCCGATGTTTCCACCGAGGAATGGGAAGCCACTATACAGGCAGACCTTAAGGGGGCAGATTACGAAAAAAAACTTGTTTGGAAAACCTTGGAAGGCATTGCCGTTAAACCCTACTACCGCAAGGCCGATTTAGACGGCATATCCTGGCTTTTAGATAACCTGCCGGGCGAATTTCCCTTTGCTCGCGGCACAAAGAAAACGGATAATAACTGGGAAATCAGGGAAAATATTTACGAAGAGGGCATAGCAGCGGCAAACGCCGCCGCCAAACACGCCTTGGAACGTGGCGCAGACACAGTGTGCTTTTTGTACGGAACCCAAGCGGACATTGAAGCTCTTGCTGCCGGCATAGACAAAAGCAAAGTTTATTTTGACTTTATAGAAAACAAGTCTGACATTAAAATACACAGCTTCCACAACGACGGCGCAAACATAATTCAGGAACT
>Ga0182466_10010_pt1 | contig 12064 bp, 11 predicted proteins | sample TergutMp193P3_FD_120795 | JGI IMG/M metagenome (GOLD analysis project Ga0182466, IMG submission 120795) | reverse complement strand
TCCCAAAGTTCAATTTGAAATTTCGTTTTTATTAGAGGCAGCATGGGCGGCAACCATCGCATCGCAACTCCCCCCTTAACTCCATAACAGATTACTCTCTTGACCGACTCGTTTTTTCTGTCCGTAAAAAGCATGTTGCTAAGTAAATATATGAGGGAACCTTCCCTGCCGTTTATGTCCTTTGCTTTGATTTTAATTTGGAAATGCTTATTTACGAATCCCAATAAATTTCTCAATGCTTCTTTTTTGTACAAATCTCCATCTAAAATAAATCTGTCGTTTGTGCTGTGACCGAGCAAAGCCATTAATTTTTTTAATTGCGCTTGCAATATAAATAGTTCTTTTTGCTTTTTTGTCACTATTTTATCCGGAAGGGAATCTATTGCGAATTTAATTAAGCGGTGATATTTTACCAGATGCTTTTCCTGGTCTTTGTATTTGGCAAAATAGCTGTGCCTGTCAAAGTCTATGGTTTTGTTCCAAAGGTAAAGCGGCTTGTCTATGACCTTTACCTTTCCTCCCAAAGCCATTAAAGGGATATTGAAGCCCGGCTCGTGAGTTCCCTTGGATTTTGTTCCGTAAGATTTTTCGAAAAAATCTTTGCTGATATAGGAGCTTCGAACCATATAAAGCCAAGGCATATTGAAAATTTTGGAAAGCAAATAACAGGAAAGCATATTTTTTTCGCCATCCTGTATATTTATTTTATGATTCATTATTTCTTGTTTTGGGTTATTGAAATCCATTTCATTAAAATTGCACATCGTATAATCAAATTTTTTATGCCTTTCTAAAAAACTCACAGGCAAACTCACATATTCGGGGGTCAGCTTGTCATCTGCATCAACTATGCAAAAATAGTTGCCGGTACAGGCGAGCAGGCCGTTTTTCGCCGCTGTGATAACTCCGCTGTTCTTTTGGCTAATTACCACAACGGAATATCCTCTTTTCTCAAATTTCGTTTTATATTCGGCTATTATTTCTCCGGTTCTGTCTATTGAACCGTCGTTTACCATAACAACTTCTATGTTATTCCATTTTTGCGCCAAAATGGAATCAAACATGCCTGCTATGTATTTTTCCTTATTGTAGCAGGTTACAACAATGCTAACTTTAACCATTCACCCCACCCGTAATATGCTTTCTAATTCCCGTAGTTGAACGCTCCTTTGTATAGGGAAAAAACACCAAATCCACACCTGCTTCATTCAACTCCCTTTCTTCTCTTGTTTCCGCCAAGTGGTCATCTCCGGTGAACATAACATCAAATTTCAGTTTTTTCCAAGCCTCTATTTTCGGAATAATATCCGGGGTTGTAATATCCACTTTATCCACATATTTTATGGATTCTATTATTTCCATCCTTTCGTTCAGAGGAATAACAGGCATTCTGCCTTTGTGCTTAAAAATAAGCTCATCCGTCAAAACTCCGGCAATCAAAAAATCGCACCGCTCCTTTGCCCTCTGCAATAACCTCAAATGCCCAATATGGAACAGGTCAAAAGACCCGCTCACATAGCCTACTTTCCAATGTTTATCCGTTTTGCTTGCAAGCATTATTTACCGTTCATACCTCCAACCGTCTATAAATATATAAAAATTCTCAACACCCATTTTGCGCAACTGTTCGGCAATCTTCTTGTGGTAAATGCTCGCTATCAAAACTCTCGTATTTTCCTTTATGAATCCGGGCAATTCCGCCGGATTTTTAATGGGCAAGCCATACACTTCCGTTCCCCATTTTAAGGGGTCGTTGTCAAAAATAAATCTCGTTTGGCTTTTCAACCCGTACCTCTCAAGCCATATGCGTAAACTGTCCCCCGCTCCAAATACCAAAAATTCCTTATCGCTTGAATTTTTCAGCATATCGGCGTAAGGCTTAACATATTCCAGATAGGATTTTCCGGTATCAACAATAACAAAATGTTTTTTTTCACTGTCCCCTTCCTCAATGTCATCGGTATCCGCTCCGTAAGGGTAGCATACATTTAAAATGCGTTCATGCTCGTTCGGCACGGGAATTTTTATGTTTTCAAAGTTCATTTCCAGAATTTTCTCAAACCACTGCTTTCTAAACCTTGTTTGCGTTCTTTGCAGAACCGGCATGAAATAAAATTCCGATTCTTTGCACCCGGAACATAAATATTCATATTGATTTGCCAGTTCCGCATAGGCGGTTGCAACTCCGCCTTTTGCTATGCACTCAAAAAGTTTGAATTCGGGAACTTCTTCGCCTTCGTTTTCCATCAACGCAGCACTATGCTTCATCTGATTATACGTACTTGTTATGGCCATCCGCAGTTGGCATACCTCTTTTACAGGCGGCATATTATCCAAGGGTATGATGTCCATGCAAATGCCCATATTTCCGCCTTTGGTCAGAATTTCAGGGAAATTTTTAGGAATGGCAGCGGTATTTGAATTCCTCAACTTGAGAAACTTTACGCATGAGGCAGGGTCGTTTTGCGGCGTTTGCAAAAAAAACGGTTCTTTGAACAGATACGTGTTATTTCTCAAAAAATCATAATCGCCTCTTGGCATTGCAACATCTATATCATCATCGTGGGGAATAAAACCCCCGTGCCGAACCGCACCCAGAAGCGTTCCGAAAATAGCGAACCATTTAAGATTGTGTTCTTTGCACACCCTTGCAAACTCGCTTAAAACCGTGAGTTCCGCCTGATGCAGTATCCCTGTTTCCATTGCGGTAATATAGTAAACAGGAGCAATTCATCCTGCCATGAACTAATCTTGCGGTGAAGGCATAGATTTTAACACAATGTCGAAAAATTTTCTACATTCCTCTTGTGGCAGCAAGACAGTTTTACAAAGATGGCTCTAAAGGCAGCGAAGTTGGCAGGTCGGTAAAAACCTTTGATATACCGGGGCCAAAAAAAGCCGCTATCTTGATGGTAGCCCTTGGACAGGAGGCTAGTTCCCATGTTTTTAAGTCGTTAAACGAAAAAGATATTGAAACCCTTACTGCTCAGATAGCTCGCTTGGAGGGCGTAACTCCCGAAATGCGCGAATACGTTTTGCAGGAATTTCAACAGATAAGCAGTGCGCAGGAATATGTTAATCAGGGAGGGCTTGAATTTGCCCAGCAAATTTTGGAGCAGTCGCTGGGCTCCCGCCGTGCACGTGAAATTTTGGAAAAGGTACAGACTAACATCCGTACCACGGGCTTTAATATGCTGGACAATGTGGATCCGGCTCAGTTGATATCCTTTTTGGGCAAGGAACATCCTCAGACTGTGGCTTTGCTTTTGGCTCACATGAAACCGGAAAAAGCCGCCGCGACAATTTCCGCTCTGAATCCGGATATGCAGGTGGAAGTGGCAACTCGCATAGCCACTATGGAGAGCATAAGCCCGGAGGTTTTGCAGCAGGTTGAGCAGCAATTATCGCAAATTCTGAAAACCATGTTCACAGGCGACACGGCGGAAGTCGGCGGTGTAAAGAGCGTTGCCGAAATGCTGAACATGGTTGACAGAGGCGCGGAAAAGAATATTTTGGGAACGCTTGAAAGGGATGACCCGGAGCTTGCTACGGAAATCAAGGCCCTCATGTTTGTGTTTGAAGATATGCTTCTTTTGGACGACAAAGCCATGCAAACGGTTTTAAAGCAGGTGGATTCCAAAGACTTGGCCCTTGCATTAAAAAGCGCAAACGAGCAGGTTGCAAACAAGTTTTACACGAATATGTCTAATCGTGCGGCGGAAATGATAAGAGAAGAAATTCAATACATGGGACCAAAGCGGCTCCGCGAAGTTGAAGAAGCGCAGCAGAAGATTGTGGATATAGTTCGCCGCTTGGAAGCCGAAAACGAAATAGTAGTAAGCGGTCGCGGCGGCGAAGATGATATTATTGTATGATGAGGAATAACGGTGACTCAGTGGTTAGCGACCAGCGGTAGGATTTTACTCTTTGTGCTTGAATTGCTGAGTCCTTTTGCTTTCGCTCAGTTTTCAAATCTGCAACATGGCGATTCTTACTATGACATTCGCGCGGAAGACTCAAAAGACAATATGGCAAACGGCAAAAACGTGAAGGAAGCGATAAAATATTACGATTTGGCACTCAGAAACTCAGCCGAGAAAGAAGAGGCGGCTTGGAAATTGTTAAGAGCCTATTATTTTTTGGGCTGTTTTGCCATGCCGGATGCCAAGGATAGATTAAGTCTTTTTGAAAAGGCGAGGAAAGATGGCAAATCTTTTCTTCGCGAATTTCCGAAAAACTCCAATATCGCTTATTGGTATTCCGTTGATTTGGCTTTATGGGCGAGTATGGTTAATCCTATGGTAGCTTTAAATGCCGGCAGCGTTAAGGAATCTAGGGATATAGCTCAAATGCTGATTGCGGCGGGAAAGAACGGTGATAACATATCTGCTGCCAGAGGGTATCAAATTTTGGGCAGGGTGCATCAGAAAATACCGCATATAATTTTTATTTTAAGCTGGGTACAAAAAGATTCCTCTGAATTTTATTTCAAAAAATCCATAAGCTTGAACCCCAAGGATTTGGCAACTCATCTTTTTTTGGCGGAATATTACAAAGAAGCCGGCAGAGAACAGGAAACCGAAAATCTATTGCTGCCGTTGATAAAAAAACACCCTCGCAGGGATGAATATTTGGAAGACGAGAGAAATTTGATAAAAATGCGAAAGCTCTTGGAATAGTAAACATTTTCTATATTATAATCATGTCAGTAGAAACCATTGCAGAAACGCTTTTAGAAAAGCTGAAATCCATAGCTAAGATTGAAACCGTGATCGGTGAACCTATACATTCCGGAGAATCAACTGTTGTTCCTGTGAGCCGAATATCCGTAGGGATGGGGATGGCCGGGCATACCGGTAAAGGAGATACGGCATCAAGCGGAGGCGGGCTTAGAATAGACCCGGTGGCATTTCTGGTGCTCAAGGGTGATGACATAAAGATTTTGCCGGTGGATAAAGCACGCTCCGCGCTTTCAAAAATTGCGGACATAACGCCGGACGTGGTGGCTTTTATTCTGAAAAACATTTCAAAGAAAACCAAAAATCCCGAGGAGGAAACTTCAAAATGAAACCTTTAAGGCTCTCAAGCAAAAACAAAAAAATAGCCGGAGTTTGCGGCGCATTCGCCGAGAGTCTCGGCTTAGACCCGACACTTGTCCGCATAATTTGGGTTTGTTGCGTGATTTTCGGCGGTTTCGGGCTTTTAGCATACCTTGTATGCTGGCTTGTTATTCCGAAAGAGAATTGAAAGAAATTTTCAGTACGGATACACCGTCAGCCCTAAATTCATCTGCAACCTTCTTCCCGAAATATCAAGGTTTCGCAGCCTGTCGTAATGCTCGGTTATCCACCTGTGTTCGGCTTCTATCACTATTGCGGCAAAAGGCGAAAGTAAAAATCTGTGTCCTATGCCCAGCCCCCATTCGCTCCATGCTACATCTGCGCTGGAAGAATATGCCTTATTCCTCACGTATGAAGCTGCAATATAAGGACGTTCGGGCCCAATGGCGGAAAAGCCTATTTGGGCAGATAGGTCAAGCCTTTTTACTTCATCTAGAGAGCCGTTTGAATCGGTTTCCTTTTTATTGCTTGTGCTAATCCCAATCCTTGCAAAACCTATGCTGTTTATCCAAACCCCCGCAAAAGGCGTAATTCTCACTACTCCGTTGCCGTAATTATCGTTTTCCAGCAGGCCGGAGCCGGTTTCCAAAACGGCACCCAGCACTACAGGCAAACTCTGTGCATATCCGCCGGTTAGTGCAAAAAAACAAAAAAACGGTAAAATCTCAAGTAAAAGCGCATTTTTTTTCATTTTTGCAATTTAGAAAAGATAAATTACTATATTAATACGATGTTTTATATTTCGAAAAAAATTAGATTTGTTTTTCTTTTCTTGCTGAATGCCGTAATTTTCGCATTCGCCGGGGAGGGTAACCTAAATCTTTACGGGCAGCTCGGTTTTCATAAAACACAAAGTGCGCAAACTCTTGGGCATGGGCGTTTTGGGTTGGGCATCTTCGCTGAGGGAACGGGTTTGAATGACATAATAGACGGCGGCGGTGTAATTTGTGCTCCGCCGGACGGCCGGCAATACGGTGCAAACCCGCAGGAAAATTCTTGCGGGGAGTGGGCGGTACCTCTGGGTTCCTACATAGGTATTAACGCATATCCCTTTGTTTCGCTTGGTCTTTCCGAATATTTTGATTTCGGAATAAGCATACCTGTTTATGCCGAAATGATAGAAATTGAAAATAAAAAATTTGAAAGCAGTGGCAAGTGCTTGGTTGGGGACGATGAATGCCCTAAGACTATAGACGCAAGCGCCCAGGGAAATTTGCAAATATTAGCTAAACTGCGCGCTCCCTTTGATAAAATGCCTGTTGATGTTTCTCTGATTCTAGGCGGTACCATAAGTACCGGCCGCACGGATTATTACGGGCTTTGGGTTCGCGATCCTATGCTGTTGAATATAAAAGATACTACAAGCAACGGCACCGCCAGGCCAATTTCACAAGATGCCTCTACGTATACAAACGGCGGTTCAATGTTTAAGGTAGGAGGAGCGGTAACCCTTGACCTTAACAGGCTAAGAGCCGAAATTCCTTTGCTTTTTCACTTCAATTATTTCTATAGAATGACTCTTGGAGCCTCCGGGCCGGACTATCCCAAGGTTCAAAGCCTTTCTGCCGCCTTGGAATGGACACCGTCGCGCTTTATATCATTGATGGGTGAATATTATATGGATATGCCAAGCGGTTTTCCAAAGCTGGACAATGACGAAGAAGATATTGTCAGTACTTCTACTTTAACTTTCGGTACCGCTCTGCATTTCTCGAAATATGTGGATTTGCAACTCGGTATTCAAATGCTCGCCGGAGGAGCAGATGAGTACATAGACAACCTGACTATTCCCATGAATGGAAAAATGGGTAACGGCGATACAAGGTATGCAACCTACAATGCGGCCATTATTCCCAAGTATATGGCGTTTGGAGGCTTAGTCTTTAAAATCTTTACCGCAGAACCGGAAGAAGAGGAGGAAGAAGAAGTTCGCAATCCGGACACGGACGGAGACGGGGTTTGCGATCCCTGGGTTGCAAGAGAAAGCAGGCAGCGTGAATTTGCGCGCTATTGCTCCGGTATAGATTTATGCCCCTACGAGGAAGGCCCTCCGGGAAATAAAGGCTGCCCGGAAGAAGAAGACGGAGAAGCTCCGACTATCATATTTAACGTAGACCAGGAATCTGTTTCGGCAGGGCAAACCGTAACTTTAAGCTGGGTGGTTACCAATGCCAATGAGGTTAATATAGAGGGCTTGGGAAGTGTTTCGCTTAAAGGCTCAAAGAGAGTTAGGCCTTCGGAAACAACTAAATATACCCTTACTGCCACAGGAGACGGCGGCACAAAAACGGAGACCATAGAAGTTGCCGTGGAATCTGCGCCCGGCCCCTCAATTATATTTAACGCAAGCCCGGAGTCTATCCAAAAGGGGCAACTTGTCACGCTCACCTGGATGGTCTCCGAAGCAACCGAGGTGAACATAGAAGGCATAGGAAAGGTTTCTCCCAAGGGTACAAAGAAGGTTAAGCCTTCGGATGCCGGGGTTACCACCTTTACTCTTACCGCAACCGGAGCCGGCGGTACAAAAACGGAATCCATAGAAGTTGAGGTGTTAAGCGGGCCTCTTCCCACCATCTTGTTCAACGCAAGCTCGGAATCCGTTCAAGCCGGGCAAATGGTTACATTGAACTGGCAAACAACCAATGCCACTGAAGTTAGCATAAGCGGCATAGGAACGGTTCCGGTTAAGGGTACAAAGAAAGTTAAGCCTACCGAAAACACCGTTTACACGCTAACGGCTACCGGGGAAAACGGTACGCAAACGGCAACGGTGGAAGTGGAAATTGAAGAAGCTCCGCCCATTGAAGCGAAAGTCAATTTACAGGGAGTTACGTTCGGTAGCGGAAATGCAACTTTGACACCGAATGCGAAGAAAGTTCTTGATGGCATTGCGGAGCAGCTTTTGGCGAGTCCTAATGTTAAGATTGAAATTCAGGGCCACACCGATAACGTCGGCAACCCAAAGTCAAATCAGGAACTTTCCGAACGCAGGGCGAAAGCCGTTGTAGGTTACCTCGCTCTCAAGGGCGTTAAAATGAGCCGTATGCAAGCAGTCGGTTATGGGCAGGATACTCCGATAGCAGACAACAAAACCGCAGAAGGCCGTGAACTTAACCGCCGTATTGAGATGATTAGGATTGATAATTAATTTTCTAGATTATCGTCAAATTCAAAAAGTAGAGGTTCTTCATGGCTAAAAAGAAAATTGCGCTCGTGGGCGCAGGGCAAATAGGCGGTACAATGGCACTTGTTTTGGCGCAGAAACAATTGGGCGACATTGTGCTTATAGATGTTGTGGAAGGTGTGCCTCAGGGCAAGGCTCTGGACATAATGGAAGGGCGCCTTTCAATTCACACCAGCGCAAATCTGAGCGGCTCAAGCAGATACGAAGACATTGCAGGTTCCGATGTTGTTATTGTCACGGCGGGTGTTCCTCGCAAACCCGGCATGACGCGCGATGACCTTTTGAACATAAATTACGGCATCGTTGAAAAAGTAGGCACTGCGATTAAAAACACCGCTCCGAACGCATTTGTCATAGTGGTGACCAATCCTCTTGATGCAATGGTTTATGCAATGCAAAAAATTACCGGCTTTGCTGCGAAAAAGGTAGTTGGCATGGCCGGCGTTTTGGATAGCTCCCGCCTCGCTTGTTTTGTTGCAATGGAACTCGGAGTTGCCGCAGACGATGTTCAAGCTATTGTTATGGGCGGTCATGGTCCTTCCATGGTGAGCCTCTACGAGTTTGTTTCCGTTGGCGGTATTCCGCTTCCGCAACTCATGAGCAAGGAAAAGTTTGATGAGCTTTCCAAACGCACCGCAATGGCAGGAGATGAAATAGTCGGTCTTTTGAAAACCGGCTCGGCATTCTACAGCCCCGGAGTTTCCGCAATAAGAATGGCGGAGGCATATCTGCTCGATAAAAAGAGCGTTTTAACCTGTGCCGTGCAGCTTAACGGCCAATACGGAGTTAAAGGCTTATACTGCGGAGTCCCCGTGGTTGTTGGCGAAGGCGGCATTGAAAAAATTCTTGAGGTTAAAATGACCGATGGAGAAAAAGCCGCATTTGAAAAATCCGTTGAAGCTGTGAAAGGCAATGCGGAGTGGGTAGATGCGAAAGTAAAGGGATAAGTGTATTTTTGCATTTACTATATTTACGCACGAACTTTGTAGAGGAATATCTGGAAACCGCATCTAAACTGGATTCTTTAGTGCTTGGCGCGTGTGAGCGCGCCGGCGTTGATTTAATTGAAAAGGATTTGTTCGGTGCGGGCAGGCGCAAAATCTTGAGGGTATTCATAGACAGGAACGGTGGAGTTAGCGTTGAGAATTGCGCAAGCGTAAGCCGTTATTTGAGCGAGGAATTGGACAAGGAAGAAAATTTGAGTATGATAGAGGGTTCATATACCATGGAGGTTTCCTCTCCGGGTTTGGATCGCCCTCTAAAGACAAAAAGGGATTTTGAGAGAAATTTGGGTAGAAAGCTCCGCATAGCGCAAAACGGCAAAATAACGAAAGGTATTTTGAAATCGGTATGCGAATCTTCTATAACTTTGGAAACTGCTGCGGCAAAAGACAAAAAAACGGTTGCGGAAGTATGTGTTCCTATAAGTGAAACTCTAACAGCGAAGGTAGAACCCTAAGAAAGGTGAGAAATGGCAAAAAAAAACGCGAAAAAAACGAGTCTGATAAAAGAGGCTTTGGAGCATTTGGCAAAGGAAAAAAATGTTGCCATAGAAGATGTATTCGTAGCCTTTAAGGAATCTCTTATAGCTGCGGCTCGCAAGTACACCAAGTTGCACAAAAACATAGAGGTGGATGTTGACCCCGTTACCGAAGACATTAAGGTTGTGCTTAGGGTAGAAGTAGTGGATGATTTCCCCGACTACGACTCTAATCTCTCTCCCGAAGAAGTGGAGAAAATGGATGAGCATTATATGCTGGAAGAAGAAGCCAAGGAATATCACCCGGAAGCCGAAGCCGGTTATATGCTGGAAGTGGAATTGCCCTTTGATAATTTCGGGCGTTTAGCCATACAGGAGGCGCGCCAACGCTTGAAGCAGCGCGTGAATGATGTGGAACGCAATCGCATTTTTGAAATTTACAAGAACAAGATAGGCACTTTAATAAACGGGCAGGTTTTGCGGATTGAAAAGAACGGTGCCATAATTTCCATAGGCAGTACGGAAGCGGTTCTTCCGAACAGCGAGCGCATGAGCAAGGACCGCTGGAAAATAGGGCAGTCAGTGAAAGCCGTTATTTCCGGCATTTCGGAACCATCAAAAGGTACCGGTGCACAGGTAACCCTGTCCAGGGTGAATAAAGATTTTGTGAGCGAATTGTTCAAGCAGGAAATTCCGGAAGTTTATGACGGTACAATAGAGATAAAAGGCATTGCCCGCATACCCGGTTATCGCGCTAAGGTTGCCGTTTATTCAAGAGACGACAGGGTTGACCCGTCCGGTGCCTGTATTGGGGTTAAGGGGCAGCGCATACAGGCAATTACAAGAGAGCTTAACAACGAGCGCATAGACGTGGTACATTGGGACTCTGACCCGGAAATATATTTTCGCAGGGCCTTGGGGGCTACCAATAACATAAACATGATAAAATCCTTTGAAGTTCCCGGTTTTAATCCGCCGCGTACCGTAGTGATAGTTGGCGATGAAGATGTTGGAGTTGTTATAGGTGATAAAGGGCAAGCGGTTCGTTTGGCCGGGCAGTTACTGGGAAAGGAAATTTGCGTGTTCAGCGAATCGGACTGGGCTAATCATACCGAAGAAGAAAGGGAAGCCCTGATACATTCCCAGGACCCCCGCACCATTGTAAAAAAGACCGCTTCTCTAGATACGCTGTTTAATAAGAGCGAAGAAAATGCGGAAAAACCTTCTCCGAGCGAGGCAGCAAACTCTGATGAGTAATGAACTGATATCAATTAAGGCATGGATAGAAAAACACTCCTTTGACCAAGGCGATTCATTTAACTTTTTGAAAGGAAAAACCTTGGATGGTGTAACCGTCAAGTCTGTGAACACAAAAGTTTCCGAAGTTGCTTTGGATTCTTATATAAATGATATTCGCATCGCTCAGAAAAGAAAACCACCGAATAAAGGGGTGAAAAAAAAGAAAGCCGAAGCGGATAAACCGGAAAATTCCGGAGACGGAAATGTAACATTAAAGAAAATAAACAGACCCCCCAAGGCTAAACCCGCAACTGCACCGCCTACGCCGGTTAAAGAACCGGAAGTTAAAGCCGAACCGGTAGTTTCGGTGCCGGAACCGAGCATTGCCCCGGTTGAACTTCCTGTTGCAAAGCAGCCGGAAAACAAACCGGAGCCTGATATTGTTCAACCCGTTAAAATTGAACCGGCTTCATCCGCACCGGTTCAAAACGAACCTAAAAAAGTTGCATTCACGGCAGATGTTTCCAAAGTTGTGGATCCCGCTGTCTTGGCGAGAATTCAAAAAAGCAAGCAGGAAAAGGCTGCCATGCGGAGTGCCCAAAGAGGCGGTAACAGGGGTGGCAAAAACCAGCAGGGTAACAAAGGCGGCGGTCAAAAGCAAACTTCCGCAACCGGTTATAGCGGAAATTTGCGCCCTCAGCCGAGGCAAACCGAAAATAAGGCGCAAGCCGGGATGCAAATTCGGCGCACCGGTTTTGGAACAACGCTTCAGGATGTTTTATCCGCAAACACTCCTGCGCATAAAAACTTTTTGGACAATAGAACGCATAGCGGCTCCAGAGGCCATGACGATTCTCGCGGAAAACGGGGCAGAAAAGGCAAAGACACTCAAAAAGACAGGGAACTCCAAAAGGAAAATGCCGAAAAAGCGCAAAAGAGAGTTTCCGATGTTATGGTTTCTCTTTCCAAAACGCCGACTAAAAAAGTATATAGCAAGGATAAAACCCATAGCGAAGGGGATGCCCCTTCCAAAGTAATTCA
>Ga0182466_10009_pt1 | contig 12115 bp, 6 predicted proteins | sample TergutMp193P3_FD_120795 | JGI IMG/M metagenome (GOLD analysis project Ga0182466, IMG submission 120795) | reverse complement strand
CATCATTCCAAAAGGAACAGCCACAGCCAGCAGCACAAGCACGAATATCGGAAAAAAGATGTCAAAGGAGTCCATAAGGGAGAAATTTAGAAAAAAACGTCAACAGTTGTTTGCAAAATGCGGAAAGTTAAATTTTTTTCCCCGCGAAATGCGTCTAAGTATTATGAACCTAAAAGACTCGCTTTCGTTTTTCTTTTTTGGGAATGTTTGCACCGGTTGCGGTTGCAGTTCTCAAAAGCTTGACCCGTGGCTTTGCCCAAATTGCAAAGAAGAGCTTATAGCCCACGGCGAACACCCTGTATGGCCCGGCAAAGAAGATGCCATTTGCCTTTTCCCCATGAATTCCCTCACAAGGAAATTGATTTTGGCCATGAAATACAAGGGTATGCAAAAGATAGCCTCTTATTTGGTGGCGCATTCCTCCGTTGGGCGCAAAGGAGAAGCCCTGCAAATTTTGGAAAGCTGGGGAAAAAATATGCCCTTTATCCCTGTGCCTGTGCATAACGCGAGAATGCGGGAAAGAGGCTACAACCAATGCGAGCAGGCGGCCCTTGAACTTGCACTGCATTGCAACGGAAAATTGCAAACCGATATTTTAAAAAGACGAGTTTACAAGCCTTCGCAAACACTGCTGGGCAGCAATGCCCGTGCCTTTAATGTTGCAGGAGCTTTTGAGGCGAAAAAGGCGGGAAGCCTGAACCCGCAAAACGGAATAGTTGTTGTTGACGATGTTTACACGACAGGGGCTACAACCTCTTCCTGCGCAAGGGCGTTAAAAAGAGCCGGCTTTGAAAACATAAAAGTCTGCACTCTCCTTTACGAATTTCCCGCAAGCGCGGCCGCAGACATGGCCGCAGACAAAAAACTTGGCTGGAGAACGGAAAAGGAATAACCGCTAACCGTTAGCCTTAACAACCCAAACCTTTCCGGCCTCTACAAGAGCAACCTTTACCTCCATACCCGCTTCTATAAAATCGCTTTTGGACTGGGCATCAATCATCTTATCTCCGAATTGCGCGTGGCCGCTGGGGCGCAAATCCGTTAAGGCTACGCCGGTATCGCCTTTTTTCACCTCATTCACAAATTCTTCAACAGGGGAATACGCTTTGGATAAATCGGTTTTGTTTATTGGAGTAAATGCATCCGGAAGTACAGGTATTAAATACCTTGAAATTAAAATAGGCAAGGAAGCGGCCAGTACTGCGCACAGCATTATATACAGCAAACCGTATTGCCAATTGGAAAGGTCTCTAAACTCAGGCGCAAAGCCGGGCAAGCTGGAAACATCAAAGGAAGTAGCAAGGGCTGCTATAAAACAGATTATGCCAAGCGCGCCGCAAATGAGAAGCCCCGGCAAAACAAAAATCTCAAGGAGCATAAACACAACTCCCAGGCAGAGCAAAATGACCGGCAGTTTATCGTGCAGGCTGCTCGCATACTGCCCCAAAAACACCGTTGCTATAAGCGCAATGCCTATAACGCCGAAAACTCCAAAACCCGGCGTTTTAAATTCCATGTAAAGCGCGCCAAAACCCAAAATCAAAAGCACCCCGGATATTGCGCCTATAAACCTGGTCAATTTTTCCGCCCAGGATATTTCAATGATTATTGTTTTCGTTATGCCCAGCTCCTTTTTAAACTCTTCTATGTTTTTCGGGGTTCCCTTTGAAAACTTCAAGTTCAAGGCTTCTTCGTTAGTCATGGTTAAAAGCTCGCCGGCCCTGACCAGAGTTTTTTTGCCTGTCCATTTTTTCTGCTCTTCTTCCGGCATATCGTTATACTCGGCCACATTCATATAAATCACGGTATCTTTGTTTGAAAGCTCAACAACACCCAAATCGGGGCTGACGAATGCTTCGGAAAGCAAGCGGGGATGGCCGTTTCGCTCTGCCAAATTGCGGAATTTTGCCCTCAATGGCGACTGTATTTTTTCGCCGACAATTTGCGGCTGCCCGTCCGAGCTTTGCACTATAGGGGCGCAATCCCCGATAGTGGTGCTTGGGAGCATGTAGAGTTTATCGCTGGAGAGGGCGATTAAGGCCCCTGCGCTTATGGCTTTTTTTTGCACCAGGGCGAAGGTTGGAATTTTGAGGGCTGTTATGGTATCCACAATATCAAAAGCCGCATCCAGGCGACCTCCGAAGGTGTTTACTTCAAAAACAATCATATCCGGATTTTTAGCAACGGCTTCTGCTATGGCTCGGCTGGCATAATCGCTCATGCCGGGGTCAACATCACCGTCAAGGGTTATCCATGCGGCTGTTTTGCCGCCCTCTGCCGTGTTTGCAAGGGCTAGGGAAAAGGAAAATAGGGCAAAGAAAAGCAAGCGGAACATTTCGGAACTCCTCACTTCTTATCATTGAGCATTATATGCAAAACTTTTGCTACGTTTTGTACGGCCTTTTCGCTTAATCTCTTGGGTTGAGCCTGCGGATTAAGGGGCCTTTTGGGCAACGGGATGAATTTGTCGGGTTCCATAGAGGAAATATAGAAAACACAATAAGCCTAAGTATAGGAATGCGATTCAGTTCCGAGCTTGAAGGTATGGCATTGCTGGTTTGTCATAAAATTTTGTATTTTTTCATAAGAATTATGAAATAGAGGGTGTCGTTATGATTATCGCAACGAAAATAGATACCGCTACTACTAAAGCAGGTATTAGCGAAAAGGAAGGATTAAAGCAATGGCTTGCTGGCGAAGTTGAATCCAGCAGACTTATACCGCCGGAGAGCAAATTTGACATTGGAAGTATAGATATTTCGAAGGATAAACGAATTGAACGTGAGACTTGGTGGCCGGATTATGAATTTGCCCGTTCTGACAGATTTTGAATTATGATTATAGCTTATTTTGATTCCTCGCTTTTACTTTCGTTCTTGCTTAGAGAAAACAAAGCAGAAGAAGCTCGTGATATTTGGCAAAGATACGATGTAAAAATTAGCTCATCTCTGCTTAAAATAGAAACTAATATAGTTCTGAGAAGAAGTCTTAGCCAAAAGAAAAACAATCCAAATGAATTTTCTCTTGAGGATAGGCTTGCCGAACTTGACAAGTTTTTGAAAGATATTTTTTATAAGCGAATTGATGATGTATTCAAAGAACCTTATACAAAGTATGCAGGTATTGCCAATTGCAAAAGTTTGGATGCCATCCATATAGCTACGGCTTTAGATATTAGAGATAACAGCAATTACGAAATTCATATATGTAGTTTTGACAAAAATATTATTAAACTTGCAGAGCAATTTGGATTTGCACCTGTTGGCAGATGACCAATTCCTCTATAATTTTAGGGCGTTGCACGGCAACGCTTGTGCTTTAATGTATCGTTAAGCGAATGGTTTCCGCTTTTTGGGCTGAGAACCGTGCTTGGATTAGATATACGCCTTTTGGCAAATGCCCAAGCGATATGCTGTGATTGCCGGGATTGTAGTTTTGCCGGCTGATTAGCTTGCCGCTTAGGTTGTGAACCGATATTGTTGCGTTGGTTTTTGCCGTTAGGGTTATGCCGTTGCGGGTTGGCGTTATTAGGCGGTTGTTGGCTACTTTGAATGGTGCCGCATAAGCGTTTATCTCATACTGTGCTGTAACCGTCAAGTTCTCTGTCACCCAACTAAAATCCGTGTCCCAGCCGGTGAAGGTATAATCCGGGCGCATTGGTTCTGTCGGCGCGGTTGCCGCGCCGTCGTGCTCCACCACCTGCAACGACAGCTCCGCACCGTCATGGTCAACAAATGTCACAGTGTAGGTATTTATCTTATACAGTGCCGTAACTATCAAGTGATCTGTCACCACATCAAACTCCGTGTCCCAACCGATGAAAATGTAACCCCAACGAAACGGTTCTGTAGGTGCAGTTGCTGCGCCGCCGTAATACACCGCTTGACTAAAAAGATAACTACCATCATAATCAACAAATTGTACCCCATACGTGTTTATCGTCCACCGTGCATAGATGGTAGCATCTGCACTGAATCCCGTCGCGCTTTCAATTACCCGCATACCGCCCGTCTCCGCCGTGTACCAACCGTTAAATGTGTAACCGGTTCTTATTGGCGTGGGCAAGGATGCAAGAATCCAATTGCCACCAGTCGTGCCGAACTCCGGGGTTACCTCGCCACCATTTGCGTCGAAAGTCACGGTGTAATTGATTTGTGCCCACTGAGCGTATATAATAGTGTTTGCACTATACACCGTGCTTTCCGTTACTTTCGTGCCACCTGTAGCAGCCGTGTACCAACCGTTAAATGTGTAGCCGGTTCTTATTGGCGTGGGCAATTCCGCTAGAGTCCAATCCTCGCCGGTCTTATCGAATGTTGGGGAAACCGTGCCACTGTTGGCATTGAACGTTATAGTGTATATGGCGAGCGTCCACCGGGCGTAGATGGTGGCATCCGCGCTGAATATCGTATTTGTAGTTACCTGCGTACCGCCCGTCTCCGCCGTGTACCAACCGTCAAATGTGTAGCCGGTTTTTGTTGGCCTTGGCAAGGATGCAATCCTCCAAGCGTAGTTACTATTAATGGGCGCAGTAGTACCGGATTCCGGAGTTACCTCACCGCCAGTTGCGTTGAAAGTAACGGTGTAAGTGATTGGTGTCCACTGGGCATAGATAGTAGTGTTTGCGCTATACACCCTGCTTTCCGTTACCTCATCGCCACCTGTAGCAGCCGTGAACCAGCCATTGAATGTATAACCATTTCTTGTCGGTGTGGGCAATTCCGCTAGAGTCCAACCTTCGCCGGTCTTACCGGAGGTTGGGGATACCGAACCGTTGCTGGCATTGAATGTTATAGTGTATATGTTAAGCGTCCACCGGGCATAGACGGTCGAGTCCGAGCTGAATACCGTGTTTGTAGTTACCTGCGTGCCACCCGTCTCTGCCGTGTACCAGCCGTTGAATGTGTAGCCGGTTCTTACTGGTATTGGCGTGGGCAAAGATACGAGTTTCCCACCTGCACCGGTCGCACCAATTTTGGTTGTTGAATTAATATCACCGATAATGCTTATATCATCTATATAAGCAGGCATCTGAATATTACCACCATAACTATAACTAGAATTATTTCTCCATGTAAAAACTAATCTCATGGTTCTACCGCTGAAAGTGGCAGCAGGCAGAGTGATTGTTTTTTGTGTCCGACTGGAAACATTTTCATAAGTTTCCAAAAGTGTACCGGCGGAAAAGATAGAACCGTATTGCGGTGTTGAACTTATGTTGCTGTAACTGAGAATCATATCACCTACATTCACATTCATACCGAAATAGAATGACAGGACAAAATCTGAATTGGACGCTGGGAATGCTATATCTTTATAAAGATGAACGGTACTATTCCCTCTTATCTCCATATATTCCGAACCATCGTTCGATATATAGGCTAAATTAGAACCGATTACCCACTTACTTGCGTAACGACCATCAGCAATACCACCCAAAACCCAACCGTTTGTACCGTTTCCAAATGTTTCGGTAAACACGGTAGACGCTATCGTGCCGCCGTTGGCATTGAAAGTCACGGTATAGGCAGGCATCCACTGGGCGTAGAGAACGGTACTCGCCCTGTACTCCGTGCTTGTAGTTACCTGCGTACCGCCAGTTGCCGCTGTGAACCAACCGTTAAAAGCGTAACCATTTCTTGTCGGAGTGGGCAAAGATACGAGTTTCCCGCCTGTACCGGTCGTGCCGGTTGCGGAAGTTACCGTACCACCGTTAGCGTCAAATGTTACCGTGTACTTTGCCCCTATGATGTCAATATCATCAAGAAGTATCCTTATATCACCGGTTTGCCATGTAAAAGTTATCCTTATCATAACTGTCTGGTTGGCATAAGCAGATAAAGAGGAAGAAGTAATACTACGTGTCAAAAAATCACTGGAAGAAGTATGGTTAAATGTTGTCACAGTATTCCATGTCGTGCCGTCGTCTGTTGAAACTGATACATCACTTGTCAGTGTGTTATTGGCAGCAGGTTCATTTGTATTAGAATAATTAACAGCTTTGTATATGTACCCCATTTCGGCACTCTCACCAAATTTGACGGGAATTGTCATGCTTGCCGTCCGCTCGGAACTATTAATTCTAGCACTTAAACATCTGCCATTATTACAACCATACGAAGGTATAAAATTATTAACTTTCCACCCCGCAGGTAGATTTGTCAAATACTCCATTCCGTTGAAATTCTCAAATATGAAAGTCGGATTAGCTATCGACCACCGGGCATAGATAGTAGTGTTTGCGCCATAGACTCTGTTTGTCGTTACCGCCGTACCACCTGTTGCCGCCGTAAACCAGCCGCCAAAGACGTAGCCGGTTCTTGTTGGTATAGGTAAAGACGCAAGGTTCCAACCTTCTCCGGTCGTGCCGGTTTCAGGAGTTACTGAGCCACCGTTAGCATTGAATGCTATAGTGTATATTTTGAAAGTCCATTGAGCGTAAATGGTTGCATCCGTATCAAATACCGTGTTCGTTGTTACCTCTTCGCCGCCCGTCTCCGCCGTGAACCAGCCGCAAAAGGTGTAGCCGGTTCTTGTTGGCGTAGGCAACGCTGTAAGCATCCTGCCATAGCCGGTCGTGCGTGATGCGGGAGTTACCGTGCCGCCGTTAGCATCAAAAGTCACAGTTGACGGCAAGATAACCTCAATCGTCAATTCTTTCTCATCGGATGATAAACCATTATCCGCCTTAACGGTGAATCTAAATATTCCCTCTATAGCCGGCGTTCCCAAAATCTCACCTGTTGCCGGGTTAAGCGTTAAACCATTCGGCAAAATGCCGCTCTCAATACTCCATGTTACCGGTATTATGCTGTTGGAAGCGAGTATCTGGCTGTATGCCAATCCAAATACTCCATCTTTCACGCTTTCGGTTGAAATCACCAGCACAGACGGCATAACAATATGGGTAACCTTAATGTCATCCAATTGAATACCGTAACCGTACTGCGTTTCTCCTTCAAATGCGATATAATAATCGGATGAAGCATCCGGCAACGCAATTGTCCTCTGCGTCCAGTCGGCTACATTGTCCGTATATTCTTCAAGCAAAACCCATTCTCCGGTTGCGGATGTTCTGTAAAATATTCTTAACTTGTCCTGAGCGGAACCCCATACTCTTTGCGTATGCCAGAAAGTTAACGCCGGACTGCTTAATCCGTTTAAATCCAATGGAAGCGTAATGAGTTTTGTTTTGCTTGATGTGGTTGACTCATTGTACATACGCGCTTTATAACTACCTCCGTGCGCCGTATTGGGTGTTCCGGTAGCCGCTGTTACGAAAGTCCAATTGACTGTTCCCGTAACTCTCTCTTGTGTCCAACCGAGGGGAATGTTTGTGCCGCTCTCAAATCCCTCTTCAAAATTGGCAAGCAAAACGCCAACTATGTTTATTGTAAGTTCTTCGGTGTTACTTCCTACACCGCTTTTCACCTTTATGTTGAAAATGAATTCGCCGTAAGCACCCGGTACTCCCGAAATCTCGCCCGTTGCCGGGTTAAGCGTTAAGCCGCTCGGCAAAGTACCGCCCTCAATGCTCCAAGTTACCGGTATTAAACTTTCTGCGGCAAGAGTTTGGCTGTATGCCGCTCCGAACACGCCGTTCTCTATGCTTACGGTTGAAATCACCGGTGCAGACGGTATTACAATTTCATCTCCGACTTTAACTCCGGCCATATTTATTGTAAGTTCTTTTGTATCACTCCCAACACCGTTTACCGCCTTTACGGTGAAAGTAAATTCATCATAGACGCTCGGTATTCCTGAAATTTCACCCGTTGATGTGTTAAGTATTAAGCCGTCCGGCAAGTCACCGCTCTCAATACCCCATGTTATCGGTATTACGCTGACTGCGGTGAGAACGTGACTATATTCCGCTCCAAATACGCCGCTTTCCATGCTTACGGTTGAAATCACCGGTGCGGACGGTATCACAATATTGCCTTCTATAATAACGCCGATGCTTACCGAAAGTTCCTTGCTGCCGTCCCCAACATTGTTTGTCGCTTTAACGTTGAATGCGAATGTTCCGTAAACATTCGGTGTTCCAGAAATCACACCCGTTGTTGAGTTAAGCGTTAAACCGTCCGGCAGGTTGCCGCTTTCAATGCTCCATGTTACCGGTATTAAACTATTAGAGGCAAGGGTTTGACTGTATGTCGTTCCAAACGCACCATTCGGCATGCTTGCGGTTGAAACCGCCGGCACGGACGGCATCACAACATGGCTAACCTTAATGTCGTCTAACTGAATGCCGGAACCGTAATAAATTCCTCCTTCAAACGCGATATAATAATCGGCTGAAATATTCGGCAACGCAATTGTTCTTTGTGTCCAAGCGGTTACATTGCTTGTATATTCTTCAAGCAGAGTCCATGTTCCGCCTGATGATGTTTTGTAATATATTTTTAAATTGTCCTGGTCTGAATTCTGCGCCGCTTGCGTATGCCAAAAAGTTAATGTTGGACTCTCTAACCCGCTTAAATTCAATGAAGGTGTAATTAGTTTTGTTATATGCCCATATGCATTGGTATGCATATACGCCTTGTGGCTACCGCCGTGAGCCGTATTGGGCGTTCCGGTAGCCGCTGTTACGAATGTCCAGTCGCTTGTTCCCCCAACTCTATCCTGTGTCCAACCGTTAGGAATGCTTGTACCGCTTTCAAATCCTTCTTCAAAATGTGTAAGCAAAACGCCGGCAATAGTTATTGTAAATTGCTTGGTATCACTGCCTCCTCCGCTGTTTGCCACCCTAATGGTGAAAGTGAAAGTTCCGTAGTCATTTGGAATTCCCGAAATTACACCCGTTGACGAGTTAAGCGTTAAGCCGGTGGGTAAAGCACCACTCGTAACGCTCCATGTTGTTAGCGGTAAGTTGCTTGTGGCGGCGAGTGTTTGGCTGTATGCCGCTCCAAACACGCCATTCGGGAGTTGAGCGGTGCTTATTTTTACCTCCGACTCTGTCCATTTCAAATAAAGCGTTATGTCTCCACTCACCGTAGTGCCATTCTCGCCGAACACAAATTGGGTTGTACCGGCAGCACTCGTATACCACTCGCCGTCGTTGACGTAACCGCTTCTGGTATAGTTTGTAGAAGGCTTATAGTACAATTTTCCGCCCTGCACCACACCGACTGTAGCAGGCGGCGTACCTGAACCGCCGTTAAGATTGAAACTTACTTTGACTGCCTTTGCTATGGCAAGGTTTGTTCCGGCAACGCTCAAAGCCCAGTCAGGGATATAAAGTGTAAAATTTCTGAGGAAATTACTGCCATTCATCACCGCAACTCTGGCTACTGCGTATTGGTCAGTGGGGAAATCAAGCGTATAGACCCTTGACCCAGGATTAAATATGTTAGGGTTGGCGGTAAGTACATTCAGCTTTTCCGGGTAACTATATATTCTGCCAGTTATGGTAGGACTGCCGCCGAGAGTTAATGTTGCGGAACTACTATTCCAAACTCCATAACCGTTGCCTTGAGTTGTCGAAACTGTCCCGCCGGTGATGGTTACTGCTCCGTTGGAAGCGTAAACCGCCGATTTGCCGCTTCCGCTTGTAGAAACTGTTCCGTTCGAAATATTTACAGTGCCATTGTTGAAATAGATCGCATTACCGTTTGTCGTTCGCACAGTTCCACCCAAAATTTTTAACGTCCCATAGCCACTGATTGCATCGCCATTTACCACTTCCAATACTCCACCCGAAATATTTATTATTGAGGAGGCATCAGAACTATAGATGGCACCACCGTTTGTCGATTTCAAAGTTCCGCTTGAAATATTTAAAGTACCTGTACTCGTGACTGCTTGTCCATTGTTCGTTTCTGTCGACGTATATTCCACGGTTCCGCCGTTTATATTAAGTGTTCCCCCTGAATTATTTATTGTGCAATTATTAAATCGTGCAATGTAACGCTCGGATGTGGAAGTAATTCTTGCGCTGCCCGAAATGGTAATATTGCCTGATGAATAATTATAGATCGCTGCCCCATCTGTCCCTCTTACCGTTCCGCCTGAAACATTTACTATGCCACTACTACTATTAACGATTGCGATGCCCCAGCTTGTACTTTCCACGGTTCCACCTGAAACATTTACTGTAGCAGTAGAACTGTTATAAATTGCGCTGCTTACCGTTGAACCTACTATTCCGCCTGAAACGGTAATATTACCAGTGGAAGAGTTATAGATTGCATAGTCACCATTAGCTTTCACCGTTCCGCCATAAATTATTATCGCACTGGCCGAATTGTTAGTGATTGCCCTGCCGGTACCGGTATTCTCAATACTGCCACTTTCAACCCGAAATGTACCGGAACCACCGCTGATATTAATCAGAGCGTAACTACCAGAAGGCGTACCGGCAAGTGTCGCCCGCCATATCACCGTTACATCTGCATCAATGTTGAACGTAAGATAGTTGTTGCCGCTTGGCACCCCATTTAAATTTCCCGTTACAGTAACAGTGCTACCGCTTGCCGACGCACTTAAATTGGGGCTTGCAATGCTATTGATGTAAGCTGCAATAGTCGCTGCGTTATCCGCCCATGCTCCCTGCGCCAAACCCAACACGGCAAAGCATACCGCTATTAATATATTAAAAATTCCAGCTTTCTTTTTCATAAAGAAAATCCTTATTTAGAGGGGTTATTCTCTACAAAATTTATATTAAATTCCACAATTTGTAAAGGTTTATTTTCCCCATTTGTCATTGTTTTGTCAACAAACGCGAGTTTTGTCATAAAATAAGGGGTTTTGTCATAAAATTGGATATTTACATCACTTCCCCGTTAGACAGCAAATCCTTTCCCCCCTCCGCCACAATACGCCCCTCTTTTAACACAAGCACACGGTCGCACACCTCGGCGGCAAAAGCTAGGTCGTGCGTTGCGATGATTTTTTCATGTTGCAGGTTTTTTAGCGTTTCCGCAAGTGCGCGCTTTGACCTGGGGTCCAGGTAAGCGGTGGGTTCGTCAAACATTAAAATAGAAGGATTCATGGATAGAACAGTCGCTATTGCCGCCATGCGCTTTTCGCCGCAAGAGAGCTTTAACGAAGAGCGATTTCTGAGATGGCTTATGTTTAACCGGCTGAGAGTTTCTTCTACCCTCGCCTTAACCTGCTCCTCCGGCAAACCGAAATTGCGGCAGCCAAAAGCTACATCATCGTATATGAGCGGCATAAACAACTGGTCATCGGGGTTCTGAAAAACCAAACCGATTTGCTTTGGGGCCTCAATCACGCCTTCCGCCGGTTTAAGCACTCCGGCAATAGCTAGCAAAAGCGAAGTTTTGCCCGCTCCGTTTTCGCCTATCAAAGCGATATTTTCGCCCGCGTTAAGCGTAAAACTTATATTGTCAATAGCCTTTGTTCTGTCGGGGTATATAACTGTTACGTTTTGCAATTTGAGCATCCGTTAAATATAGCAAACGCTGATTTATTTGCTAGGGGAGTGGCTAGTAGGGAGTTGGGAGTGGAAAAAACATTAATTTAAGCGTTTTTCCTACTCCCCACTCCCTACTCCCCACTCCCAAACCATTTAATCCACATTCACCCTATACCCTTGACAAGATTTTAATTTTTTTCTATATTTACCCCCAGTAGCTTGTGAATGCAGGTTGCTATCACACAAAGGTGTGTGTTTGCTTATGGTTACCTCAAGGTAGTTATAAGGGAACACGCACCTTTTTTATTTTGAGGAGAAACATATGAGACAGGTTGCGATCTATGGAAAGGGTGGAATAGGAAAGTCCACCACCACGCAGAACTTAACGGCCGGCCTTGGCGAAATGGGCAAGAAAATCATGATTGTCGGTTGCGACCCCAAGGCAGACTCCACCCGCTTGATACTGGGTGGATTAGTGCAGAAAACCGTGCTGGATACATTGCGCGAAGAGGGCGATGACATTGATCTGGACACGGTGTTGAAGGTCGGCTTCGCAGGAATCAAAGGCGTGGAATCCGGCGGCCCGGAACCGGGCGTTGGCTGTGCCGGTCGCGGCATTATCACCTCAATCGGCCTCCTTGAACGCTTGGGAGCTTATGAGGCAGACCTTGACTATGTCTTTTATGATGTTCTAGGCGACGTTGTGTGCGGCGGTTTTGCCATGCCTATACG
>Ga0182466_14245_pt1 | contig 12142 bp, 9 predicted proteins | sample TergutMp193P3_FD_120795 | JGI IMG/M metagenome (GOLD analysis project Ga0182466, IMG submission 120795) | reverse complement strand
GGGCGCGGTTGATTCTTAGGCCTGTTGAGAGTTTTTCAAGTGACTTGCTCATTGCACTGTTGTTTTGGTAAAGAGCATGTTGTGTCACCATTGCGCGAACATTGTGGTTGATTTGCATAAGCTAACCTCCGTGTAGGGTTCAAACCATCGGCTTCCTTGCCTCAGGTGCCTGACCCTTTCTAACACTCGTTAGCAACTCGGGTTTCGGCATTCTAGTTCTTTCTACTAATGTTATAGGATTTTTTCAGGGAAAACTTTAATGTTTTTTTGCCTGAATTATGATTTTTTTGATAAATCAGCTTAAAATCTTGGTAATTATACCTACGATGGCTATAGCAGCAGCACACACGCTGCTTATTATAGCCGTCATTTTTGTGAAATTTCCTTGAAATTCCGACATTTTGCCATAGAGTTCTGATATTTTACCTTCGAATTCCGACATTTTGCCGTAAATATCCGCTCGGAACTTTTCAAAATCCGCTCGCAACCCCGCAAAATCTAATTGCAATTTTTTAAAACTCTCCTCTATTGCGTCCATTCGCATATCAAGGTGGTTTATATGATTACCTTGAGCATAAAGGGTTAAGGTAATAATATCACCCTGCGAGAGACCGCCGCCACCCGCAATTTTTTGTTTAATCTCCTCCACCTGCGGCTTCAGAGACTCTATGATGACATCATCCATCTTTGTTCCATAGTCGTTACTTGCGACCATAATATTCTTCTCCTATTAAAATAAAAAAAATCAAAAGAAAAATAGCCTAAAAAAACTTAGGCAAACTCAACAAAATGTCATGTAATAAATTTGGCGATTCAGGGACTTGAACCCCGGACCTGCGGATTATGATTCCGTCGCTCTAACCAACTGAGCTAAACCGCCTAAATATAAACTTTTCAATAATTTAGAAAAGTTTTGCTAAAAAATCAAGGGGAAAATAGAAAATAATGTTAATAAAAGTGTTAATATACTTGGGAAAACTGCAAACTTTAACAGACTTCCAGCTTCAATGTTAATAAAAAATGAGTTTTTGGCTAACTTTGTTAGTAAAAATTCATTCTTAATTATATAAAAATCAATGCATTGTATAACCTTTTCAAAGTTTTTCCGAGTTATGAACAGAATTCTTTACTATTCTCTTTTTAAATAAAAATATAATATAAGAAGAAGACTTAGAACCAAGTGAAGTTTGCAGAACAATAGATAAAACAAAAAATAAAAAAGAGAATAAAGCTGAATAAAGCATTAAATAAACCAAATTCGCATTTAGAAGCCAGTTCCAAGCGTATTTTGAGAGATAAAGCCCCAATGGAGCACAAACAAGCAAAGCCGCTACTGCAGCCATGAAATCTCTAATAAAAGGCTTGCTGCCCTGACTCTGCCAAAATACTAAAAGCATTGCCAGTTGGACAAATGAACAGATAAAACTTACAATAGGAATGGAATATATGCCTGCTATTTTTGAAACGGGGATGTATAAAAATAAACTTGCGGCAAAAGTTAAAGTATTTACCAAAGTTGGCAACCACATTTTTTCCATTGAGTAAAAAGCCCTCACCAGAAGAGCTTGTGCACAAAGCCCTATGCTTGCCGGCAAGTAACACAGGAGCAGATTATTCACAAGAATGGAATTTTCCTGAGTGAAAACACCTCTTTCAAATAAAATTCTCACTGCGGGTAAACTTACGGCTGTTAAAGCACATATCGCAGGAATCAGAATAGCGAAGATTTTTGCCAAGTCGCCCCATACCTTTTCTTTTAATGATGCCGTTTTGTTTTCCTTGAACATTCTAACCATATCCGGGTATTTTGCCGCACCAACGCTGAAACCAAAGACCGCTACCAGTGTGTACATAAGTCTGTAACTGTAATTTAAACTCGAAATTCCGTGGCTGCCAAACATTGAACCGAAACTGCGGATTGCAAACTCAAGAGCAAACATTGAACCTGCTCCCAAAATCATAGGCAGCAAGAGTTTTACGGTTTTGATTAATTCTGGATTTACCGGATAGAATACGAAAAAATATTTTACTCCGCCTCTATAAGAGCCTATTATTTGCAAAACGAAAAAGCCGATAAATGAACCTATGGGAACTCCCCACGCAAAGCCGATTACTCCGCTTTCCTTAAAAAACCATCCGGAAAGCACTATGCTCGCATTGTAAATTATGCCGGTAAGCGATGGTATAAAAAACTGCTTTCGAGCTTGTTGTGCAGCAATCAAAAAACTCCCTGCGAAAAAGAATAACTGCGCAGGTAAAATTATTCTGCCGAAATATGTTGCCATTTTTAAAATTTCTTCGTTTGGCGATGCAATTGTTAAAAGCAAAATCAGTTCACGCATAAAAATAAATACAGGAATCACTAAAATTAAGAGAAATAAACCTAAAACATTAAAAATATTGCTGAATGAACGCCAGCCTTCGTTTTCGTTCTTTTTGAGCAGATGTGTTGTGAATAACGAGATAAAAACAATGGATAAAAAGCCTGTGCCTATAAGGTGGTTTAAAATATCGGGAATCATAAACGCTAAATCCAGTGCATTTTTCTGTTCATTAACACCGGCAATTTTTGCAAGCAGCATTTCACGCAAAACACCTAATACCCTGCTTGCAAGCAGACTTGCGGCTATAATTAAGGAGGCTTTGTTCACAATTTTTGAAATTTAGTAAACAAATTGGCAATTCTCATACCTTCTTTGTCAAAAATTTTATATATTATGATTATGAAATATAGCTTATTAATGGCAGTTTTCGCATTATTTGTTTTTGCATGCGGAGAAGTTGGAGATACATCTTCTGATGATTCTTCATCTTCAGGAGGAAGCTTTGTCAATTATTCGTCTTCTAATCCCAGCGGGGGAAGTAGCTCCAGCGGTGGGGGAGGAAACAGCAGTTCCGACGGAAATACCGTTTGCAATGGACAGTGGTGTTGCAACGGGGTGGAGTTCAACAATGCAGTAAGTTTCTGTCGTGAAGAACAACTTTATCCAAGATGCGATGGCAGAGATTATAACCCTTATGAGCAAGGTTGCTTTGAGGGTAAGTTGTACCCTAAATGCATCAATGATAAAACGCGTGGAACTTGTGTTCATGAGAGTTTGCTCAGATGCAGACAAGAAGGCGGCGAGGATAAAATAAAAGACCCTTTGCCTGGAATGACTTGTCAGCCAAATGGAGCAATTACCGGTACCATAGATGATTATAGAAACGGAGTAAAGATGAAAACATATAAAACCGCTCAAATAGGCAATCAAGTATGGATGGCAGAAAATTTAGACTACTATCCCGGTCCTAATAAGGTAGGAGAAGAAACAGTATTAAATAGCAAATGTCATGGAGCCGATTACGGGATAAATAATCCGGGAAGCTGCGGATTAAACGGGCGTCTTTATGATTGGGCTACGGCGATGAATTTGCCACAGAGTTGTAATAGTACCAACGAAAACTGTCCTCCGGGCCATCCGGGTTTGAGCCGTGCCTTATGTCCTAACGGGTTTGGCTTTCCACGTTCGGAAGATTGGCAGCAATTGGTTGATTATGCCGGGGGAAAATCCATTGCGGGCGGGCGGCTCAAATCTAAAGAGGGTTGGAGCAACAATGGCAATGGAACGGATAATTATGGATTTAATGCAATTCCAAGCGGTTATTCATATTATTGGGGTATTGAAGACCGTGATTTAGGCAGCAGCAGTTATTGGTGGGTAGAAACTCAAGAAACTTCCGAAGCCTACTACTGGAGCGTTATTTCTTCGGATACGGAAGCTAGAAATCATTTCTGGCCAAAAGCTATGGATATGGCTTACATCCGTTGCTTGCATTACTAAATTACGGGGCATGAATTTTCCCACATTAGAAGAGCAAATCTCCGTGCTTATGCGCGGAGTGCAGGAAGTTGTTCCTAAAGAAGAGTTTGCTAAAAAAATTCAAAAATCCATAGACACCGGAACTCCCTTGCGTATAAAATTTGGCGTTGACCCAACTGCACCGGATGTTCATTTTGGACATACCGTAGTTATGCGAAAACTGCGGCAGTTCCAAGACCTTGGGCATCAGGCTGTTTTGATTGTAGGCGATTACACGGCTATGATTGGAGACCCAAGCGGCCGCAACAAAACACGCCCTCGCCTTAGCCACGAACAGGTTATGGAGAATGCAAAGGAATATCAGGAACAGTTTTTCAAAATTGTGGAAAGGGAAAAAACGGAAATTCGCTACAACGGCGAGTGGCTTTCAAAACTGTCCTTTGAAAAAATAACGGATTTAATGGGGAGCATAACTGTTGCACAAATGCTTGAGAGAAAAGATTTTCAAACTCGCTATGCAGAGGGGCAGCCTATAAGTTTGCACGAATTTCTTTACCCTCTAATGCAGGGTTACGACAGCATTGCCGTTGAAAGCGATATTGAAATTGGCGGAACAGACCAAAAGTTCAATGTGCTGCGAGGCCGGGAATTGCAACTGCGAGAGAACATGGAGTCACAGGTAGGTTTGTTTATGCCTATTCTTTTGGGCACAGACGGCGAACAGAAGATGAGCAAATCTTTGGGAAATTATGTAGGGGTTAATGAAAGCGCAGATGTTATGTTCCATAAAATTTACAACATAGCAGACGGCTTGGCGGAAAGCTGGTTTGAACTTTTAACAATCAAACCCAAAACCGAATATGAAGAATTGCTTAAAAAAGATATTTTGCTAGCAAAGCGAATTTTGGCACTGGACGTAGTTTCTCAATACTATGGCTCTGCGGCGGCAGAAGAGGCTGCGGAAAGAGAAAAGGCCGTTCACAGCGGCAATGAATTGCCAAGCGATACGCTTGCGGTAGAACTTCCTATCGGCAATTACAGTCTCTTGGATTTGCTAGTTTCAATCGGCGCCTTTGCCAGCAAAGGCGAAGCTCGCCGCATGATTCAAAACAACGGCGTTAAAATAAACAGCAATACAGCAACCAACCCAAACGATGAGATTTCCGTAGGAGCTGCCTCGGAAATCATAGTGAAGGTAGGCAAAAGAAAATTTTACAAGGTTATTTCGTAAGGCCAACGTCCTTTTTCAACGCTTCTGCCTTATCGGTTTTTTCCCAAGTAAAGCGCGCTCCTTTGTGCCCGAAGTGACCGTGCTTGGCAGTTGTTTTGTAACCGGGTTTTAGCAAATCCAATGTCTTGATTATGCCGGCTGGTTTTAACTCAAAATGCTTGCGAATGAGGGCTTCAAATTTATGGTCGCCGATTTTGCCGGTGCCAAATGTGTTTACATTCACAGAGACCGGTTCGGGGTAACCAATAGCATAGGCCAACTGCACTTCGCATCTTTTTGCGAGCTTTGCCGCAACTATATTTTTTGCAACATAACGTGCCGCATAAGCCGCAGACCTGTCCACCTTTGACGGGTCTTTGCCGCTGAATGCGCCGCCGCCGTGCCTACCCATTCCGCCGTAGGTATCAACAATGATTTTGCGGCCGGTTAAACCGCTATCGCCGTGAGGTCCGCCTATGACGAACTTTCCGGTTGGGTTAATCAAGTAGCGGGTTTTTTTGTCAAGGAACTTTGCCGGAATAGTTTCTTTAATCAGTTTTTCAATAATCTCTTTTTTGATTTTTGCATGGCTCACTTCAGGTTTGTGTTGAGTTGATACAACAACGGTATCTACACGTACAGGCTCGTGGTTTTTATTGTATTCAACGGTCACCTGGCTCTTTGCATCGGGGCGAAGCCATTTTATAATTCCCTTTTCCCTTAATTCCACTATGTTTTCCATCAGCTTGTGTGCGAGGAAAATTGGAAGCGGCATAAGCTCCGGTGTTTCGTCTGAGGCATAACCGAACATCATTCCTTGGTCACCTGCGCCTTGCTCGGCGGTATCTTTGCCCTCTGCGGCGGCGGCGTTAACTCCCTGTGCAATGTCTGGGCTTTGCTTGTCCAAAGCGACCAAAACTGCGCAACTATCCGCATCAAAACCAATTCCTGTTTCCGTATAACCAATTTCTTTAATAGTGTCTCTTACCACTTTTTGATAATCTACATTTGCCTTTGAAGTTATTTCGCCGGCAACTACGACCAAGCCGGTGCTGACTAAGGTTTCACATGCCACTCTGCTTTTGGAGTCTTGAGCGAGCATTGCGTCTAAGATGGCATCGGAAATCTGGTCTGCAACTTTATCCGGATGGCCGGGCGAAACAGATTCGGACGTGAACAAATAGTTATGAGACATAATAACCTCTTAATTTAAATGGAATAATAAGATAGTAAAATCGTAGCTATTGGAGCGGCTAAATAAAAACTATCTGCCCGGTCTAAAACTCCGCCATGTCCGGGAAAAATTTCACCGGCATCTTTTATGCCTGACCACCGCTTTAGAGCTGATATTAGCAAATCACCCAACTGCCCTACAACAGATATGATAAAGGCAAAAGCTATTGTTGTTCCCAGCGGCATATCAAACACCGTATAACCAAAGCCCGACCTTGTCCAAATCCAAAACCAAAAAATTGAGAAAAGCGTTCCGCCTATCGCTCCTTCCCATGTTTTTTTAGGACTGATTTGCGGAGAAAATTTGTGCTTGCCCCAAAACCTGCCGGCAAAATACGCTGCGGAATCGCAGGCCCACATGGTTGTCATCACAACCAAAAATTTTGAACATTCTTTCCAACCTTGCCCCCAGTCAAATAATTCAAAGCACTTTCCACCCCAAAGCCCTATGTAAAGCGGCCCGGCAATTTGAAGTATTAACCAAGGGAACAGTTCTTTAACATCTATGTAGGCAAAAGCTATGGTTATGTAAAGCAACACTACAACAGCCAATATATGAAGTATGTAAATTTTATATTCGCCGCCCAGCCAAGGAAGCGTGAGAGCCACTGTGCAAAGAGGCGAAAATATGCTGATAAACTTGGCTTTCTCCTTATAAACGGCAGAGACAATCTTTGCCCATTCATAAGATGCTATAGCATTTAAACCCAAAACAAAGGCCCAGCGAGCATAGTCGCCATGCCATAAAAGAACCGCCACTATAGGCATTGCAGTGAATGCGAAAATGCAACGTTTTGCTAAATTGCTCATCGGGAGAAATATAGTAAATAAAATTCTACATTTTTATCATGTTTCGTCGTTTCATTTTGTTAACCTTTGCAACAGTACTTTTTTCGCAGAGCTTGGGGGCAGAGGGCATACGTTGCGGAACCTTGCAGTTTATGGAAAATTCAAAAAACAAAGCGAGAAAATTTTTATCCAAACCTGGTTGTGTTCCGGAAGATTATTATGGAAAGGTAGATTCCGTCATAACCAAAGACAGGCATTTTATTATATACTATACCGATGCGCCGCAAAAAGCGCATTCGATTAGAACCCCAGATTATATAGATTCTCTTGCCAAATATTTGGAGCAAGCCTACAAGTTATACAAAGATTCTCTGGGTATGAATAGCATATCGGGTGCAAGCAAAACCCATCATTACCAAAAAACCGTTCCGCTCGGTCTTTATCCGGTTGAAGTTATAGATATCGGGCTTTTGCGCGGCCATGAAGGAGAGTTTCTGGTTTTTGGCATGACATTTCCTACAGATCAAAGAGCAACGCAAATAGCTATAGAGAACGATTTTTTATACGGTGCGAATTGTCAGGGCAGTCTCTCAACAGAATCATTCACTTCCTTCATAAATGGGAATTATTCTGAACCAGATAAATGGCATTTGGCTTTAAAAGTTACAGCTTTTCACGAACTTTACCACAGTTTTCAGATGGCACAAACCGACATAACGGAGAACAATTCTTCCTGGGCGGAGGCAAGTGCAACCGGGGTGGAGGAAATAGGAGCTCCGGAAGTTAATGATTATATCAGTTATCTTCCAAATGTTTTTAGAAATCCGGAAAAGCCTATGGGGAGTAGCGATAGTAGCGATGGAGGGTATGGTTACTCTGTGCTTTATTTATTTTTGTTTTCCGAACTGGGGTCGCGTTTTGACTCTGCGATATGGAATTATTTTTCAAAGTATCCTAAAACTAATTTTTACGTGCAGTTGGCGAGGCTTGCAGCGTCACGTGGCATAGATGCAGATTCTTTATTTCACGAATTCGCTTCGCGCGTTTTCTATTCCGGGAAAAGGGCAGACTTTTCACCAGAACCACTTTTTTGGGACAAAGGCGATATGTTGCTATGGCCGGCATGGAAAGTTAAACAAAATGCCCCCTCGGCTTTACCGGCGGGTGCTATTGATTTTATTATGAAAACAACGGAAGAATTTCCGAGGACGGATACAGTTACAAAAATTTCTTTTATTAACTACGGAGATTCTTCCGTTTGGGTTCTTTCCCGCTTGCTGGAAAAAGAATTTGTTCCCCCGACTCCTAGAGGCGAGCTCGCCGCTTACCCCAACCCTTGGAATCCAACTCGACATCCGAAGGAGGTGCGTTTCAAAGTGCCGGAAAATGTAAATAAAGTGGAAATTCGTTCAGCGAATGGAGCTTTGCTGGAGAGAATAGAGGTCAACTCCGAGAATCAATTCATTTGGCGACCCAAGAAAATCCCGGCTCCCGGAATTTTATATTACAGAACACTGCCCTACGGCAAAAACAAAGTGCTGATTGTGGAGTATTGATTTTTGCATTTTGTAAAAAAAATGTAAAGATTCTATCACGTTTCGTAAAATAATAATATATATTACTAAAGGTCTCTGCTTAAAATTAGGTAAAGAGGGGTAACCATGAAAAAAACACTCTTTGCGGTCTGCGTTCTGTTTGCAGCATCTGCATTCGCTCAAGAAGTATTTCCTTTTATGGCTGGTACTAACGGTACCGGGTTTGACAAGGATCATCCTTGGACACAAAACCAACAATCCAATAGATTCGTAATTTATTGGAGCGACGCAGAAGCTCCCATAAGCCCAGACGCCCGGCAAACCGCTCTCAACGAACTTGAACTTATCTACGATTCCTATATGACCGAAAGCAAATTCCAGCCGCCTTTTACCAGAAACCCAAATGACAAGAAAAAAATGGGAATTTACGTTTTGAGGCCGAATGAAGGCCATGCTTTTGGAGGAACAAGCGCTGGTGGTCCCGGAATGTGGCTCTCTGCCGGAGCGGTTAGCGATAAATGGGCACTTGCTCATGAATTTATGCACGGGCTTCAGCAAGCAACAGGCGGTTTGCCCGGCGGCAATACCAATCAAGCTACAAATTTCGTAGGTTGGTTCCACGAAAATCACGCAAATTTAATGCCTCACCAAGTTTATAAAACGGAAGTGCATTACTGTGCGGAGATGTACACCCGCACCGCAGAACTTTACTTGGGCAGTACGCGCAACCGCTACTGTAGCTGGCAATTTTTTGAACACGTTATAGATGTAAAAGGCGTTGAAGTTGTAAATGATATATGGGCTAAATCCGTGGGTCAAAACGGCACAGACCCGATGGCAGAAATTATGCGTCAAAACTCAATGAGCCAAAAAGATTTCAACGATTTATTCGGCGACTTCGCTACCAAGGCGGTAATTTGGGATATGAAACGCGGTTCGGCTCTTTTTCGCAATGCGTATAACGGCGTAAACGACAGGTTTAAACGCCAGAGATATACATATTTAGAAGCCTTGGACGGGGAAAATGCCGTAGATAATCGTTATGTATCGCCATTTATGTTCTCTCCTCAACGATACGGCTTTAACATAATCCGCCTTTACCCAAATGCCAATAACAGTACCGTAACGGTGAAATTCAGAGGCGATGTGCAAACCCAAAACAACATTCCAAACTACACAAGAGGGCCAAACCTGGAACCTACGGTGGCAAATCTCCCAAACGACCCGCAATCCGACTGGCGTTACGGGCTTGTCGCAGTAACCGGAGATGCCACCTCAAGAACCGGTACCGTAACCGCTCGCTACAGTCCGGTTATGCGCGCATCCGATGGCAACCCCGATGTTTCCATAACCATGCAGAATAGTGAAACCCAGTTATATTTAGTTGTTGCAGCTACGCCAAAGATTCACCACAAAATAACTTGGGACCAATATTTTTACACCATATACCGTTTTCCGTATATGGTAGAAATTAACGGCGCAAAACCGGACGGTTTCCAGACTATTACCAATCCGGCGGGGAGCACTCATGCTAACGGCGGAGGTTTTAAGCAGAACGGCACAACTGTTGATGCAACCGCTTATATTGGGCCAAATGCTCGTGTTTTAGGCTCTGCTAGGGTTCAAGGAAATGCTCGCATAGAGGGCCGCGCTGTTGTAAGCGGCGGAACTGTTAATGGCAATGCAATTGTGAGAGATTACGCTAAGGTTTCCGGTGGAACAGTTTCCGGCAGTGCAATTATTTCCGAACACGCAAACATTTTAGGCGGAACTTTTTCAGGAAATGCCAGAGTTTATGGCTTTCCGGTAATCACTACCGGTACTGTAACCGAAAATGCGCATGTTGGCGGAGTTGGCGTTATAGAAGCTGCCATTAACCTTTCCGGCACAGCGCAGCTTCAGGGAGATATAGAAGTCGGTGCCTTTACCGCAAATACAGGCGTGTACTTTGGCATTGTAGGCGAAGACCAAACTATTGGCAAAACTCGCACAGTTGAAGATTATGGCGGACCTGTGCCGGTAAGAGAAGTTACCAAACCGCGCTCTATGCAATGGTATGGCGAAAGTGTTAGTAGCAGCAGCAGCATATTGAGCAGTTCGTCTGTGGCTCTGAGCAGCAGTAGCACTGGCACTACTCAAATTCGTTTGTCACAAATAGCCGTAAACAACCATGTTACGCCAATTCACAACGGCATAAATTTGCAAACTACAAATGCCACGACTGTTGAAATTTACGGATTAAACGGAAATTTAATCAGTAGGCAAAATTTTAATGCAGGTATTTACTCCGTATCTTTAAATCACTTGTCAAAAGGGCTTTATATTGTTAAAGTTTCATTTTTCGGCAGTGAAAGCAGAAGATTATCTGTACCGGTGATGTAGTTTTAGTTTGCCAGTCATTATTTTTTTCTAATGCTTGCATTTTGCAAACATATGTTGACACTTTTTGGGAATTTATTCTCTATTTTACCGGGCTATGGTAAAAATACAAGACCCAAATAGCCTGATTCAGGCCTTTAGACATTTATTGTGCGAGGAACGTGAGAAGCGTGGCCTTTCGCAATTGGAGTTAGCAAAAAAAAGCTGCTTGACCAGGCAATGTATAGCACTTTTTGAAAGCGGACAACGGATTCCTACTTTTTTCTCTTTGTTTAGTTTGGCAAAAGGCTTTGATATGCCCGTTACAAAGCTTGTTTCCCTGTTTATGGAAAAACTGGAATTTTATGAACAGCAAGAACAAAAACTCTTAGTTGCTGATAGCAAAAAAACGAGGTGGCTGGTTTAGAGAGTGTTTCACGGGAAACATTATGGATAAAAATGACGGGGTATAGTCGCCAACGGCGACCGCCGGTATATCCGCCCCCGCCCTTCGGGCACCCCTCTACGAGAGGGGAATAAGAATACCTGCACATTTGGTAGAAATATTATATATGGGCATTTATACTGAAGTGCAGGAAATTTTTAAACTCAATGCTTTTTTATTTTTTACCGGACAACGATGAAATTTTATATATTATAGGTAACACTTGATAGGAGACGAGAATGAAAACAGCGACAAAAATCAGTGTATGGCTTCTGGTGGCAACGTTTACAATGCTGTTCGCAATAAGTTGCAACTCAAACAAAAATGACTATGAAAACGGCTCTGATGTATCGTCTTCTTCTACCGATGACGCACAAGCTCCAGTGAGTTCGTCGGTCGGTACCAGCTCGTCTTCTAGCAGTTCTCACTACGATAGCTCTGAACAGAGTTCTAGCTTTTCCGAAGTAGGTTCTAGCTCCGGTATTGCACCGAGCAGTTCCGATATAGCGATAAGCAGTTCCGATATAGCGATAAGCAGTTCCGATATAGCGATAAGCAGTTCCAGCATAGCGATAAGCAGCTCCAGCATGGCGATAAGTAGCTCCAGCATGGCGATAAGCAGTTCCAGCATAGCAGATTCTCCTGCACCGGTGTTTAGAGATGTTACCGTGCATGACCCATCGATCTTCAGGGTCAATGACAACAGTTCTACCGACAAATACCGGATTATCGGTTCCTTTTTGGGGTCGGCAAAAACCGGTGATCTTAT
>Ga0182466_11644_pt1 | contig 12257 bp, 3 predicted proteins | sample TergutMp193P3_FD_120795 | JGI IMG/M metagenome (GOLD analysis project Ga0182466, IMG submission 120795) | reverse complement strand
AGTTTCTGCTGGATATTGTTCAGATAGTGCCTAACACGGCGCAAATGCTTGGGCAGGCTTTGATTGAGCCTTTGCCGGATTATGAAGATTCCGTGCAGTATGTTTCTGCATTAAAGGCAGAATGCAATTATTTGATTACTGCAAATAAAAAGCATTTCCGGCATTGTAAAATTTTGGTAATGAGTGCCGCAGAATTTGTGAGTAGTTTATAATATCAAAATTTCCTGCACTCCTCGTAAGGCACGTTCCCGCCGAAAATATCCATACTGCCCCCCTAATGCCCCGGCAGCCTCCGACAAACGTCCCAAGGCATCATAAGAATACCCCGTTGAATGAACAGTCTCTTGCCCGCCTGCCAGCCACCTCTGCTCGGCCTGCGCAAGCCGCCCGCTGTTACCAACGTAGCTGACAATTTCGCCGTAAAGGAGAGTGTCTGCCTTCGCATTGATAAGAGAAAGAGGACGGCCGGAAATATCCTTGTCCGACCGCCGTGTCAAGACTGCAACACCCTTGTCATAGAGCGTCTTTGACCGTATCCTCCCTCTCTCGCTATACTCATATTCCGTCACGGCATTGCTGCCTTCAAGCACCCTCGCAAGCCTCCCCCGCGAATCATACTCCCGCCACCGCTCGGAGCGATTGACCCAACTTGTACCAGACCATTCGGAAAAAAAGCTGAGCACAAGTTCCCCAGATATGTTATACCTGTACTCCAACCGCACGGGCGGGCTGCCAGACCCGTAAACAATCCACTGGAACTTTTTCCGACCAAGCCTGTCGTAAGACCAAGCCTTGAGCGAAGTTACATTTCCATTGTCGCCATAAGCAAACACAGCGCCAGCCTCCGAGGGATGCACATCCTGCGCCGCTATCTCTGCCCGCAGAGCGGCATCCAAAGAAAGACCAGCATTTGCCAGCCTTGCCACGCTTACAGGGCCGTAAATCGTTTCCGTGACAAGATGCAGTGTTCCAGCAGCAATGGGGGCGTCCGGGCTTTCAAACGAATGTCCCCCCTTCACTTCACCCGTCCGCGCCAAGCGCCCCAGGCTGTCATACTCGTATGCTGAAAAGTGCCCAGCCCCACGCGCCAGATGTCGCGCAGTACGCACAAACCGCAATCTTCCATATTGGTCATAGCGCGATTCTTCTTTTCCCCTGTCTGGACTTGTCACGCTTCTTGCCCGTCCCATCCCGTCAAGCTCCTGCGTAGAGGCAAGTCCCGCATATTCGCGTCCCACAGGGTAATGCTTAACGGGACGTTCAAGGATGTCGTAATCCTGAGCCGTGGAAAGAACATTGCTCCCGTCATGTGCCCATGTGTAAAGGGTGTTTCCCGCGCCGTCTTGGATGCTTTGCCTATACCTTCCTTCATAGTCCCGCGCAATCCGCAAAACATAATCCATCGTTCCTTGACTAGCCGCGTGGCTCATGCGGGTATTGTAAACATTGCCTATGTTTGTTTCGCTCAAGTCTTCTGCGGAAATAAATGATTCCGGGCCGGGAACAGGGAGCGACCATTCCTTGCCCCAGGAATTCGCCAAGGCAAATGAAGCACCGCCAAGACCTGCGTAAGACTGCAAGGCTCCATCTTCTCCGCCATGATAGTCGGTTTCCACAAAAGGGAAACCCATATCGTCCGGGCGGTCAATGGCATCGCTGCCGTCATGCCAGACATCCGAAAGAGTTATGCACTGGTAACAGGACATATCTGCATAGCTGTAGCCGTCAGACTGGCGCACGAACGGCAGAGGGACATAACGGGTGCGCCCCAGCGCGTCCAGATAGGTTCCCTGAACGGAAAAATGACCGCTTTCAAGTTTCAATTGCGTCTGCACGGCACGGCCAAAGCCATCCTTCACCGCATAAGCCTCCGATTTGCGCTGCCCTGCGCCGGGAGGGTCAAGGAGTGTCTCCGTACGGGTATATGCCGGGGAAGCAGGCAATGCCAACTCGCGTCCATTGCAAGGGGAAAATTCCACCTCCACAGTGTAACTCTTAGACAGCGTTCCGGAAATCAGTATTTCCCCAGAAACGGTGTCCTTGCTCATCAGGCTATATATAGTAAGGTCATAGATGTTTGACCAATTGAAATTCGTTCCGTTGTAAACTTCAACTCCGTTCACGACAACTCTTGCGATTTCCTGACCTGGTTTCGCAACCAGACGGGCATCCACGGGCCGGTCGGAAAAAACAAGATATGGGCCGGAATGGGGCATGTCTTTAACCACGGCATATCCCCCGGTACCCATGCGTAAATCCAGCGTGTATTGTTCTGGCGGCAGGAATTGCACCGACCGCGGCTGGCGAAGACCGTAAACAATGCCTGTGATATCTATTTCCCGGTCTATTCCGCTTGCCATGGACTGAAATTTTACCGCCGGAGCCGGTATCCACTCCGGTTTTTTGCCTTCCAAAACAGCGGCCTCCCAACTTTTCATATACATACATGGCAGCAGCGAACCCGGCCTCTCCGCCATCATATTTCGGCAGGATTGCGAAACGGAATCAGCTGATATTGAATCAATGCCGGGATAATCGGCGGCGGTGGTGCTGGTAATAGATTCCGTAAAATACCAGCCTACAACTTTAGCACCACCTCTAGGAAGCAAATCCAACTTTACATACTCAAAAGCCCCGGCAACAGGATGCTCACGGGAATAGTCGTAAGCGAACAGGCCGCCCGGCATATTTGATGTTCCAAAACGAACATTTATGCGAGGAATCTCGCCGGAAGCCGTCTGCTTGAATTTAACACTATCACCATCAAAAGACTTTGCTATCCAGCCTGGGCGAAGGGAACCGTACAGATTGCTGTAAAGCCTTTCCTGTCTTGGCTGTTTAGGGTAATCCGTGCCGGCCAAAAGAAACACCTTGCGAACATTGCTCCATGCAGTAGCATAGCCGTTATGCAACCCAGGTCTGCCAAGGACATCGGCTTCCTGTTGGAAAGAAGGGCTGCTGTCCCAGAACGGCTCGGAATTGTGCCGCCACCAAAACAACTGCAACTCGCCGTCAGGATAGGCGAGTACCTGATAAGAATATGTGCTTTCCAACCCATCCACCTTGAAAGGGTCAACCTGCACGACAGTATAGCGGCCTTCATTGCCATAATTGAAATACCATTTCAGGGCTATGGTAGAAGAGCCTGAAACCGGTAGCAATGTTTTCTTGGTTGGAATTACATAAACGTTGCTGCCCGCTCCCAAAGGAGACAGTTCCTCTCCATCCTCCACCTTGCCAAGTATAACGCGCCCGTCATGGCCAACAGAAACGGCAGAGTAGGATTTGCCGGCGCGGGAAACTGCGTGTCCCGGATCCGGAATCTCAATGGCGATTGTGCCGGAAGATGGCAATGTTTCATGGCCATCGGCTATGGAATCAATATCTACCCAGCCCGGAAGAGCGTAGTTGAGTTTTGGCCACAAATTGCGAGGCGACGACAACTGCTCCCCTTCCGCATAAAGAAATGCTGCGGAGAAAAAAAACAGCACAAAAGAGAGTGTAAGAGTTCTGTATTTCATAGCCATACCTCAATTACCGGGAAATTGTACATCAGGTTGAACTATAATGTTTTTAGCCCATATAGAACTTGTATATGTAACCCTGCTTGGAATTTCCACCGTGCCTATTGGCGCTACCACAATAGCACGCAGGGCATTGTCCGTGCCCAAGCGGATATGTCCGTTGCTGTTGGTGTAAAGCAGGAACTTTTCCGGTGTCCCCGGATTTTCAAGCACAACCCGGTCGGCAAGGCGGAGTTCACCCTGTACCCAGATACGCACTCCATGCTCCGAAACACCGAGTTCCAGTTTGGCATCGGGTTCCAGAATAAAAGAACTGAAATGATAATCGCCGGAAGCAAAAGATACCACCGAACGGGAATAGGCATGGAAATTCCCGTAACTGCCCGGCTCAACGGAAATTCGCTGGTTATTGCCTGCTGTTATATTTTCGGTTCCCGTATGCACTGCCAAAACAGGCAAAGCGGGCAAATTCACACTTTTATATTCCACACCGGTATATGTGGCTTCATGCTGGGTATGAAGCTCTCCCGACAGGATTATATTCCGAACACGAGCACGGTTGCGCAGCCACACATCTCCTCTTGAAATCAGTTCTTCGGAACGTATTTCGGATTCTACGCCTGCCTCTACCATACTGCCGGCGGCAACCGGGCCTCTTTCAACTATAACACGGTCTGCAAAATTCAGGTTTGTTACGGCAAACAGGGAGTAACCGCTCCACGGACGAAGTTCCGGAGGTATTACTCCGCTCCCGTTGTCTCCTCCACCTCCGCTCCCTTCATTGCCACCGCCGGGTTTGATAACTACAGGGATAGTTGTGCCTCCGCCACTCAATTCACATTCAAGGGCATCTTCGAAATTGCTTTCAAAACAGGTATTAGAGTAGTAAACATCATTGCCGCATTTTAGAAACCATCCTGTGGAGAACCAAATACAAACGGGACCTTCATCAGATTTGCCTCCCGAAATTCCTAAACCGGGGCTTGGCAGAAATTCGCGGGACAGTTCGAAAGTGTAAATCAATTGCTTGCCGTTCTTGCCGAAAACTTTCACTTCAACTACATTCAACCCTTCGGCAAGAGGGACTTCAAAGGCTGGAATCGAGGTTCCGGAATAATTTACAACAGCTACTTGCATATATAAGTCGGCTTCGGAAGAGTTTGGCGAAATTACCCAACTGCCAATCAATGAACCGTTGTTTTCAACCTGAATTCCCACAATATCCGAAATTGCCATGGGCGAGGGAGATAGGCTAAGACTTGTAGCAGTTGCATCGAAAGAAGCCTGATAGTTTAGAATGTACTGCCGGAATTCCGAGGAAAGGCTGGTTTCTGCACCGCTGAAGCCAACCGCATTTAAAGTCATATTCCTGTCTCCGGTAGCCACATATTTCATGGGAACAACCCGATTGCGTTGTTTGGTATTTTTTGATTTTAAACCCTCTTTGAAAACCACGTATGGTTTTTTCAGGGAATCCACCGACATATTAAGCTGCCCGCTCTCTGGAGACAAGGGTGCGAAAGCTGGATTTCCCACGGAAAGCCAGCGGGAACCCGTATGGTAAATAACCGTCAATTTTTGCCTGTTTGCGCTGTTTGCAAAGGCAAGATAGGGCGTTCCCTGCCTAACCACAAAATCAAAAGGCTCGGAGGATTTCAGGTAGAAAGCCCTATTGCGCTCGTCTTTAAACGGCACGCCCAACGCAGAACCCTTCACGGAAGTATCTGCCAAAGGCTCAAATACAAGTTTGGAGCGATATTCTATTCCTTCTTCCGTGACCAGATGGCGCATGCTTCCTTTAAACACGGTTACCGCAAGCATTCCATCCTGATTGGTTTCCACTGAATATGCGATTGCCAGATAAATATGCTCGCCATCGCTTGCCATGCGAACCCGACGGGCGCCAATCAGCACAGTGCTGTCCATAGTCAGTATATCACCATCGTATTCGGGAATGGCACCAGACGAGTCTTGGTCTTCCAGCAGGCTTGGACCTGCCCAAATTTCATGATTCATGCGGGATTCTTCGGCACCATACAAACGTTTTACCACAACTACGCGCAGGGCAGCGGAATCACTGCTCGGAGAGATGGAGTCTCTGCCAATAGATGCAATGGAACCGATATAGGCAACATACATATTGCCGTTCGAACCTGAAACAATATCAGCGTCTTCAGGCAGGCGCTCACTGATGCGTCCCGGCAAGAAAGCTGTAGGGGGGAGGGTATCTGCCAAGTTAAATACCGGCAGTGAACCCGCTTTTTCCCACTTGTTTTGCGCTACGTTCCAGCGAACGGCTTGCAAGGAACCCGGATCATGCTCGGTTCTTGCCCGGCGGTAAAGCACCCATGGACGGTTTTGCCCATCAACTGCTACGCGTAGAAGATCCGTATTCTCCTCTTCGGCAAAAATGCCGTATTCCGACCAGGCATAACCGGTATTGCCAAAAAAAGATCCGTAGATGGTATCTTTTTCTCCGGTATTTATGGGTAACTGTACCAAGTAGCGTGAATTCCCTTTTCCGGCAACATGGAATTCTTCCGGACGCACGTTGGGAATAGCTAGCGACTGCCATGCGTTTCCGTCAAATGTAGCTTCCTTCAAAATCATGGATGTTGCATTGTCCACAAAAACAAGACGGCCGGAATCATGATTTCCCGTATAACGGCCTGATGACCCCACGCCGGCGCTGGGAGGCCCGCCGTGGTCTGTCCAGCCGGTCGTGTCTTTCCGGATATGAATTGTGTAATCCGCCTGGCCACTACTGCTGAAAGGCTCCACGTCCAGCCGCAATGTCCAGTTCAGCACGGCAGCATCTCCGCTTGCCGCCTCAATTTCGCCGCAGCAGGCAGAAATCCACTCGGTATTTGCTCCCTGGCCTTCAGGATACAACTGATAGCGGATTTTATCCCTTTTCTGGAAAAGCATCCATTTAGCTGAAAATTCCCTTTCACCGTCCGGCAACACATAAACCAGTTCTTCCGACAAGGGAACGCTTATTCCATTGATTCTTAGCATTGATAAACGATTCGTTCCATGCCCATTGTCTTTGCAGTTCGCAGACGCATAATCCAATTGCTGGGAAAGAAACACCTTGCCTGCCTCGTCTTCCATATAGCGGGCTTTCACTCTTCCGGCAGCATCCAGTTTCACATAACTACCAACACCGCGCTCATCCACCTGCACCAAGGGGATTCCCTGATGGCGGTCCCAGAAAGTGACCGAAGAAAGTGCCTCATAAGGCTGAAGTCGCATATCTTGAACACGGATTGGGCTTCCCTGCGCGGATAGAGCGACATTAACAACTCCAGTATGTAAAGTACCTTCCCATTGAACACGTTGCCAATTACCTGCATTGGTGCCGGCAATAGTCCATTGCTGAACATTCTGTCCGTTAAAGGATAATTGCAAAGTATGTCCCGACATATCCACGCCCTGTACCCATGCGGAAAAACGATAAAGTCCGCCGGTACTCGCCGCGAGACTTGCAGTAACCGGACTGAGAAGGGCAGTGGCAGAGAAACGGCCATACCCCAAACCACTCCCCTGTGTTGCGTTCCCCTGAAGCATGGCCAAATTGCAATCTGTTAATCCAGAAATTTCGCAACTCTCGCCCGGAATCAGCAAAACAGCATTCCGCTTGCTGCCAGTTACTTTAGCGTATGGCAGGCCAGCTTCATTGCTCTCATTAAAAAGCGCACTATAAAGGCCAAGGCGGTCAATGCTCTCAACTGGGCGTCCCCGGTCGAAACGGGTTACGGCGCTTGCTTTCTTCCAAACGTTGTTTTGGGTAGAAGTGTTCCAGTTAAAACTGAATGAATTGCCGGCTTGCACCGTTGCCGGCTCCCAGTTCCAATTTTCAAAGGCGTAAAGAATATTTGCTCCGGGAACTATGCCATAGCGTACAGCACCTGCCTGAGATATTTTGCCGTTTGCATCACAAGAGGGAAGGCACGTATAGCTTGCTGTAACTTCCGAAAGACGGTTTGCATTTTTCAGCGCACTATAATGTTCCGCAGCATAAATTGTGCGGGTTTCCCTTCTTTTGCTGCCGGAAACCTCCACAATCTTAAAGGGCAAGCCGTTCAAGACGTTGTAATTTGTTTTGCTTTCAATCCGCATTCCCCCGGAAACACCCTTCACGGAGTCCAAGCGGTCCACGTAAATTTCGTATGGCCAGCCGGAACTGCGGAAACGTCCGTAAAAATATTTTGTTTTGCCAACGAAATTGCCTTTAGCATCTAGATTTTCTTCCTCGCAAACCTGCCCCATGCCTGCACGGCCATTATCGCGGGGAGAGCACATAATTTGGCGCAAAGCCCCGGCATTTTCCGGTAGCGTGATGGTTACTTTATCCACTAGTGGAGTATTGTTAGGGCCATCAAAAGCATAGCCGCCATCTTGATTGGCGGCGAAGATATAGGAATAAGCATATACATTGCTTTGGTCAACTACGGGGTCGGAAAAACGTTTTTCCGTCACAACGAAGGCGCCGAAAGGCTCTATAAAAGAATCATCAATCTTGCGGTAAATCCTTACCTGCGTATTATTGTTACTCTGTTTTTTATAAAAGAACCCGCTACCAAGCGATTCCGCATTTTTCAAAGTGTCTGCATCTATTTTCTCTTCCCGCCAGTTTTGGCTGTCCCATATCCAAGCCCGTTCAGCACATTTACGTTCCGTGTACCAGTCCTGACCCGTCAGAATCTCTTTTTCGGTTTTCGGACAGTCCAGCGTTGAAGAACCCGTTGTACTCCATGCGCCGTCCCGTTTCTCAAAGCGTGTTACACGAGCATGTCGATAAGTGGTTTGCCAGTACGGAACATCTACGTGCAAAACGCATTTCAAGCCCCAAAGTTTGGGCCTAGCCAGCAGGCAAACACGCTGCTTTTCCCAGATATTGCGCGGGTGCGTGACCACAAAGAAATCATTGCCGTTATGGCCATGCCAGAGAGACTCCACAAATAGGTCAAAATTGTCATTGTCAACCATGTTCTTGTTCTTGTAGGGCCTGGACCAATATTCCCCATCCCAGTTGAACAGTGTAATATCATCATCATCATTATGCCGCACGGCATAGTAATCCGTTCCGTAAGCTTGCAGATAAAGTTCACCCTGCCAGCCATTTAGATTCTCGCGACTCAGCCATTTGTTCCAACTATTTCCGTTCCAGTGCCATGCGGAAGAATAATACCCGACAAGATCTCTTGCTTCTTCCAAACCATAGAAATAATCTCCGGATAGGTAATACTTGCTATCGTTGTCGATATCATCAGTGAATTCTGTTTCCACCAAATTGTCTCCAGAAAAAGTAAGCACCATGACGGCTTTGCTGTTAGGCGTGAAAACGTCATTCCGTATATATGAAATCAGTATATGATTTCGCGCGGCAGACACAACAATAAGCTCTCTATCCCATTTACTAACATCCACATGGGGAATCGTATAAGTATAGGTTTTGCCCCAGCGGCTCCAGGGAATCTCAAGGGTAAGCTTGTTGTTACTCGCACGGGTATGAATTAGATAATCGGGACCGGTCCAGACTCTCTCTTGAGAACTACCGGCATTTAAGGTTTCGCCAACAACCCATTTCTCGCTATCCCAAACTGCGGGAATAATGTTCCCGCTCTGTGTTATCGCAAACCATCCTTTATCGCCAATCAGAATAGAGGCATCTTCCGCATTTGAAACGTTAAAAGACCCCTGTAGGGGCGTTTGTACCCAAAGACCGCCAAAAAGACCATAAACTTTTACATTGCCGTTGTTGTCCATGCCAACCAGATATTGGGTACCGTCTGAGAGATAGCCCATCTGCAAATGCTTGCTGCCTATATCTATAGTCTGGGCATGACTTTCAATGCCTCCATTTCTGTTTTGGGACAAAGAGAAATGTGAATAGGTATATTCAACAAGACCGCAGTTAGAACCGCGGATGCGGTACAAAGCCCCGAGATGTTCGCGCCTGATGCCTTCTTTTGTTGACTTGGAGGCTTTCTCGGATTCCGTATAATAATCATAATCCTCGCGGTCAACCTCTATTCCATCTGCATCCGTATGAATCACAGATGCAAGCAAGCGTTTCGTATATCCATTCGCATCTTCGCCGGCAATGCTAATTTTCAAGGCTTTGTAGCACAAGTCTATGCGCCCTGTTTTCTTGCCGTCCATGCCGAAAATTTCTATTGCGGAAAGGAATTTTCTTTCTAAAGGGTCAATAAACGCATCCGGAGGCGAGTCGGGTTCTTCAAATTTCCCGCGGCTGTCCCAGTACTCTCCTTGAAAATCCCCATGCCCCTTATCTTCCAGAATCAACTTCATTGATGAACCAGTGGAAGTTCGCACTTCTTTAAGATAACTCTCCTTGGTATAGCCATGGTCGGATGTCCAGTCCCGCACGGAAATCTTCTCAAAAACCTGCTCGTAATCATACTCAATCCAGTTGCCTTCCAAATCCTCCTGGCGGGAAAGGTTCCAAGCACTAGGATGCAAAGCGGTAGCACCGCCTGCTGCATAGCCAACAAGACCCGGACCAGACGGCCAGGATAAATCATGCTGCGTTGCGTTGCGCTTAGGGTTTAAAAGGTTTTCATCATAATCGCCGTAATAACCGATAAGCCCGGATTCATTAACTATCTTCCAGCCGACAACTATAGCATAAGACTTGCCGGAAAGAATGGCTGTTTTCGTTATGCGCTCTACTTGCCAGTAGGGCTGTTGCTCTATCCACCATTTATTTCTATCAATGTTGTCACGGACAAACTGATAGCGAACTCCAGTAGGCAAAACCAAACTGTAGGAATCATCATCGTTTGGGATGGTTCCCCGATGGTCGCACAATATCGCAGCACGGCCAAGCGCCCAGCCAAGGCCAACCCAACTACCCGGAGAAATATCATTGCGGCTCTGGACTTCACGGAATACATTGCCGGAATATGCGAGTTCAAGGGAAGTGGAAACGTTGCCGGAAGAAATTTGAGCCAGAGGCTTGGAAAAAGCTACAGTGCCGGAAAGCAAGTTTACGCCGGACTGTGGAGACATAAAACGGTTAAACGCTTTACCGGGTTCTGCTGTTTGGGAAAACGAAGTTACCCATGCAGATAAAAAAACAGCTATAAAAACATTAATCTTATTCATTAGTCACTCTCCTTTAAACAGCGGACGCTGAACAAGGTTGCCTTGATATTGTTGTACCAACTAGCGTTCTCATTGCTGTAATACATAAGCCGGCTGTAGGCATCGGTAACATTGTACTCGGATGAACTCCACCAGTAGCCACCCTTGCCGGAATTGCCGAAAAATCCGCTGGAATTGCCATAACCGCCCGGTAGAGCCGCAAAACCAAACTTGTCTTCGCCATTGCCGGATACTGAGGAAGCGTTCCAGCCATTGGCTGCTTTTAAATATTTGCCGGCTGTTGGGCTTTCACAAAGGCTTGACGCACCTGTTGTGCCGTCTGCGAAGCGAAAAAGTTTGTCCCAATCGGCGTTGCTGGGAATGAGCCAGCCTGCGGGGCAAACGGTTTTAGCCGTTTCCCAATTGTAAAGACGGCCGTATTTATCGCAGTTTGCTGTTCTTTTATCTTTGAGATCGCCATCCGTTCCACCGCATTTGCTGTCAGGTGCGTTATAATTCAAGTTCTCTGCCATCCAGATTTGTTCACCAATTGCTGCATACTTGTATATTTTGCCATCACGGGCATCGCAGAAATGAGTTGCTGAATCATGCTTAGGGCAGGAAGCAGATAAAAAGGGAATTATTGCGCAACCAGAGGCAAAAAACATTGCTGCAATTACAATTAAAATTGCAAGGAATCTCTTACCAAGAAGCCAATGGCGTATAAAATTTTTATTGTCCATAAATTTTAATATAGAAAAATCTGTCATTCAACGATGGCAGGTTGCTCAAAAGCCAGGATATGCCGTCTGTGTCGGTTTTGCGGTAGTAGGGTTTAACAGCAATGCCTTCCAGGGTTTTCCAAACAAGTTTTATAGAAAATTTTTCGGCATAAATTCCTGTTTTTGGCTTGTTCTAAACATAATTTTCCCTGATCTTCCCCAAAAACTGCAATGCTTGAATGGGGGTCATCTCTTCCGGGTTCACTGCCTTTAACTCCTTTAGCAAAAGTTCGGTGTTTTCGCTTATGGGGGGCGGCTCAAAGAATGAGAGTTGCATCTCTTTGGGTTTGTGAGCATTGTCGCTTGGGTCTATTTTTTCCTTTTCCAAACGCAGCAGAATTCGCTTTGCACGGCGAACAACATCGTCCGGGACGCCGGCCATTTCCGCAACGTGAATGCCATAGCTGGAATCGCAGGCACCTTCCAAGACCTTTCTCAAAAATAGAAGTTTTCCGTTGCTCTCCTTTACCGCTATCTGAAAGTTTTTTGCGTGTTCCAGATTTTCTATGAGGTTTGTGAGTTCGTGATAGTGGGTTGCGAAAATGGTCTTTGCCGCCTTTTCGGGGGTGTCGTGCAAAAATTCGGTGATTGCCCATGCTATGGAAAGGCCGTCAAAAGTGCTTGTGCCTCGCCCGATTTCATCCAGAAGAATCAAACTTTTGGGTGTGGCGTTTTGCAGAATATTTGCCGTCTCGGTCATCTCAAGCATGAAGGTTGAAAGACCTCTTGCCAATCTGTCGCTCGCTCCGACCCTTGTGAAAATTTTATCCACAATGCCTATTTCCGCCAGGTCCGCAGGGACATAAGAACCGATTTGAGCAAGCAAAGTGATCAGGGC
>Ga0182466_11643_pt1 | contig 12311 bp, 10 predicted proteins | sample TergutMp193P3_FD_120795 | JGI IMG/M metagenome (GOLD analysis project Ga0182466, IMG submission 120795) | reverse complement strand
CTGTTTTATCACAGAATACTGAAAAGGCTTGTAGCGGTTGAACTAAAAATCGGTGTATTCAAGGCGGCTTACAAAGGGCAAATGGAACTGTATTTAAAATGGCTTGACAGACATGAGCGACAAGAAGGCGAAGAGGCTCCGATAGGGCTAATTCTCTGCGCTACCGCAAGCCGGGAAAAAATAGAGCTTCTTGAAATGGACAAAGCGGGTATTGCGGTTGCGGAATATTGGACACACCTTCCGTCAAAGAATGAATTTGAAACGAAAATCAAAACGATATTACTCGAAGCTCAGGAACGACTTGATCGCCGCAAATTGCTTCATGGCGGTAAAATTAAAAAACAAGTTGATTATTTTTATGATAAAAAAGATTTTTAAAAAAACAAAAATACCCTCCCTCCAGCCATTCCACCAGCTCCTTCCTCTCCTTAATAGCCTCCTCAAACCCCGCCTTGAAATGCTCCGGCACAAACTTCCCGTAAAGATTCGCTGTTGTGCTAATATCGCTATGCCCCAACTGGTAGCTCACCATCTGCAAACGGCACGTAAAATGAAAGCCAAAGGCTTGAATATCGCCCTGATTGCAGAGATAACCGGTTTGTCTGAAAGGGAGATTGAGGGTTTGGATATTTGTGGGTAAGCTCTAACAATGAAATTTAGTATATTAACAGCCTATGCGAAAATCCATTCGTGCATTTACCGGTGAAACAGTTCCGGCCGATGTTGTAAAGGCTATTGCGCTCGGTGCAAACCGGGCGCCTAGCAGTAAGAATACCCAGCCTTGGAAGCTCATTCTGGTTCAGGGCATGGCTCTGGAGCATTTGCGCTCGGATTATTTGGAGGCTTTTAACAGCAATAAACCGCTTGCTTTTGAATACATATATAGTTTAGACCCTTTGCCGGAAGCCTATAAAAAAAGAGCCGTTGAGCTTGGCAAGGCCTTCTTAACCCATAAGGGCATAGGCAGAGAAGACAAGGAAAAACGCCGCGAGCATGATAGCGAAAACTTTAAGTTTTTCGGCGCAAAACAGGTATTCTTTTTGGCGGTGAATAAGGCCGAATACGGCCAAGGCACATTTTTGGACTGCGGGCTTTTTTTGCAGGCTTTAATAACAGAGCTTGATAGCAGAGGTTTAGGTTGCTGCCCTCAATATAGCGTTATGGCTTACCCGGATTTGCTGCGCAAGCATATTCCAAATTCGGAAAACCAAATGTTTTTGCTGGCGTTGCCCTTTGGATATCCGCAAAAAGAGCATATAGCAAATACTTTTGTATCTCAAAGAGAACCTTTGGAAACTTTTTTTAGAGTGGTGGAATGAAAAAGATTTTGTGCATAGGCGCCGGATACGTTGGCGGCCCAACTATGGCTATGATAGCCAAAAAATGCCCGCAGTACCAAGTGAAAATAGTTGATATAAATGCTGCCCGCATAAATGCCTGGAATAGCGATGAACTACCCGTTTATGAACCCGGCTTAAAAGAAATTGTGAAAAACGTGAGAGGCAAAAATCTGTTTTTCGATACGGACATAGATGCAAGCATAAAGGAAGCGGACATAATTTTTGTGAGCGTCAATACTCCTACGAAAACTTTCGGCTTTGGCTGCGGCAAGGCTTCGGATTTGCAGTATATTGAAAAAACCGCAAGGAGCATTTTGGCGGCAAGCGAAAGCGATAAAATAGTTGTTGAAAAAAGCACGCTCCCTGTGCGAACCGCAGAAAGCATGGAAAGAATTTTGAACTCAAATCAAAAAGGCATCCGTTTTGATGTTGTGAGCAATCCGGAATTTTTGGCAGAGGGAACGGCTATGGCAGACTTGGAAAATCCGGACAGGGTTTTGATAGGCGGCCATACCGATGAAAACGGGCGAGCCGCTGTAGAGGAAGTTGCGAAAATTTACGCTAACTGGGTGCCAAGGGAGAGAATTATAACCACAAATTTGTGGAGTTCCGAGCTTTCAAAATTAACGGCAAACGCATTTTTGGCCCAGCGCATTTCCAGCATAAACAGTTTGAGCGCTCTCTGCGAAAAAACCGGCGCAAACATAGATGAAATTGCCTACGCCATTGGGCGAGACTCCCGCATAGGCTCAAAGTTTTTAAAAGCCTCCATAGGTTTTGGCGGCTCCTGCTTTAAAAAAGATATTCTCAATTTGGTATATTTGTGCGAGCATTACGGATTGCCGGAGGTTGCGCAGTATTGGGAGAGCATTGTAAAAATAAACGAGTGGCAAACAACCCGTTCCGTGAAGCGGGTTTTGCGCTCCCTGTTCAATACAATAGCGGGGAAAAAAATCGCTGTCTTTGGCTTTGCATTCAAAGCGAACACTAACGATACCCGTGAAAGCCCTGCGCACTTGGTTGTGAGGGAGCTTTTGGATGAACAGGCCATTCCGGTTATAACCGATTACAAAGCCCTGCCCGATGCCAAGCGTGACCTGAGCGATGTTTTGGACAAAGTTCTATTCACCGAAAGCCCTTACGAAGCGGCAAAGGATGCCCATGCGGTTTTGCTCTGCACGGAATGGAAGCATTTCGCAGAACTGGACTGGCAAAAAATTTACGATTTGATGAGCAAGCCGGCCCTGGTTTTTGACGGTCGCAACATTCTTGACGGTGAGGGATTAAAGAAGATTGGCTTTGAATTTATGAGTATAGGGAAGGCGTGATTTTTCTATAGTAGCCGCTGATTAAGTCTGGTTTTAGAATGCGGCGTTTCCCCCGTTAGCCCTCCGGGCGGAAAAACGGGGGGACAACCTGCGAAATTATTAAAATTTTGCAGGTTAAGGGGGGACGCTGATTGCAAGGAATTTTTGCGATAGAGTTAATCAGCGTTTTCTATATTTGCATACATGTATTTAAAGCTATTTTCAATATCCCTGCTATTGTTAGCTTTTGAAGCCTTTGCGCAAGGATATAAAGATTTGACCTTGCAAAACTGTATTGAAATAGCCAAGAAAAATTCATTGATGCTTGCCTCCGCAAAACTCTCGGAAAAAACAGCGGCATCTTCTCTTAAACAGGCTAAATATGCAAGGCTTCCGAATTTAGACGGAAGCGTTTCGCAAGGCGTTGCCGGCAGTCCGCTGGTTGAAGATTCCAAAAATCGCTATGCCCTTGGCATGGGCATAAATTCCTCAATGCCGATTTTTACGGCGGGAAGAATTGGGCATTCGGTGAGCCGCGCTGAATATCAAAAAAAAATTGCGGGATTAAATTCGGAGGCGGTGGCGAGAAATTTATCGGAGCAGGTGATTAGGGATTATATGCAGGTATGGTCCTTAATGGAATCGGAAAAGTCCGCCAAAGCCTCGCTTGACCTTTCTAAAAAATTGCTGGCAAAAGACTCCATACTTTTTAATTCGGGAAGTTTCACCGCGAGCGATTTGGCTTTAGCCTTTGCCCAGGTTGCAAGCGACAGTTTGAGTTTATTGCAGGCGCAGAGCAGTTTAAGTCAATATTACACTTCGCTTCGCCAGCTTTTGGAAATTCCGCAAAGTACCGATTTCTCTCTTTTGCCCCCGGATTCCGCAAAAACCGAGGCCACGGCAAACTATGCAGACTTGCTGGCATTGGCACAGCAAAATTCCATAGATAAAAAAATGGATTCCCTTTCCGTTTTGGCAGCCGGAGAAGCGATTGGCATTGCGAATGCGGCCCGCTATCCGAACATGTCTTTAAGGGGTTCGCTGAACACAGGGTTTCAATGGGAAACCAGTGACCCGAAATACCAAACACAGTTAAAAAACGGCCTTGGTTATTCCGCTTCTCTTAGCCTTAACATTCCGATTATAGACTGGGGTGCTGCCGCAGACGGAGTTTTGCAGGCGCAAGTAACTAAGGAAAAAGCGCAAATCACGGCTATCAACACTCAAAAACAACTGGAAAACACCATAGAGCAATTGGCTCTGCAAGTTGAAACTTACCGTCTGCAATGGGAGGTTTCTACCATTCAAATGGAGGCGCAAAAACTCGCTTTGGATAAATCCGTTCAGCAGCACGAGCTTGGAATGCTGGACATTTCTTCGCTAATCCAGCAGCAAACAATTTTCAACAATTCGCAAATAAGGCATAATCAGGCAAAATACAGTTATTTGCTTGGGAAGTCGCTTTTGGATTTGCAAACGGGGAATTTTTAAATGAAGAAAAATAAAATTGTTCTAAGCGTAATTTTCTTGCTCGCCTTTTCCGCTTCTGCCTCAGACAGTCTGTATTCCCAAGCTCAAAAATTATATAGCCAGGGAAATTTTGAAGCGGCAGCCAAAAGCTACGCGGATATTTGCTCTCAGCCGGAGACAAAAGAAAAGGAAATTTGCCAATTTAACGAAGTAAAGGCTTTGATAGAAAGCGATAGAATAGATTTGGCCCGGGTTGCAGAACCCAAACTGCTTTTGCTGATAAGCCAAACCGAGCCAAACGATTCCTTGTTTGCCGAATTGAGCGCGGAAGATGCCAAGCTGCAAATCATGCTGAACCAACCCGTGCGCGCGGTTCGCTCTTGGAATGCGGCACAGACAAGCGCAAATCCGGCTTTTTTCCCGGAGCTTTTTGTTCTTTGCCAAGACATAGTTTCCGCTTTCCCGTCAAATGGATTAAATTCTGAAAACTGCAGCAAGGTAAAACCTGCGGATACGAGTTTAATTTCTATCCCCAGGAAAAAAAACATTCCTCTTAATACATCCCGCCAAGCTTCGCCTGCCACCCATCTAAAAGATGGAAATTCCCATAAATGGTATGTACAATTGGGCGCATTTGGCTCTAAAGAAAATGCGGAGCGATTGGTTGCGGATTTTAAAGATAGGGGGGTGGAACTCTATATAGCGGAATTGACGGATAGAAAACTATTTGCAGTTCGCACGGGCTTTTTTGCAAGCGCAGAAGACGCGAAAATTTTCGCCGAGCAAAAAATAGCGCCTACGTATAAGGATTATAAGATATTTCAGTAACACTAATCTCTATTTGTAATTTCCTCAAATTCCAGCAGATTTTTCTTCCATTTCTCTTCCTTAAAACGGGCGTAGTCAGAAATTGGTTTGCGATTGCCTTTGGAAAATTCATTTGCGGCTTGCTCAATATTGTCTATTATCTCTTTTATTTTTCCGTTAACTACGCTTTTGAAAAAACCCAGGTTCATAAGGGTGTTCAGTATAGCTCCGCTTGGCGATACTATGGCGCGGAATTCGTAAGCCACGGAATCTTTGCCTTTTTCCTTTAAATCCAGAATTGCCGTTGCTGTTCCATACAGATTCTTGCTGAGAATCTTTGTTCTGCCTCTGCCGAAAAATACGTGGTGCATCCCTGTATTTAAGCCGGCGCTGTCGTTTAGCAGCCATACAAAATTGCCGAACAGATTGTCGCCGTTATCGCCGCTAAATATTTTTCTGTCGGGGGTATCGTAGGTTATTGTGTATTTGGTTTTCCTGTAAGCGTTTACCAGTTGCGCTGTGAATTCCATATTGTCAAAAAGGTACATCATGATATCTTTTGAAACAGGGAGCGTCCCATTGAGTTTGTAAATCACCCTGTATTGCCGCCCCATGTAACGAAATAAATCGCGTGCTCTGTGGTCATTTGCCTGCAAGCCGCGTTGCTTCAGTTCTATGTAAGGCGCGCAGAATTCGGCGTTGTATTTAATATCGGGGTTGGGCTTTTTTTCTTCTGCGCTGCATTGGGGGAAATCGTAATTCAAACATTGCTTAACTCCGGAACACATGGCAAGACGGCCAGCATCCGGCTCTTTGGCGCAAATAGCTGAAACAAAGACGAAAGCTAGTGCGAAAATTAAATGAGAATGGATTCTAATATTAAAAAAATTAGAATAATTAAACAGGCATATATGGTTATTCTCAATTCTCAATTCTCAATTCTCCATTCAATTCCTTCCCAATTCTGCGGAACGTCTCGCCGCCGCCTCTACCGCTGCCATAACCGTACCTCTGAATGCTCTGTTTTCAAGTTCCTGTATTCCGGCTATTGTTGTTCCCGCAGGGCTGCAAACGTTTGCCGTCAGTTCGCCCGGATTAAATCCGGATTCTCTTAGCATTTCGGTTGAACCGCCCACTGTGGATAATGCGAGCTTCATTGCCACATCTCTTGGCAAACCCATTTTAACGCCACCCATTGCAAGGGCTTCTATAAATTGAAAAACAAAAGCCGGCCCGCTGCCGGAAAGCCCGGTTACCGCATCCATTTGGCTTTCTAAAATTCTAACCGTATTTGCGCACTTTGAAAACAGAGATTCAACCGTTTGCAGGGTGTTTTCTTCTACGCCGTCTGTTGCAATGGCAACGGTTCCTTTTTTTGCCATCACGGCAATATTGGGCATAGCTCGAACAATTTGAATGTTTTTTTCTTGCGTGGAAAATACCCCCCTTAAAGCACCTAGCGTAACTCCTGCCATAATGGAAACCACAACAGAATTTTTGTCGAAGTTTTTCAGTTGCGATAGATTGCCGGAAATTTTCGGGAAAACTTGCGGTTTTACGCACAAAAACACCACGTCCGCTTTTGAAAGCCCTATAGAGATAGAAGATATTTTTTCCACTTTGCTTTTTTCCGCAACTTTATTCGCCTGTTCTTCATTTGGCTCATAAAAAAACATGGATTGGGCAGGATAGCCGCTTTCGGCCAGAGCATGCAGAATTGCGCCGCCCATATTGCCCACGCCTATGAAAAATATGTTTTTTGTGCCGGATTGCATATTTTTCTAACCCTTCATTGCGGACAAAAAGCTTTCATTAGTTTTATGGTTCTTCATTTGCTCCTGAATTTGCTCCATAATCTCAACAGGAGTGTGGTCTTGCAGGAATCTGCGCAAAATCCAAACATGGCGAAGCTCCGTTTCGGAAATCAAAAGTTCTTCTTTGCGCGTACCGGATTTGAATATGTCTATTGCCGGCCAAATGCGCTTTTCGGCAATGCGGCGGTCTAATACCAATTCCATATTGCCCGTGCCTTTGAATTCTTCAAAAATCACTTCATCCATGCGGCTTCCGGTTTCTATCAAAGCCGTGCCTATAATTGTCAGCGAGCCGCCGAACTCAATTTTGCGCGCCGCTCCAAAAAAGCGTTTTGGTCTTTGCATGGCCATTGCATCCACTCCACCCGAAAGTATTTTTCCGGAATGCGGAATTACAACGTTATTGGCTCTCGCAAAGCGGGTTATGGAATCCAGAAGTATAACAACATCGTCGCCTTGTTCAACAAGCCTTTTGGCTTTTTCCAAAACCATGTCTGCAACCTGGGTATGGCGTTCCGGCGGTTCGTCAAATGTTGAGGCCAAAACCTCGCCCTTAACGTTTCTGCGCATATCCGTGACTTCTTCGGGGCGTTCGTCTATAAGCAAAACCAAAAGCTTTATTTCCGGATGATTTTTGCTTATGGCGTTGGCAATGTGCTGCAAAAGAACCGTTTTTCCTGTGCGCGGGGGTGCTAAAATAACTCCGCGCTGCCCTTTTCCTATGGGCGTGAACAGGTTCATTATTCTGGTTGAAAGCTCTGATTGCTGATATTCCAGGTTTATGCGTTCAAACGGATGCAAGGGTGTTAAATGCTCAAAGGAAACACGTTTTTTAGCATTTCCCGGCTCTTTGTAGTTGATAGTTTCCACGCTTGTCAGGGCAAAATACTTTTCTTTTTCCTTGGGTGCGCGAACTTGCCCTGTTATGGTATCGCCGGTTTTAAGTTCGTAAAACCTTATTAAATTCGGGCTAACGTAAATATCGTCCTGGCCCGGCAAATAATTGTGGTCCGGGTTGCGCAAAAAACCGTAGCCTTCGTTTATTATTTCCAAAACGCCTTCCGCATATATGGGCATTCCTTCCACAGCGGAGGCTTTTGCTTCCAAAATGCGGTAGATTATGGCCTGTTTGCGCATAATCTTGATATCCGGCAAGTTGAGTTCTATTGCCAAAGCTTGCAGTTCGGTCATGTTTTTGGTACGCAGAGCTGCCCATTCGCAGCGAGCCTTGTCTATGGCTTCTTTGTCTATCTTTGGAATGTCTTCCGGCGATATTTCTTCTGCGTATGGGCGGAATCCTCTGTTATTTCTGCGATTTTGGTTATTATTATTGTTATTGTTGTTAAACCTGCCGTTGTTGTTCTGAAACTGCTGCCTCTTATTATTATTGTTGTTATTATTGCCGTTGCCGCCGTTTGCAAAATTTCTTTGTTGCTGGCGGTTATTCGCAATGGCGCCACCCCCGGCATTGTTTTGGTTTTGTGCTTCCACAGCCTGTTCGGTGTTCGGGATTGTTTGCGGCGGCGGCAGAGCAATGGTTTCCGGAATGTCCGGAACCATAACACCCTGCGGTAGCAGGGTTTCTGCCATCGGCTCGGTTGCGCTGGCTTGTTCCGGCTTGGCAGGCGAAGCTGGTTTGTTTTTTTGGTTTCTTTTGAGGCCAAGGTTTTCCAGCATTTCCTTGGTTTCCAATGGAAGCTCTGCGTCTTGCGGAACTTCATCTGACAATAATTGTTTAGAACGTGGTGCCACGGGTAAAACTCCTTCTGTTTTTGTGAGTAACGGCAGACTTGCCGCATTTTGTGAACACATCTAAATACCCATTAAAATATAGAAAAAAATTAAAATTATGTCAAGGGAGAAATTTATTTTTTATTTTACCTCTCTATGGCAAAAGTTTTAGAAACTCAGCAACTTTCAAGCGACGTCTATAAGTTTGTGGTGGAAGCTCCTCTTATAGCCGAAGAAAGGCAAGCCGGGCAGTTTATAATTCTGCAAACGGATTTGGAAATGGGGGAAAGAATACCTTTAACCATAGCCGATGCAAATGAAGAAAAGGGAACAATAACTTTGATTTTTCAGGCAATAGGCAAAACTACCATGGATTTAGCCCTGTTCAAAGCGGGTGATGATATTCCCGTGCTAACCGGGCCTTTGGGTTCGCCTACCCATATTGAAAATTTTGGACATGCGGTTTGCGTTTGCGGAGGCATTGGCACGGCTCCAATGTACCCTATAGCGCAGGCTCTTAAAAAAGCCGGCAATAAAGTTACGGTTATCCTAGGCGCAAGGCAAAAAGATTTGATAATCATGGAAAATGAGATGAAGAGCGTATCAGACGAATTAATCATTTGCACGGACAACGGCTCTTACGGGCGGAAATGCCTAGTGACCGAGCCTCTCAAAGAAATTTGCGAAGGCGAAAAACCTGACTATGCCATAGCCATAGGCCCTCCGATAATGATGAAATTCTGCGCAGAAACAACCCGCCCTTACGGGGTGAAAACCTTCGCAAGCCTTAACAGCATCATGGTGGACGGCACAGGAATGTGCGGCGGTTGCAGGGTAACGGTTGGCGGCATCGTTAAATTCGTGTGCGTGGATGGCCCCGAATTTGACGCTCATCAAATTGACTGGGAAAGCATGCTGAAAAGAATGGGAACCTACAAGCAACGCGAAGCGCTTGCAAAGGAAAGGGCGCTTGAGAAGCGCGAAGCCTGTAAACTCTCAACTCTCAACTCTCAACTCCCAACTAAATAATATGAGTATCTACTGGTTTTTTCAAATAATTCTGGGGCTTTTGGGTTTAAGCCTGCTTGTTTTTGTGCATGAGCTTGGGCATTTTTTGGCGGCTAAGTTTTGCGGCGTACGGGTTTTGGCTTTTTCAATCGGGTTTGGGAAAAAACTTTTGAAGGTGAGCAGAAACGGAACTGTCTATTGCATATCCGCTATTCCTTTTGGCGGTTATGTGTCCATGGCCGGCGAAAACCCGGAAACTGTGCGCGAGAACAAGCCGGATGATTTTCATGTGCAGCCAATTTGGAAAAGAACTTTGATAGCTTTTGCAGGGCCGATGTTCAATGTTGTTTTCGCATACTTTTTGCTCACCGGAATTTACATGCTTGGCAACCCGGAGCCAATTTCCGATAAACTTGTGGTTGGTATTGTAGAGCCTTGGTCTGCGGCGGAAGAAGCCGGCATTGCGAGCGGCGATACGATTTTTACCATAGACGGAAAAAAAGCGGAAGGCTGGGACAAATTGCGGGAAGAAATGGGAATTAGCATAGGCAGGAGCATCGCTTTGGAAATCGGAACAAAAGAAGGGAGAAGAAACGTTGCCGTAATTCCTCGCGAGCTGGGCAATCTGGGTATAGGTACAGCAGGCATTCACCCAAGGCATAGAGTTTTTGTAGCAGCGGAACCTTTGGAAGATTCTCCGGCAAGCAGGGCTGGCATTAAACAAAACGATACTATTCTAAGCGTCAATGGCTATGCGATGGGTTATTATCAAAATATGATAGACATAATTTCCGCCTCTAAGGGGCAGGAAGTTGAGGTTGTATTTTCGCGAGTAGGCGAAGATGGCAAAATTGATACCTTGAGCAAAACGATAACTCCGGTTTGGAACGCTGAAGCTGAACGTTACTTGATAGGGATTCAGATGGGGCTTGCCCAGTTTGACGAATTGAGGGTTGTTCCCCAGCCGCTCGGCACGGCCCTTGTAATGGCGGCTCAAAGAAGCTACATCATGGGAACCGCGGTGTTCAGGTACATTTCCAGGATTATCAAGGGCGAGGTTAAATTAAGAGCCATGAGCGGCCCTGTTGGCATTGTGCAGGTTATAGGCCTAGTGTGGCTTGAGAATTTGCAAAAAGCCGTATTTTTGCTCGCTTTAATAAGCATAAACCTGGGTGTTATGAATTTGCTGCCCCTTGCCATAACAGACGGCGGCGTTATTCTGCTTTTGTTCGTTGAAAAACTGCGAGGCAAACCCATTTCGCAAAAAAATCAGGCACGCATACAGCAGGTAGCCTTGGCATTCTTTATAACTCTGTTCGTTTACATAACATTCATAGACCTGAGCAGAGGGTCTATGTTAATGAAATAAAGGCTTAAAGTAACTGCCACAGCACCGCTTTTTGCGCATGCAAGCGGTTTTCCGCTTCTTCGTAGCACAAATTTACATGTAAATTATCCATAACGCTGTCTGTTATCTCTTCGCCCCTGTTTGCAGGCAGGCAGTGCGTTACTTTGCAATGCGCCGGGGCATTTTTCAGCAGTTCGTCGTTAATCTGGAAAGGCAAAAAGTGCGACTGTTTTTCGCTTTTCTGCTCCTCCTGCCCCATGCTAATCCACACATCGCTGTAAAGAATATCCGCGCTTGCTACAGCTTCTTTCGGGTTGTTGAATTGCCTGTATTTACCGCCGTTTTTTTTGAATTCGGGCAAGCTCAATTCAACTTCCTCTTTTTTCTGTTCATAGCCTTCGGGGCAGGCAAGGGTAAAATTCATCCCGAGTTTGGCGCATAGCACCATCAAGGAATTCGCCACATTGTTGCCGTCTCCTATAAAAGCTACGGTTTTCCCGCGTAAATCTTCGCCGAATTGCTCAACCATCGTTTGCCCAAAAGCAAGTGCTTGGCAAGGATGATAATCATCGGAAAGGGCATTTATAACCGGAATGCTGCCGTGTTCCGCAAGCTGCTCCACCAAATCCTGTTTAAAACAGCGCACCACAAGCCCGTTCACCCAGCGCGAAAGGCAACGGGCAATATCCTTAACGCATTCCCTTTTGTCTATGCCTATGCTCTTTGGATCCAGCAATACAGGCATTCCGCCCAATTGATGCATTCCTACCTGGAAGGTGGTAATTGTTCTTAAAGAGGGTTTTTCAAAAAACATTCCTATGGTTTTGCCGGCAAAGCGACAGGACGGTTTTCCTTCCTTGATTTCATTTTTCAAACGAATCGCTATGCGTATAGTCTCAGCTATGCGCTCCGAGTCCCAGTCGCGCAGGCGTAGCAAATGTCTAGAATTCTCCATAAAGTCACCATGAAAAAAAACTATAAATATAGAAAAATAAAAATTTTTTCCAATGCCGTTAAGAGTGGTCCGGTCATTCTTTTTCTACTTTCCCCCCATGCACCACAACGCCTCCCCCGACTGGTGGAAACACGCCGTAATATACCACATATATCCCAAAAGTTTCAAAGACGGCAACGGAGACGGCTTAGGTGACATTCCCGGCGTAATAATGAAACTGAACTACTTGGCAAGCCTGGGCGTTGATGCTATTTGGCTGTCCCCGGTTTATTCCTCGCCTATGGTTGACGCTGGCTATGACATTGCGGATTATAAGAACATAGACAAAGAATACGGAACAATGGAGGACTTTCGGCGTTTGATGAGCGAGGCGCACAAAAGAGGAATTCGCATAATAATGGATTTAGTGCTAAACCATACATCAGACCAGCATACCTGGTTCTTGGAATCAAAATCTTCTGCGGATAATCCCAAACGCAACTGGTATATATGGCAGCCGCCCAAAAACGGCAAAGTGCCTAATAACTGGAA
>Ga0182466_11642_pt1 | contig 12336 bp, 12 predicted proteins | sample TergutMp193P3_FD_120795 | JGI IMG/M metagenome (GOLD analysis project Ga0182466, IMG submission 120795) | reverse complement strand
TGAAAAATTCGGTTCGTTGTCCAAAATCATGTTTGCGGTTTTTATGGTTTTTTCAATAAGCGGCTTGTCTTGCACCCAGTCAAACCAACGCAAAACCCACGCCCCGCTTTGCTGCGCTCCTCCCAAATTCCCTGCACCCCTGTTTTGCAAATCAATTTCCGCAATTTCAAATCCGTCATTCGTATTTGAAAATTTAGACAGCCTCTCATAAGCGGCATTGTCAATATCGCACATCAAAAAACACCAGGCCTGCACATTGCCCCGCCCGACCCTGCCCCGCAACTGGTGCAACTGCGCAAGCCCAAAACTTTCGGGCCGGTCTATCACTATTAAATTCGCTTCGGGAACATTAACCCCAACTTCTATCACCGTTGTGCAAACCAGCAGGGAAATTTCCCCTCTCGCAAAAGCATTTAAATTTGCATCGCGCTCCGTTTCCGGCATTTGCCCGTGAACAACGGCAATTTTCCAATCACCTCTAAAATTTTTCAACTCCCTGTAAACATTGTCAACGCTCTTGGCTTCGCCAAATTCATCTTCCTGAACCCTGCTCACAATCCAATAACAGCGGTTGCCCGCAAGCGATTCCTTATGGAGATAATTTTTCATGTCTTCTCGTTTATGCTCCGTCACCAGTTTTGTGATAACAGGTTTTCTGCCGGGTGGTTTTTCCTTGAGAATTATGTTTTCCAAATCGCCGTAAATGGTCATTGCCAAGCTGCGGGGAATAGGCGTTGCGCTCATAACTAGCAAATCGGGTTTATCGCCTTTTGAAAGCAGGGCTTCTCTTTGCCCAACCCCAAAACGATGCTGTTCGTCAACAATCACAAAACCTAACTTATTAAACTCCACATCTTTGGAAAACAAGGCATGGGTGCCAACAACTGCATTGATTTCCCCGCTTTTCAAACCGGCCAAAACCTCTCTGCGTTCCGCCGCTCCCATAGCTCCCACGAGCAAAGCGAGTTTTTGCCCCACGCTCTCAAAGATTTTTTCCATGCTCAAAAAATGCTGCCTCGCCAAAATATCCGTAGGAACCATGCAAGCCGCCTGCTCCCCTGCCCCGCAAACTCCAATCATCGCAAGCATTGCAACAACGGTTTTTCCGCTGCCAACATCACCCTGCAAAAGCGCATGAACCCTGTTGTCGCTTTTCAATCCGTCTTTTATCTGCTCCAAAACCTGAGCTTGCCCGGCAGTAAGGGAAAACGGCAGCTTGCCCTTTACAAGATCCATCTTTTGCAAATCCAGTTTTCTCGAAATCCCGGAGCTGGCAAGCAAATGCCTCCGCCTGACCATTCGCAAGCAAAACGGCAACATCTCCAAAACTTTCATCTCTTTTTTTGCCGTGAAAATCTCTTCCCAAGTTTGCGGGCAGTGCAATCTTTTAAGATTATCTATCACGGGCAGCATTCCCAAAGACGATAGCAACTCCGCAGGGCAAACATGTTCTTCGGGCGGCAAAACCAATTTCAAATTCTTCTCAAAAAGCGATTTCATCAGTTTTGCAAAAAACTTGTTTTCCATCTTGGCATTTCTCATCTGTTCCGTTATGGTGTAAATGGGAACTATGCTGCCGCTGAACTCCTCGTCTTCTTCTATGGGTTGCATATCGGGGTGCGCCATCTGCATAGAACCAAAGACCGCAGCCTTGCCCGCAACAACCCAGCGCGTTCCGCTTTTCAACCGGCTTTTCCAATAAGAGGTTGCGCTGAAAAAAACAATATCAATGCTTCCGCTTTTGTCCTGGAGCCTTGCTATTAACCTCTGCTTGCCTCCCTTGCCGGCTCTCATCTCCGTGTGAACTATGTGCCCAATCAGAACAACACGCTCGTCTTCCTTAACATCCCTTATCTCCGTTATGCGCCGCTGGTCAAGCCAATCCCTTGGCAAATTCCGGAGCAAATCCCAAAGCGTATCTATGCCGCATTCTTTTAATGCGGCTACTCTTTTGGGGCCAAGCCCTGGCAGAGAAGAGAGAAGCATTATCCGGCTTCCTTCTGCCTGAACACATAAGCCAAAACTTCCGCTACGGCGGCAAAAAATTCCGCAGGTAAAAAATCGCCGGGTTCCACAACGTCGTACATGGCACGTGCTAAAGGCTTGTTTTCCACTATCGGAACATCGTTCTCTATTGCAAGCTGCCGTATTCTCTCCGCCATTTTGTCTGCGCCCTTTGCAACAACAAACGGAACCTGGTCCTTGCCGCGTTCATAGCGCAAAGCTATTGCCAAATGCGTAGGGTTGGTTATAACTACGGTTGCGGTTGGGACTTCCTTCATCATAAACTGCTGATGCAATTTATACATGGCACGCTTACGGGCTGCTATTACTTTGGGGTCGCCCTCGGAATTTTTATGCTCGTCTTTAACCTCATTTTTGGTCATCTTCAATTCGTTGTGCGTTTTTCTCTTTTGATAAACCAAATCCGCTACGCCGAGTATAATTAAAAATAATATTATCTTTAAAAGCATTTCAACTATAATGTCTATCATGTAAGCGCAAAAAACGCCGATTTGCATATCCGCCATATACAAAATATCTTCTTGATGCTTTTTTATAACCGAATAGGCGATTATTCCCACAATGGTCATCTTTATTATACCTTTGAGAAGCTCTACCCAAGCATCTTTTCCGAACATGCGCTTTAAACCGGCCAGCGAAAATATAGTTGAAAACTTTGGTTTTAATTTCTCAAGCGTAAAGTGCAAACCCACCTGCGAAAGATTGCCTATTATGCCAAGAATCAAAAAAAACAAAAGCAAAGGCGCAAGCATTTTTATCAACAAAAGCAAAACATGATGCGAAAGCGCGGAAAAATTTGCTATGGTTGGAATCCAATCAACATAACCCGTAAAAAATTCCTGCATAATGGCTTTGCAATCGTTTGCAAAATCCCCGCCAAAAATATAAAGCCCCCACAAGGCCGCAATCAAGGCAATAGCCGAGGACAAATCCATTGAACGCCCAATCTGCCCCTTTTTAATGGCATCCGCTTTTTTCTTGGAGGTAGGGTCCTCTGTTTTGTCTTCGTCTTCTGCCATTTATCCCCCACCCCCCCCTGCTCTCAAAATAGCAAACAAGGCCCTTTGCAGTTGCTCAAAATTGGCATTGAAAAGCTGCACCATAAGAGGCAGGGAATAAATCAGAACCAATGAACCTATAATAATCTTTAGCGGAATACCCAAAAGCCAAACCTGCATTTGCGGCATTACCCTGTTCATAAGCCCAAGCGTAACGGTGCATAAAAAAATCGCGCCCATAACAGGAGCGGCAAACTGAAACGCAACAACAAAAGAACTGGCGGAAAGCAAAATTAAAATCGCCGCAAAACTGCGGGTATCCCAAATAAAATTCCCCATTGGAATATACTGAAAAGATTCAAAAAGCACCCGTATAAAAAAGTAATGGCTGCCGCTTGCTAAAAATATAACCACTAAAAGTACGGTTAAGATTATTGAATACAAATTGCTCTGAAATTCGAGAAAAGGATTCATGGCCCCTTGCATTAAGCCAATATCGCGAGCAATTATTTCGCCACCCATGGTCACAAAGTGCAAAAGGAATGATGTGGCAAAACCTATTACCAGCCCGATAAAAATCTGTTCCAGAACAATCATAAAAAAGAACACCGGAGAATTCGCTATGGTGAAACCGATAAGCGGCATCTGAGGGAATACCAAAAATGCGAGCAAAAAAGATATTGCAATTTTTACGGTTGTAGGCACGGTAGTTTGGTTAAAAGCCGGCAATAAAAAAATTATCGTAGAAATGCGTATTAAAGCCAGTATAAAAAGCTCTATTTTTTCTACTGCAAGGTCTGCAACGGAAGAAGCGAGGGAGAGCATAGTGATTAGCGATTAGTGATTGGTTTCCATTTTGTTCTATAGCGAGGCTCTTGCAGAATTGCCGTCCAAAGTATGCCCTGTTTCAAATTGTTTGTGTCTATGGCATGGTGAATATTTAATTTGCGAATTTCACTGCGAGTTTGAACCGGTTTTTTATGCGCAGATTCATTGCTCACATTCCGTTTTCTATCCGTAATGGATTTAAACGGCAAATTCACAGGAGCCATTCCCTCACGCTTGAACTCCGGTTCCGGCGGAGCTGCATATACCGGTTTTTTCAGGTCTTCTTCCGGTTCTTCCGGCTCTTCCTGTTCGGATGGCAAACCCATCATCTCCCGTATTTCTCTAAACGGGTCCGGAATAGGAGCCGTTTCTCGCGGAATATTTACCGGTTTGCTCTGCTTTTTGCGTTGAGCTTCCTTTTTCTGTTTGGAATATGCCGCTATCATTTGAATAGCGATTATAGCCAAAAATATTAAAAAGGCTTCCATTTCGCTGCCTATTTAGGTTCCAAATCCTTTTCCGGAACGCCGGAGATTTGAGTACGCATCTGGGTATCCGCCTTTATATTTTGCAGATTGTAATAGTCCATAACCCCCAAACGGCCGCTCTTCAGGGCATCTGCCATTGCAAGTGGAATCTGAGCCTCTGCCTCTACAACCTTTGCCTGCATTTCCACAACCCTGGCTTTCATCTCTTGCTCTGCCGCCGCTGCCATAGCGCGGCGTTCTTCCGCCTTGGCCTGAGCTATTTTTTTGTCCGCCTCGGCGCGGTCGGTTTCCAGAATTGCGCCTATGTTATGGCCAACATCAACATCGGCAATGTCAATGGAGAGAATTTCAAAAGCGGTACCTGCATCCAGGCCGCTAGCCAGCACTTTTTTGGAAATCATGTTCGGATTTTCCAAAACTTCCTTATGGTTTTTTGCGCTGCCTATGGAACTTACAATGCCTTCGCCTACACGCGCAATAACGGTTTCTTCCCCTGCGCCGCCCACCAGCTTGCGAATGCTGGCTCGCACCGTGATTCTCGTCACTGCCTGCAACTGAATGCCATCCAAGGCAACCGCGCTGACCTTTGGCGTAGTGATAACTTTGGGATTAACGCTCATCTGCACGGCTTCCAAAACATTTCTGCCCGCAAGGTCTATGGCTGCGCTTTCCGCAAAAGAGAGAGTGATATTCGCCTTGTTAGCCGCTATAACGGCCTGCACAACCCGCAACACGTTTCCACCGGAAAGGTAGTGGGCTTCCAGCAAATTTGTTTCCACGGGAATGCCGGCCTTAACGCTCAATATTCTAGCCTCTACAATCATGCGGGGATTAACCTTCCTTAGCCGCATTCCTAAAAGCTGGAAAATACCCACATTGGCTTTTGAGAACAAGGCCTGCAACCACAAGCCAAAGAAACTAGCGAGGAAATAAAGCAAAACAATGGCTATAATCGCCAAAATTACTGCACCTACAAGGACAAGATTACCGTGCATTTTAAAACTCCTGTGAATGATTGAATAATGTAGAAAAAAATGCGAGACTTCACCGCTTGGGCAAGGCGGCAAACCATTCTTGCACTTTAACTATATAATTTAATGACAAAGCCTTTACAAATGGGGGGAATAAATATAAATTTGTAACGAATATGTCTTCTGAATCCCCATTTGCAGTTTTCGCGCTTACGGTCGCTTTCTTTTTTGTCTGCTCCTTAACGAGCATTTTTGCGCAAGAAGAACCGGAAAAAATCGCCGTCTATGTGCATGGCGCCAGCGAAGCGGGCATAAACAAGTCTCTGGGCAACAAGCTGCTTTTGGCAATTACGCAGAGCGGCGAGTATGCGGAGATAGAAAATTTGGAGGCCTTCCGCAGCGAGCTTGCGAAAAGCCCTGACGCCGGCACCGCCCAAATTGCCCAGATCGCCAAGCGATACGGCGCGGATATCGTCTGTGCGGTTAGCATGACCGAAGTATTCGGCGCATATTCCATCACCGTGCGCGTGATAGAAACCTCCGATGCCCAGATAGTCCAAACCGCTTCCCTTGACCGCTCCCTGAAATCGGTTGACGACCTCACAAGGGCTTCCGATGAGCTTACGGCGCAACTGCTTGGACTTGCGCCCCCGGCTGCGGCCTCCAAAGCCCCGGTTGCGGCAGCAAAGAAGGAATGCGAAGAGACATACAATATCAACGAGATTATTTCAAAGCTCCAAAAGGGTTTCCCTGCGCAGCTCAAGGACTGCTCCGTTACCCTTGCCAAAAATATGGCTCTGGCCATGTCTCCCTTTGGCAAGAAGACTGCTATGAAAGACCCCGTGACGTTTATGAAAGAATGCACGATTGACGGGCTGAAGCAGAAAGTGCCGGGCGCGGAAGAATATATCAAGCTCGTTGAGAACTTCTTGCAGAATATCCTGAGCGCGGCTTCTGCTGCCAGCGGCGGCTTGGATGTGAGAAAACTTTCCGGCGCGATTGGCAGCATGAATGTGAATAAGCTGATGAACGACCTAAAGAATAAGGCAGCCAATGACGAATGCATGTCGGATGAACCGTATGAACCGGATGAGTTTGAGGACGAGGACTATTACGATGATGAGGAAGGCGATGGAGAGGGCAGGAAAATTGTGTCTCTTGGTTTTAGGGCGGGCTTTAACTTTTCGCATTTATACGCAGATAATCAAAGCGACGGCATTTACGATTACGATGGTTCTTACAATTCCATTCCGGGATTTCAATTTGGCTTGGTTCTTGACATAGCTCCTAGCGAAGTGTTCCATATCCAGCCCGGCCTAATATATATCCGGAAAGGTACAAAAGATATAAATGACAACTTCATTACTTCGCATTACATTGAGATTCCTTTGCTGGTTTCGCTTAAGCTTTCCGCTCTCAGGCTCAATGCCGGCCCATATTTGGGGATATGCTTGGGCACAAATACGGAAAAAATTAGCTGCGATTCCGGAAGCAGCTCTGACGGCGGCTATGGTTATTATGGTTATGACTATGGTTCTACCTCCTCCTCTGTCTCTCTTTTTGATTTTGGCATCAGTACGGGCTTTGGTTTTGACATAGGGATGTTTTACATAGGCATGTTTTATGACCATGGCTTGGTTGAGTTTTATGACTATGAGTCATCTTATAAGTTTTACAATCGCACGTTTGGCTTTAACTTTGGGGTAAATCTATGAAGAAATTTCTGTTTCCCGTTTGTGCAGTCTTGGCAATTCTCGGTTGCGGCGGCGATGTGAATGATAATATGCCTTGCCTGACATGCGATGGGAGCGAAGGTTATCCAAGTTGTGACGAAATGTTTGAAACCCTTGATGTATGTATGTCCATAGGTAATGGTAATCCTGAAGCGTGCTTAATGCGGGCTTGCAATGACAATAATCTTGAGCGGTGCATTACCTACTTCCAAGAATGCGCTTCGCAATGGTAAATATAGAATTTCTAATTTGCATTTTCTAAATTCCTTTTCATGCAAAAAGAGACCGAAGAAGAAATTGACCTGCTGGAATTGACATCTTCAATAATAAAGCGTACCTTGAAGCACAGGGTTTTAGCTGTTGTTACGTTTATTATTATTGCGGGGCTGGCTCTTGCCTTTGCGCTTCTATCAACCCCTTTCTACAAAACCGAGGCAAAAATAGTATATCAAACATCCGGCGGTCCGCAAAGCAGCGGTTTAGGAGCCATTGCCGCCCTTGCCGGCGTTACCGGCATTTCGGCGTTAAAAAACGATGACCCGTCTGCATATTTAAGCGATATAATTTTATCAAACTATATGCTGCAATCTATTTTGGCAGAGAAGTGGAAAGTTACCAAGGCCTTTCCCGACACATTAACCCCGGTTACCTTGCAAACTCTATGGAAAATAGAACCCGATACCACGAAAGAAGACTGGGAAATAAAATTGGAATACGGTATGCTGGATGCCCTTAAAGAAGGCAGCTACATAGTTTTTTCCCAAGATAAAAAAAGCGGCGTAATTACGCTCTCCACGGAATTTGAAGACCCCCAGGTGTCTTTTGACATGAACATATTCGTATTTAATCAACTGAACGATATTCTAATAAACAAGATGCACTTTAAGGCATCGGAAAATCGAAAATTTACCGAGGAAAGGCTTGAGGAAGTAAAGAACAACCTGAGAGAGTCAGAAGAAAACTGGCGCAGATTCAGGCAGAAAAACAGGCTTCGCATAGACCCTGCGGACGAATTGGAAGATGCGAGATTTCAAAGAGATGTCCTGATGAACCAGGAGATTATGATTCAGTTGCAAAAGCAATATGAGCTTGCAAAAATAGACGAAGCTCGCGATATGCCCGTTTTGGATGTTATAGATACTCCGATGAAACCGATTGAAAAATCCAAGCCTAAAAGAAAATTAATTGTTTTGGCCGGAGGTATGGCGGCTGTATTTTTCTCTATTTTAATAGCTACTCTTTACGATTTGTTTTTAGAGAAAAAATCCGTTTGGAGAAAATATGTCTCATAGCGAGCTGTGGGTTGGCGTTGACGTCGGTTCCACCACAGTTAAACTAGCCGTTGTAAATCCGGAAACGAGGGAACTCCTGCACAGCCGCTACCGGAGGCACAACGCTATGCAGGCAAAAACGGTTAGCGAATTGTTGAACGAGGCCCATGGATTATTTGAAAATAAATCCTTTATAGTTTCTTTTTGCGGTTCGGGCGGGCAACCCTTTGCGGAAAAGGCCAATGCTTTCTTTGTTCAGGAGGTTGTTGCCAACGCTTTGGCCGTGCGCGAAATGTACCCCGAAACCCGTGTTGCAATAGAGCTTGGCGGGCAGGATGCAAAGGTTATATTTTTTGAGAAAGACAAAACAACCGGAAAGCTCCTTGCCGGCGATATGCGGATGAACGGAGTGTGCGCAGGAGGAACCGGTGCTTTTATAGACCAAGTTGCGGAACTTTTGCGAATAAAAACAGAGGAATTTGAGAGCTATGCTTCAAGAGGCGAAAAGGTATATGAAATTTCCGGCAGGTGCGGGGTTTTTGCAAAAACCGATATACAGCCTCTTTTGAACCAAGGCGTTGCCAAGGAAGACATTGCGCTTTCAAGTTTCCATGCCATTGCAAAGCAAACCATAGGCGGGCTTGCGCAGGGAATGGAAATCAAGCCTCCGGTGCTTTTTGAAGGGGGGCCTTTGACTTTCAATCCCTCGCTTGTCGGGGTATTTCAGCAGCGTTTGGGGATTTTAAGTTCGCAGGTTCTGGTTCCCAAGCATTCCGAGGTTTTGGTCGCATGGGGGGCAGCGCTCTCCGCAGGCACAATGTATAAGGGCAAAAAAAACGGCTATAGCAAGGAAAAAAGCCTTTACGCCCTTGAGCATTTTTCCGAGGGAAAAGAAAACAAAAGCGAAGAAAAAGTTCCGCCGTTCTTTAAAGATGAAAAGGAAAAAAGCGAGTTTATGCACAAGCATCCTCTTTTTGGCGGCAACTATCCCCAGCCTGAAAGAAGCTCGGTTATCAAAGCGTATTTGGGCATAGATGCGGGCAGCACAACCACAAAATTCGTATTGCTGAACGAGAACGAAGAGGTTATAGACAGTTTTTATTCCGGCAATCAGGGCGACCCGCTCGTTGTGCTGAAAAGCGCGCTGATTCAGCTCAATGAACGCTACAAAGAAGCAGGCTCAAAGCTGGATGTTCTGGGCGTTGGAACAACCGGCTATGGCGAACTTCTGTTTTACCGCGCTCTTCGCGCCGATTACCATACGGTGGAAACAGTTGCCCACGCCAAAGCCGCAAAAAAAATATGCCCTGATGTCAGTTTTATTTTAGACATTGGCGGCCAGGATATGAAGGCGATTTCCGTGGCGAGCGGGGTGGTAACAGGCATAATTTTGAACGAGGCTTGCTCAAGCGGCTGCGGTTCTTTTATAGAGACTTACGCTCGCAGCCTTGGCATTAAAATGGAGCAAATCGCAGAAATGGCATTTCGTTCCAAAAATCCGTCAAAGCTGGGCAGCCGCTGCACGGTGTTTATGAACAGTTCCATAATAACGGAGCAAAGGGACGGCAAAAAGCCCGAAGACATAATAGCCGGAATTTGCCGCTCCATTATAGATAACGTTTTTACAAAGGTGATTCGTTTGCGGAATTTGGATTCTTTGGGCAAAAAGGTTGTGGTGCAGGGCGGCACATTCAAAAACGATGCCGTTTTGCGGGCTTTTGAGCAGTACACAGGTTTAACGCCCATTCGTCCGGAGCGTCCGGGTGAAATGGGAGCCATAGGCATTGCGCTTTTGACCAAGGAGCATATGGAGAAAGAAGGTGAAAAATGAAGAGTTTGCCTAAATGCGCGTTGTTGATTATGGTTTGCGCAACTCTTGCCTTTTCTCAAGATTTTGGCATTCGCTACGGGTTGGGAGCAAGCGCTTTGCGTGACCACAAGGCGCTTATGTCTCTTTCTTTTGGCCCTAATGCCATAAGGCTTTTTCCTGCTTTTTCGGCTGGAGCAGGCTTGGCGTTGTCTTTTGAAGTGAACGAGTTTTTTAGCATTGCGCCGGAATTGCAATACACATTGTATCAGGCTAAAGGCGAATTAACGCTAGAAACAGGAGCGGATTTTGACGATTTATATGAAGCCGGGGTTATCCTGCATTCTTTAGAGTTGCCGCTCTTAGCACGTTTTAGTTTTGGGTCTGTTTATTTGGAAGCCGGACCTCAAATAGGCAGAAATATTTATGCCCGTGTTTACATGAACAATGAGCTTAAGAAACCAAAAGTCAATGCTTTTGCATTTGGTCCAAGCCTTGGCGGCGGAGTGAAGCTCAATAAAAGCGTTCTATTTGGTCTTCGCGGGCATTTCGGTTTGCTCGAATATGCCAAGAATACGAATGGGTATCCCTGGGCCTTGCATATGGGAGTTAGCAAGTTTCTGTAATTTTCCTCTTATGCTGCAAAATATATCTTTCTCAGGAATTATTGTCGGTTTAGGAACCTTCGTCATCATTGGAATCCTTCATCCGGTGGTGATTAAAAGCGAATATTATTTTGGGAAAAGATGCTGGCCGATTTTCGCAATTTCGGGCGTAATTTGCTGCGCAGTTTCTTTGTTTGCAAGCAATGTTGCTATATCCGTTTTGCTGGCAGTTCTCGGTTTTTCTCTGTTTTGGAGTATCCACGAACTTTTTGAACAGGAGAAACGGGTTAAAAAAGGATGGTATCCGGCCAATCCGAAAAAGCGAACTGACTGACGTTTGGGAATAGCAACGACGTTTGCCAATATGCACCGCCTAAATCCATATTGTCTGAACCCCGATTAAATGTCCTTGCAAACCGCTCGTAAAGCTCGCCGCCCTCAATGACGGCGTAGGCATTGACCCGCTCGACAATAGCGTCGTAAGCCGCGTCAAGCTCAACCCTCGCCGACTTCACTACCACATCGCTCCTTGCCGCCGCCTCGCTTACGGCTTGGCTGTAGTGCTTGGTGCAGGCCTCGTTGAGTTCCATCATGCCCGTACATAATCGTCCCTTGCTTTGTCCGCCTCGTGGATTTTGGTGGTGAATATGCTTTTGCTCACCCTCTTTATTCCTTCGTCCTCTTTGTCGTAGAGTGGCAGATAGGCTGCAAACTGGGTTTCAATCTTCAAATTCTGCGCCCCTTCTTTGGCAACGAGGTCGCGGAATTCGGTGTTGAACTGGAAATGCTCGTCGTTTCTCAGACGGCTTTTGTCTATTTTCATCTAGGGTACTCCTTTGTGTGTGAATGAAAATTGAGGGTCGCCCTTACGATGTGCGTTCCTGCCGATAGGAAATGGTTTTGGAATGCCGTTTCGGGTGTTCCCGCTACCGGAAAACGGCTTAAAAATGCCCCTTCGGGCATTCCCAGCCGCAGCCGAAGGCTGCCCGGCTATGGTCTCAACGGACTGGTTTATTTTAACGATAATGTCATTCACATCGTTTATCACCTTGACCGCATTGCCCGTGTCTTTAATAAAGTCAAGCAGCTTGTCAAGAAATATGTTAAAGCGGACAGCCATGTTGGCAATCTCATTCTTGCCCTTGGTATTCAGGCGAATTGTCAAATCCCCATCGTTCGCAATATTTATGGCTTTTACCGCTTTTTTAATTTCCCTGCTTGCTACAATTGCTATATTCTTCTGAAACATTTTTCCACAGAGGTAATATGGCAGTATCATACAAAGAGCTTGGCCTGGTAAATACCAGAGCCATGTTCGCAGGGGCTATCAAGGGCGGCTATGCCATTCCGGCATACAATTTCAACAATATGGAACAAATGCAAGCCATAATACAGGCCTGCGTGGAAACCAGAAGCCCAGTTATTTTGCAGGTTTCCAGCGGCGCCCGCAAATATGCCAACCAAACACTCCTGCGCTATATGGCTCAAGGAGCGGTGCAGTATGCCAAAGAACTGGGTTGCGAAATTCCAATAGTTTTGCATCTTGACCACGGCGATACGCTTGAACTCTGCAAAAGCTGCGTGGATTACGGTTTTTCATCCGTTATGAT
>Ga0182466_16303_pt1 | contig 12395 bp, 14 predicted proteins | sample TergutMp193P3_FD_120795 | JGI IMG/M metagenome (GOLD analysis project Ga0182466, IMG submission 120795) | reverse complement strand
TATTGAGTATTTTGTATATTATCCCGCATGAGAACTCTATTCAGACGAAAATTGGTTGGCCAAATCTGCCAAAGATTGGCGGAACCCAGACGCTTTATGCAAATTATCTCCGGCCCAAGACAAACCGGCAAAACAACCGCCAGCCGCGTTGGATACTCGCGGTTGCTGCACAGAATTACGTTATAGCACGTTATTGCGAAAGGATATCAATCACTTTTACGCCGTTGCCTTTCTCAAGGTCGCGTTTTTCCCGAGCGTTTATTGCCGGTATCGCATCAGCCTTAATTGTTTTTGTCGCCTTTGCAAATTCAAGTTGTGCCTTTTTCTGCGCTTGTTCACCTTCTGCCCGTCCGTTTACAATCATACGTACCTTTTGGCGTGCAGAATCTTGCCCGGGTGTTGTGTTGAGTTTTATCATATTATTCCTCTTTGTGTGGATCATATTAAAAACTAGAAAATTTGTCAAGACTTTTCCTGCTTTTCCCGATATATGGATGTACGGCAATAGAGCTTGCAATGCAGGCAGTGTATGTTTAGGCCTTGCCTAAACTATGTCGTAAAATCATATCGGCGGATTTACTAAATTCTCCGCATGGCAAAAAAAGTTCAGGATGCGTTAAGGGATTTGGTTTCGCTCTGCAAAAGGCGCGGTATAATTTTTCCCGGTTCGGAAATTTACGATGGGCTTGCAAATACTTGGGACTACGGCCCTTACGGAGTTGAATTAAAACGCAATATAAAAGATTTGTGGTGGAAAAGGTTTGTTGCAAACAGAGAAGATATTGTGGGTTTGGATTCTTCCATTCTCCTGAATCCAAAGGTTTGGGAAGCGAGCGGACATGTCGGCAGCTTTAGCGACCCGCTGGTGGATTGCAAAGTGTGCAAGGAACGTGCAAGAGCAGACCATTTGCTCGAAGACAAACTGGGTTTGGGAGCGGTTGCCGGCAAAAATTTTGCTGAAATCGCCGAGATGATGAAGACAAATGCCGTTCAATGCCCAAAATGCGGCAGCAAAGACTGGACGGAACCACGCTCATTTAATCTGATGTTCAAAACGGAAATAGGCGTTGTTGAAGGAACCGGAAACCAGGTGTACTTGCGCCCGGAAACCGCGCAGGGAATCTTTATAAATTTTAAAAACATAGCGGATAACTGCCGCCAAAAAATTCCCTTTGGCGTTGGGCAAATAGGGAAAAGTTTCAGAAACGAAATAACTCCCGGCAACTTTATTTTCCGCACTCGCGAATTTGAGCAAATGGAAATGGAGTTCTTTTGCAAACCCGGTTCCGAACGGGAGTGGTATGAATACTGGAAGAGTTTCTGCATGGAATGGCTTTGCGAAATAGGAATCCGTAGGGAAAAGCTGAGAATAAGGGAACATTCAAAGGAGGAACTTTCGCACTATTCAAACGGAACCAGCGATATAGAATATGAATTTCCTTTTGGCTGGGGCGAGTTATGGGGAGTAGCCAGCAGAACAAATTTCGATTTAACTCAGCATATTGAATATTCAAAGGTGGATTTGCGTTATCACGACAAGATTGCAAACGAAAAATACATTCCCTTTGTTGTTGAACCTGCGCTCGGCGTGGACAGACTGCTCCTCACCCTGCTCTGCGATGCCTACGATGTTGAAAAAACCGAGACAGGCGAAGACCGCACCGTGTTTCATTTCCATCCAAGCGTTGCACCCGTTAAAGCCGCAATTCTGCCGCTTTCAAAAGACGATGAGCTTATTGCGGTTGCGGAAAAACTTTATAAAAAACTCCTCAAAAAATGGCCCGTGGAATATGATGAAACCCAAAGCATAGGCAAACGCTACCGCCGCCAAGACGAGATAGGAACACCGTATTGCATAACAGTTGATTTCGGCACTGTCGGGCGAGGCGGCGAGGATAAAAAGGGTTTGGTCACAATTCGCGAAAGGGATTCCATGAAACAGGATATTGTTAAGCTGGAAGATGCGGAGGAGTGGCTTTTTGCGAAATTGGGTTGCTCCTGCTAGTTTGCCATCGCTTTTATGCGCTGGTTTGCGCTGTTTTTAATTTCATCGTAATACATGGGCGTGGTCAGTTTTTTATCCATTAAAAAGGAAATCTTACTGTCCATATCGCGGGCTACCTGCAAATCGCTTATAACCATTATAATGGTGGTTTTGTAGAGTTCTTTAAGGTTATTCATCAGCGACAAAAGATTTATGCGGCTATTTTTGTCCAGGCCTGCTGTAGGTTCGTCCAAAAGGAGGATTTTTGCATCCATCGCCCAGGAACGCGCAATGGCAACTCTCTTTCGTATTCCAAGCGAAAGTGAATAGGGATATTCATTTGCAAAACCGCTCGCAAGCATCAGCAAAAGGGCGCGATTAACCTTTTGTTCAATCTCTTCTTCCGTTCCCATATTGTGATAGCGGAGCGGAATGGCTATATTTTCTTTTACGGTTAAGTCGGAAATTAAAGCGCTGTTTTGAAATACAAAACCAATGCCTTTTTGCGCCATAGAAAGAGCTGTCCATTCGTTCTGCTTTACGGGTTCGCCGAAAAGCGAAATTTCCCCCGATGTGGCTTTCTCCAAACCTGCAATCACCCGTAAAAGCGAACTTTTGCCCTCACCGGATTTTCCCGAAATACAGAGCATATCGCCTCTTTCAAGAGAAAGATTAACGCCGTCCAGAATTTTGATCAATTTCGGCAAGGATACGGCATGTACGAGCTTTGCTTTGTTAAACGTTTTGTTCAAAAAATTCGAAAGCGAATGGCCCGAAGTTTCCAGCAATTCCGATGGAGCAAGCGTTGTGAGGCTGAATTTGAGGTTTTTTATAGAAATGCTTTCCATTATCTTTTTTTCTTTTTAATGGGCCTTGGCTGTCTGCGGTGAACTTCCATTATCAATTCTCTAATGTCTCTTAAAAATTCCTCTGCGATATCCAGCGTTTCCGGTGTAGCAGCTTCAAGAGCATCCCACAAATGCCCGTAAACGATGAATAGGTTATGAGCCTCTTCGTATTGCAAATCCAAACTGGATTGCAAGTAGGCAACTATGTTTTGCACCTGGTCTCGTTTTTTCAAATCCCCGGCCCTGATGGAGTGCATAAGGAGCAGAGCTTTTTCCAAAAGCATCTGATGGGATTTAAGTTTGCCGGCAGTATAGGCGGCACCGTAAGCATACAGGCGAACCGCTTCTTTTTGTTTCCAGCTCTGTTCGGACACCAGGCAAACTCTCCGTTCTCAATTCTAATGCTGCCCCAATAGCGCGAGCATGGAATTTCTCGAAATCTCCTGAAAGTTGCGTTGCGACAGTATTGCGCTTTGGTTTAGAATATCTTCCCTGGCTTTGTCCATAGACGCTTTGGCAAAATCCAAATCCTCTATGAGCTGGAGCGCAGCGTTTGTGTTGATATTCATGTTTTGGTTATTGTTATAGGTGTGTTCCAAGCGGTTGTACTGTACGCCGAAATTCACCCTTGTGCCGTTAACCGTTTCATTGGCCTTGCTTATGCTGTCTATAGCGGCAACCGCACCGTCTCTGGAAGATATATCCATATTTTCAATACCGAGAGCCTCAGGACGCAGGTCGGATTTCGCAGCATCTATTTGGTTTACGTCTCCAGCATTCGGGCCAACTTGAAATTTGCCGGAACCATCGCTCAAAGGGCTTTGGCCGGAGAGTAAATCCTGATTGTTGAACTGCGTGGATTTGGTTTGCCTGCCAATCTCCTGCTTCAACTGTTGGAATTCGTCGTTAAGGGCCTTGCGGTTGCTGTCGTTTAGAGTATCGCTTGCGGCCTGAACGCTTAGCTCGCGCATACGTCCGAGCATATCGGAAATACCCTGTGTTGCGCCTTCGCCGATGTTCATCGCGCTCATGGCATCGCCGATATTTATGGAATCGGTTTTGTAGCCGCGCGACATGGCTTCCAGAAGCTTGGCAATAGCAAGCCCGGCCGCATTGTCTTGAGCACGGTTAATATTTTTTCCGGTACCCATCTTTTCATGGATTTTGGAAAGGGCTTTTTGCCTTTCGGCAATCTGGTGGTTCAAACCAAGCCCGGCGGCTTTGTCAACTATCAACGCCATAAATACCTCTCTTTTAGCTTTCCGCTAAATTTTAACCCGCAACCAAGTTAATATACAATTCTCCTATATCGTTTATCGGCAGAAAATGAGGAAACTTTAGTGAATTTTCCATTTTATATCACTCCACCCGCTTATTTCCCCCCCGTAGCGATAAATCCGGTAAAGCCGACGCGCCATGCGGGTTGTGATTTCGTAAGAGATTGTCTTGTGTTCGGCGGCAAAAGCCTCAATGGAAATTTGCCTGGAAAATTCTCCGTTTATACATTCCGCAACATCGCCGATCTTTACATCCAGAACTTCGCTCACATCCACAATGCAGGCATCCATGCATACACGCCCCAGAATAGGGCAGGCTCTGCCGCGTATAAAAATCACGCCACTGTTGGGTTCGCCGCGCAAATAACCATCTCCATATCCGATGGCAATGGTTGCAACCCGCATATTCCTTTTCGCTATAAAAAAATGCCCGTAAGAAATTCCCTCGCCTGCTTCAACCTCCCGCAAGGCTCGCACCGTTGAAAAGAGCTTTAGCACAGGTTTTATCGGAAAGCGAGAAGGAAATTCTCCTATAGGGTCGTAGCCGTAAAGGGCTATGCCGGGGCGAATCATGTCGTAATGGGTTTTGTCTGTAAATAAAAGCGCTGCCGGTGAATTTGCTATGTGGCACAGCGGTGGCCGCATTCCTGCGCTTTCCAGTTTCTCTATCATGCCATCAAATCGTTCAAGCTGCTTTTCCATAACGGAATGGTTACAGCTATCGGCGGTAGCAAAGTGGGAATATATACCTTCAATTTCCAGATTCGGAAGTTCGCATATTTTTTTTACCTCGTCAACATTATCGTGCTTTATTCCAAAACGGTGCATACCGGTGTCTATTTGGATGTGGATTTTTTGTTTTTGAGTTGAGCGTTGAGCGTTGAGCGTTGAGAGTTTTTTTGCCGTTTCGTAGTTTGAAATGGAAGGGGTCAGGTTATTTTTCTGCAAAAAAGGGAAATCGCTTTCCAGGCATGGGCCTAGGATTAAAATTCGGGCATTAACCCCATTTCCCCGCAAGGCAATTCCTTCAAACAGGTGTGCAACGCCCAAAAAATCAATCCCTGCCTCCATCGCCGCAAAAGAAACAGCAAGCGAACCGTGCCCGTATGCATCGGCTTTTACAGGCAGGAGCAATTTTACGCCGGCTGGCAGCAAATTTCTTACATAGCGGATATTGCTTTGCAAATTGTCGAGGTTTATTTCAATCCAGTTGGGGCGCGGAATTCCGCCGAAGGGCAACATTTATTCTTCCTCTGCCATAACCTTTTTTACGTCAAGCAATTGCACATTTTTGTTTGGATTATGCCCATATCTGTTCAATAAATGAATTTCAATCATCTTGATTAAATCCGATATTTTTCTTTCAACCTTGTGAACTTGAAAAAATAAAAACACAAGGTAACAGGTTACTGTGAACAATGCCAAACCGAGAATCAGGGAGAACAACATATAATACCTCAATTAAATGAACTCTGCATCTCACAACAACTCTGCGATTTGTATCGCATTTAACGCGGCGCCTTTGCGAATTTGGTCGCCTACAACCCATATATCAAAGGTGTTGTCCTGCGACTGGTCTATGCGAACCCTGCCTACAAACACCGGGTCTTTGCCGCTTGCGTCTATGGGCATAGGCCAACGGTTTTTAGAGGGTTCTTCTAAAACCTCAACACCCGGTGCTTTGCGCAGAACACCGTAAATTTCGGCAACGTTTGCCTTTTTGGAAAGCCTTATGTTCAAGGCCTCCGAATGTGCTCTTAAAACCGGAACCCTAACACAGGTGGCATTCACCCGCAAATTATCATCTCCGAAAATTTTATGGGTTTCGGCAACCATTTTCCACTCTTCTTCGCAGTAGCCAGTCGGTGCATGAACAGCCGCTTTTTCCGAAGTGCCGTCATTATAAGAGGAGTTGTGCGGGAATAAATTAAAAGCGTACTGATAGGGAATAACCGTGCGGTTAAAAGGTTTTCCATCTGCCAGGGCAACGCTCTCCAGGCGGAGCTCTTCCATAGCAACTGCCCCCGCTCCGCTTGCGGCCTGGTAGGTACACGCTTGAACTCTCTCAATGCCAAAAGCCTTGTATAAAGGGAATAGCGGCAAAAGCATTATTATCGTGCTGCAATTAGGATTTGCAATAATACCCTTGTGTTTTTTTATATCCTGAGGATTTATTTCCGGCACAACAAGCGGAACTTCGGGATTCATTCTGAAATAGGATGTGTTATCCACAACCACCGCACCGGCTTTAACGGCAGACGGCATATACTCTTTTGAAATCTTGCCGCCTGCGGAAGACAGAACCAAATCTATGCCTTCAAAGGAATCGTGGCAAAGCTCCTGAACGGTTATGTCTTCGCCATTGAATTTTATTTTTCTCCCTGCGCTTCTGGCCGAAGCGAGTAATTTCAAAGACTTGAGTGGAAAATTTCGCTCTGCCAAAATTGACAATAACTCTTGCCCAACAGCGCCGGTTGCGCCGACTATAGCAACATTTTTCATAACTGCTCCTTCAATTGTAAAAATACAACTCTTGCCTGTGCAGCGTGTACCGCCGCTTTATTTAAACTATCGCTTGTATTGTCATGTTCATGCCCGAACAGGCTATGTATTTCATAGCCAGCCAGCCGCAGATTATCCGCAGCCGCAAGCAATAAATCGTAATAACAGATCCTTTCCGCGCCGGATTCGGATAGATTTCTCACCTGCCTGTAAATATTCATGCTTCTATTGCGCAAAGAAAGAGCCTTACTCTCAAAAACTTCCCGCTTTTCTATGCCTTGGGCGTTTATATCTTTCCATTTCGGGAATGCCAAAATGGAATCTGAAATATCTATTGTCTCATTCAAAAGCCCCTTTTCCGCAAAAGAGCAACTCGCAACCGCCGAGTCTTCAGCGGCGGTGCTCTTTTCATCGGAGCTTGAACTTGAAACAGAAGCGGTTTTTCCAAGACCTGTTTGCCGTTTGATGTAATCGTATTTTATGTAAGAAAAGGCCGTTGCCGTAGCAATTATCGCAGTAACTATAAGTACCGATACAATCGCTCTGAAAAGGCTGCGGGAATTTATGGCGCATATAAGCGCTAAACCCGCAATACTCCATAAGATGGCAACTTGTATAATATCTACGCTAAACATCTTTCAACTAGAACGGCAATTGGTCGTCCGAGTCGCTGGATAGCGGCGGCGGAACGTTATTCGTTACAAATTCGCTATTAGTGTCGTAATTTGAACTTTCACTGGTATAGCTTTGCCTAGGGGCTAAAAATTCAAAATTATCCATCAAAATTTCAGTCAAATTGTGTTTCTGCCCCGTTTGAGGATCATTCCATTGGCGGTAAGAAATTCTGCCCTCAACAAAAAGCGGCGTTCCTTTTTTTATTCCCAGTTTCTCAATGCGCTCGGCAAGCCTGTCCCACGCTACAATGTTGTGCCAGGCGGTATCATCTTGCATTTCGCCGGTGTTCGGGTTGCGGAACCTGCGTGTGGTAGCAAGGGAAAAAGAGACCCTTTTTTTATTGTTCTGCGTCAGACGAACCTCGGCATCCTTGCCGAGATTGCCCATAAGCATTACTTTATTTAAATATGCCATATATTAATCCTCGTTTTTGTTAGAATATAGAAAAAACTCTCTCTACTACTGTGTCTGCCAGCTCCTCTATCGTTTTTGGATGCTCGTAAAAATGCGGGCTTGCCGGGATAATCGTTGCTCCGGCTCTTTTTAGCCTTAGCATATTTCCCAAATGTATTTCGCTAAAGGGCATCTCTCTTGGGACAAGCACAAGGGGGCGGCTCTCCTTTAGGCATACGTCGGCGGCTCTTATCAACAGGTTATCACTCGTGCCTGCGGCTATGCGTCCAAGAGTTCCCATTGAACACGGTAAAATCGCCATTCCCGAATAATTGGAATTTCCCGTTGCCGGCGGTGCAAAAAAATCATCAATTCTGTAAATTTTCCCGCAATTTTGCAAAATACTCTCACAAAGTTCGTGTTTAATTACCTGTTCGCCGGTTTTTGTTATAATGGTTTCTATTGCAAAGCCTTTTTTGCTCGCAAGCAGCAAAAACCGTTTTGCGTATATGGAGCCGGAAGCACCGGTTATACCCAGCAGCAGAGGAGAGGAATTCATCTTTTCTCCAGCATTACAATATACGCTAGGCCGCCGTCCAGCGCTTTTATGCAGCGGAGCATAAAACCTGCGTTTCTCGCTTTTGCGGCGTATTCTTTTGGGGTTATGAAATTCAAAATGGAAAGCACCAGATAGCGATAGGCATTGCGTTTGCTGAATATCATGCCTGTAAACGGAATTGCAAGCGGCGCGATTTTTTGATAAAATAATTTTGGGATGGCTTTTTCCGGTTTAAAAAAATCAAGCGTGGCAAAATAGCCGCCATGTTTTAGTACTCTGAAGATTTCGCTAAATGCCAAATCCAAATTGGGAATATTGCGCATTCCAAAACCGTTTAAAACAATATCAATTGAGTTGCCGGTTAGCGGAATCTGTGTTGCGTTCATTTGCACGGGTTTTAAATTTGAATCTTTTTGCGCGGCGATATTCAGCATTTTGCCGGCAAAATCACCGACTATTGAGAGTTTGGATTCGCCTAAAACCTTTCTGTAAGCCAAGGAAAAATCACCCGTGCCTCCGCATAAATCCAAAACAGCCGCATTCTCTTTTTGAAGCAGTTTTTTGCAACAGGTTTTGCGCCATGCAATGTCACGACCCGCAGACATCAGGTGATTCAGCAGGTCGTAACGCTTATGAATTTGGTCAAACATTTCGCGGATTTGCGCCATGCGGAAAATGTAGAAAGATTTGCTACACCTTAAATTGATTGACCGTTTGTCTGAGTTCGCCTGCAATCTTTGCAAGATCATTAGCGCTTTGATTGACCTGAGTTGCGCCTTGCGCGCTTTCTTTGGCGGCGTGGCTCATACCCGCAGCATTTTTGCTTACATCGTGAGCTCCTTTGGCCGCCTCGCTCGCATTGCGGCTCACATCGTTTGTGCCCTTGGCAACCTCGGATATGGCACCTGCCACGCGCTTCGCTCCAATATTTGCCTGCGCCACATTGCTCGTTATCTCGTTGCTCGCCTTGGTCTGCTGGTTCACATGGCCGGCTATCGACTCAACAGACTGGTTGATTTTCACTATTATCTCCGAAACATCGCGGATTACCTTGACCGCATCGCCGGTGCCGCTCTGAATGCCATTAATTCTACGTGCAATGTCGTCCGCGCTTTGGGCGCTCTGATTTGCAAGCTCCTTGATTTCGCCGGCCACAACTGCAAAACCTTTTCCCGCTTCGCCCGCAGATGCCGCTTCAATAGTCGCATTCAACGCCAGAAGATTGGTTTTGTCCGCTATTTTCTTTATCACATCGGTTACCTGCCCGATTTCCTTGGCTGCCATGCCCAGTTTGTTCATTACGCCTGTCGCTTCCGATGCCTTGTTTGTCGCTTCCGATGCAATACTGCGAACTTTGCCGGTGTTGCTCGCAATTTGGTTTATGCTTGCGCTCATCTCTTCTATGGCATTGGCTATGGTGTTCATGTTCGTGCTCATCTGCTCCGCTGCGCTGGCAACTTCATTGGCACTTGCGCTTGCCTGTTCCGCACCGTTGGCCATCGCATTTATGTTCACCGACATCTGCTCGGTGGTACTGGCTACAGTGTTGCTTTGGGTAACGGTTTCTTCCGCGCCGCTTGCCAGTTGCCTGCTCACGGAAGAGAGTTCTTCGGAAGCACCTGCCAAAGTATCCGAACTCGTGTGCAAATTTCTTAGAATGTTCTGTATTTTTTCAAAGAAATTGTCAACAGAGTGCGCTACTTTTCCGATTTCGTCTTTTTGGTTAACTTCGGCGCGCACGCGCATATCGCCGCCTTCGCCTTTTTTTAAGGTATTTACAACCTTGTTTAGAGGTTTTGTTACGGAAAATGTCATAAATATGCCGATGATAATCGAAGCGACAATCATAACGAGCAATACGATTATGCTAATCCGCACTGAGGACAGGTATATATTCTCGCTAGCTTTATTTATCTCATCCGATAATTCTTCCTTTGAGTCAATAAAAGCCCTGTTGTTAGCGGTGACCTCGCTGGCCTTGTTAGCCAAAACCGCCGGAATAATAGGCGGAGCGCCTTCATCGAGATTAGCTATAAATTTATCGTATAACTCCATGTATTCATTCAGGACGCTCTTTATATTCGTTATAAGTACCTTGCTTTGCTCGGTTATCAATCTTTTTTCTTCTTCGCTGTAAATTTCAAACATTTCGGCTTTAAGAGAATCTGCTGTTCGCTTAGCTGTATACCTATCGTCTTTTGTATTGGCCATTGCCGCTTGGTAAACGGTTATGCGCATCATTTGCGCCATCCTAGCGGTCATAGTCATATTTTTCAATGGCTGCACGGCTTTTTCGTAAAGCTCCTTAGAACCGTTATGTACTTGCTGTAACTGTAACAGCAAATATATGCAGGTGCATACGGCCATAAAAGTTATCGCGAGATAGGACACTATTAATTTAGGTCCCATTTTGATGTTTTTCATCTTTTTACCCTCCTATTGATGTTGATGAAAGAAAAATATCTCCCCTTTCCCCTAAGCACAAATATAGAAAAAACTTAATTGTTTGTCAAGGGTTTAAATCCTTAACCAGACGTATTCCTATAAATTCGCTTCCTCCGAGCGAAGATATGTCTGTCAATACCGCCTTTTTTTTGCAGGCACCCGGCGAATCGGCGTAGGAACTGCCGGCAAAATTCGCGATACTGGCATTTTCGTTTTCCGGCAAGAGCCAAATAGCGGCATTCCCTGCGAAATTCCGCATCCCGTTTACAATCCGTCCTTCATAAATTTTTTTTAATCCGGGATTTTCGCAGAACTCGCTGAAATTTGAGTAGGCGGCTGCGGCTCTTTTCCATTCCTCCACCGTAGGCAATCTTTTTTTAGCCCATTTTGAATAGGCAATGGCATCCTTTAAACTTACCGAAAGCGCGGGGTAATCGTCGTAATCTCTGTTTTTTGCCTTCGCGGGAATTTCGCGCCCGGTTTCTTCGCAGAATTTTCTGTATTCCCTGTTGCTCACTTCGTTTACGTCCCAAATAACGGAGCTAGCTCCGTAGTCACCCTTTTTGATTTTTTCGCCAAAGGAAAAATCCGCATGAAAGCCGATATAAAACCCGAAACCCTCGCCTTTCTTTTTTCCCAAAAGAGCCAGCGGAACCGATATTTCCAAGGAGAATCGGTTGGCGGCCTGCAGCAATGCGCCCGGCTCTGCGTAAAACAGATGGCTTTTTACGGGGAGGGAAATTTTTTCCCTCAATGCCAGGTACGGCATAAATACATATTTAACAGGCAAACCGAAACGCAGGTAGAATTCCGCCCGGTCTTGTTTTGAATATTCATAAACGATGTTTTCCAGCAGATTGAAAATCCATATATTCTGCTCCGCCAAAAGCGCGGTGCGGATTGCGGAATAACCCGAACCTCTCGGGCTGAGCCAGTCCGCGGCTATTCCTATTTGCAAGGGAAAATAATTGTATTGCAAGCCTAGCAGAAAGTTTTTTACTTCCCATTCCTGTACAGGTAAGGAGAGCCTCGCCCCCAAGCTCAAGGGCAAACCCAAACGAAAATCAAAAGGGATTTTAAAAGCGGCAGCGTTTCTCAAAAATCCTCCGTTGACCTCTATATGATATTCTGCCGGTGACAGAGTGTAGGCCCCAAAGACTTGATTTCTCCGCAAAAATTCGTGATTTATTTCAAAGACAGAGTCGCTTTGCAAAATAAAATCATATTTAGCGGGAACAAAACTCTCGCTTGGCGGGACGAGAAAGACGGAATGCTCGCCCCTTAGCATGGCGGAATTCTCAAAAGGCGTTTCTTGGATTTCCCTTTCGGGATTGCCGTCTAAAAATACGTTTGCGCTATCGGGAACGGTGAATATGTTTAAGGTAGCCCTTTCACCGGCAGCGAGGATTGAATAACAGGAAAAAACTGCGCAAATCTCAAAAATACGCATAAAAGACCTTCTTATGGAAAAAATCCATGTAATAAAGTCGCTCCCCTCCTGTCTAAGCATAAATATAGTAAATTCAGAACTATATTAGGCGTTTAAACGGCGATTAAAATATTTTTTAATTTAAAGATATACATTTTTTTTACAAAACACGGAAAAAACCTCTGCCGAAAACTCGGTTTAAGGTTTTCAATACCTTTTCAGTTTTCCCGCTTTGATTTCAACGCCTTTGCCTACCTGTCTGATTATGCCGATGCCGTATTTT
>Ga0182466_11641_pt1 | contig 12395 bp, 13 predicted proteins | sample TergutMp193P3_FD_120795 | JGI IMG/M metagenome (GOLD analysis project Ga0182466, IMG submission 120795) | reverse complement strand
ACGGTAAGGCCAAGCGCAAAAAAAACTAAACCTTCAAGCAAAGTGGATGATGAAGGAATCGAACCTTCGACCCGCTGATTAAGAGTCAGCTGCTCTACCGACTGAGCTAATCATCCTGAAAAAGCACATAAAATATAGTAAACGCTGATTAACTCTATCGCAAAAATTCCTTGCAATCAGCGTCCCCCCTTAATCTGCGAAATTTTAACAATTTCACAGGTTGTCCCCCCGTTTTTTCCGCCCGGAGGGCTAACGGGGGGAACGCCGCATTCTAAAACCAGACTTAATCAGCGGCTACTATAGCAAATTTTCAAGGCCAAGGGCAAGTTAAAACTTCTCCTCCATAACAAGTTTAACGAATTCCCCTACCTCGCTGAATTCTTTGTACACGGAGGCAAAGCGAACATAAGCCACAGAATCAGTTTTGAAAAGCTCTTTCATCACAAGGTCGCCTAATATAGCATAAGAAACTTCCTGCTGGCCAAATTGCACAAGGTTACTTTCAACTAAACTTGCAATTTCCTCCATTTTCTCGGAACTCACAGGACGCTTTGCACAAGCCCTTCTTATGCCGGAAATCAGCTTTTCATGTCTAAAGGGTTCTCGCCTGCCATCTCGCTTGGCAACTGTTAAGGTTGCTTTTTCCACATATTCATAAGTTGTAAAACGGTTGGAACACGCAAGGCATTCCCGACGTCTCCGCACGGCATCGCCACTTGCGCGGGTTTCAATAACCTTATCGTTATCCGCCTTGCACTGTGGACAAATCATACGTGGAATGTAGAAAATTTAAGCCGGAAAATCAATATGCTTTATACAAAACAATTCCTACTCTGGCCATATCATCGCTGGTCTCATTGTATGATTTTAAAATGGAGTTCCATTCCTTAACGCTCATTTTTATTTTTTTCTCAAGAACATCCTGCCTATAAGAAGCCGCGCGTCCTAGCAATTCCGCAACCTTGGCAAGCAAATCAAAATATTCGGGCAACAGGTTCAAAAAATGCAAATCCGTTTCAAATGCGCTACTCCGCTCTTTTGCCAAAAATTCCTTCTGCTCCTTGCACTTTTCCTGCAAATTCTCCATCATTCTGGTTATGCGAATCCAATCCACTTGCGGTGCAATCAAACTTATGGGCCACATTTTTTTTATGGAAAATTTGAACATGGAATCATGAGCCGCATGTTGAAGTTTTATCATTTCCCGCAAATTAGCGAGCAGCGTTTCTTTTAGCGAAAACATGCGGGTAATGTAGAAATTAAGGGTGCTTCACAATTCTAGGCACGGGTAAAAAACCAAAAATTCCATAAATTCTCAAATATATTTTCTCGCAAAAATTTACAATAGGAACAACACATTCAGGCAAGCCAGCCGTGCTGAAAGGCAGGGAAAACCTGGTGCCTTTGTTTTTATTCCATATAATAAAACGGCTGCTGTAGTTTTCAAAACCAAGATCCTTGCACAAATTGAAAAGCTCTTTAGAGCCATACCATGCAGGTGCCGCAAAACCCAGTGTTTCTCCAGCATTTAATTTTTGCCACTCTTGCAAAGCGTTTTCTAAAAGTATTTTTGAGTCGTTTTTTGAAAGCCCGGCAAACTCGGCTTCAAAATTTGTTAAACGCAAGGCGAGCCAACCTAGCGGGCTTCTTTTTAAATTCAAATCCGCCTTGTGCCTGTAACCGTGCAAATGCAAGGCATGGCCTTCCTTTTTCCACTCCAAAAGCTGCATGGCAAATTTTTCAAAAGCCTCTCCCTCAAGGTCTCCCAAAAAGGGAATTACCATCAAATTCCAGCTAATATCGCCGCCAAGTCTCTGCAATTCCTCAGCTACCTGCGAAAAATTTGATACCCCTACATCGTGAAATTCATAAACCGGAGAGTAGCGCATCTATTTCGTCTTGGCTTAATATACCATCCTGTTTAGGTTCTTCTTTTGCCGCAACAACAGGCGTTACCGGAACTGCGGCAAGAGGCATTGCCGCAAAAGGCGATATTGCAGGCGCCGCAGCCACAGGCAAAGGCATAGCTGGCGCGGAAAACATTGGCACAGCCGCCTCATTTCCGTTTGATTTCCGCTCAATCTGATAAAGAGCCATAAAGTTATCTATGGGCAATTCATAGGAATAGCGAGGATCCGCAAAGGATTTCTCCCAAGCGTCCTTGTCATCAAACAACCATGGAAAGAATTGCGGGCGCATAATTCTTATTTTTTAACTCCTATAAAGAAATATAGTAAAATGTTGATTTATGAACCGGCATTTTTCTACATTCTCTGGTATGAAAGTTGAATGGATAAACGCCTTTATTATTGCCACGAGAGATACATTTCAAAAAATGCTCATGCTTCATGTGGTAGCTGGCAAGCCTTACTTGCTTACCGAAAAAATGAATATAAAAGATATTTCCGGTATGATAGGTCTCTCCGGAACAATTAAGGGAGCCGTGGTCATAGGCTTCCCGGAGCAGGGAGCGATTAAAACAGCAAATAAGTTTTTGGGCGAGAATTTTACGCAACTGGGGCCGGATGTGAGCGATGCCGTAGGCGAACTGGTGAATATAATCGCAGGTTATGTTAAAAAATTCATTCAAAATGAAAAATTCGGTATTTCGTTGCCATCTATAGCCAGAGGCCCAAAGCATATGGTGTATATGCCAAAATATGCACCCACCATAGTCATTCCGTTCAGTTGTCCGGAAATCGGTAAATTTGTCTTGGAGGCTGCCCTTGCGAATGCCTGACCTCCAGGCTTCCTATTCATTAAGTAATTACCTGCTCTCCGTTCAACGATTCGTGAGAAATCAAATTCCGCAGGTCTGGGTTTACGGCACGGTTACCGGCTTGCAGGAAAAGGGTAAAATGGTTTATATAACTCTCGCGGAATATGAAGACGATTCCGTTTTGCCTAAAGCCTCGCTGGGAACCGTAATGTATGCTTCGCAATATACGGCTCTTTGCCGCCGCTTAAACGAGCTGCCATTGCCCTTCCAAATAAAAAAGGATTTAAAAATAAAGGTTTTGCTGGAAGCGGAGTTTTATATTCCGTATGGCAAATTCCAATGCAAAATACTGGATATGGACACCGCGTTTACCATAGGGGAAATCGCCATAACCAGAACGAAAATCTGGGAAAGGCTTGTAAAAGAGAACCTGCACCGCTTGAACGGCGAACTTCCAATGCCTCTCCTGCCTCTTAGCATAGGGCTAATAACATCTGAAACCAGCGCGGCTTATAACGATTTTGTTTCTACAATCAAGGCTTCCGGCTATGCTTTTAAAATAACAACCGTACCTGCCAAAATGCAAGGGCAAAATACGGAAAACGATATAATTGAAGCTCTCGGCAAGTTAAGAGAATATAAGGATTTAGATATTGTTTGCATAATAAGGGGAGGAGGAGCGAAAACCGAGTTGGTTTTCTTTGACAGCTATGCCCTTTGCAGAGCGGCAGCGCTTTTCCCTTTGCCTGTGCTCACAGGAATAGGCCATGAAATTGACGAAAGCCTTTTGGATAAGGTTGCGCATACGCATTTGATAACCCCAACGGATTGCGCGAAGTTTTTAATAGCGAGGGTAGACCTGGCCTGGCAAAGACTGCAAACCTTATTTTTTGAATTTGAAGGCTTAATGCAGATTTTTGCAAGAGAGCATGATAAAGTGAATTACAAAGCTTTGTTGCTTTCAAATATATGCAATAAAAGATTTATTCAGGAAAAGGAAAAACTTTCCAGAAATGCGCTTGGCTTGCAGCGAGGCGTACCTAAGATAACGGATTATCAAGACCAAGCTTTGAAATTACTGGAAGAAAAGGTAAAGGCGGTGAATCCGGAAACCCAGCTTAAAAAAGGCTATACCATAACCAAAAACGAGAACGGAAAAATTTTGCGCTCGGCAAAGGAAGCACAGCCCAATTCGGTTTTGAAAACCGTGTTTGCAGACGGAGAAACAACGTCGCGTATTTTTTCTGGTTTTACCGCATATCCGTAAACATTTTCTTCACCATGCCCACCGGGATTATGGACAAGGCAAGCAAAAGTATTATGCCCCATTGTTCCAAACTAAGCCCGTGGCATCTGAATATCTCGCCGCCTAAATAAACAAGAGCTATTTGAATTATAGTAATAAGTCCTAAAATTCGCAAAAAGTTTTTGTTGCCGCCTATATTGTCAAAAACATTTATGCGGTCGGTGCGGGCGTTGAATGCGTTGAATACGGCTATCATTATGAAGAATGTAAAATATGCGGTGTGCATGGTCTCGGTGTTTTCAAAGGGTATGCAAAATAAAAATGCCAAACTCAAAATGAAAATCCACGAAGAATTTACAAGTATGCTTTTCCACATATCCTTGCTCACTATTGCCTCGTCGCGCCGCTTGGGGGTTTCTTTCATATAACGATTGAGAGCCGCTTCGCCGCCAAAGGCCAGGGCAGCCAGCGTGTCCATAACCAGGTTCACCCATAAAATCTGAATTATGGTGAGCGGGTTTTCATGCCCCAAAAGAGGAGCGGCAAAGTTGATCAGAACAGCGGAAACATTTATGGTCAGTTGGAAAACTATGAACTTTCTTATATTGTTGAAAATAGTTCTGCCGTATAAAATCGCCTTGTCTATTGAGTTAAAATTATCGTCAAGAATTACTATGTCGCCGGCCTCTTTTGCCACCTCCGTTCCTCCACCCATCGCAAAGCCCACATCCGCTTTTTTAAGAGCAGGAGAATCGTTAACGCCATCGCCTGTCATTCCAACAACATAATTCAAATCCTGGGTTATGCGAACCAGGCGGCTTTTATCGGCGGGCAAGGCACGTGCCACAACCTTTATATCCCTGATTTTCGCCTTGATTTCGTCATCGGAAAGGGCTGCAAATTCATCTGAGGTTAACACAATATCGCTGTCGTTTTTCATCAAGCCCGCGTCTTTGGCAATGGCTACTGCGGTTTCCTTGCGGTCTCCCGTAATCATAACCACATTTACGCCTGCATCCAAAACCTCTTTTATCGCAGTGACGGATTCCGGGCGAACCTCATCCCTAATGCCCACAACCCCAACCAAAATCCAATCGTTCTCCGGCAAATTCTCATCCTTTATTTTTTCTTCCGAAACCGCCAAAGCCACAACCCTAATCGCCCGCTCTGCAAGAGCATCTATGCTTTTGTTGAGCTGCGCATGGCCTTCGTATTCCTTTTTTTGCCCTTCGCCATCGTAAAAATATTTGCATTTCGCCAGAATTTTTTCCGGAGCACCCTTTATTAAAGTCAGGGAATAATCGCCCTCTATTGAGGTTGCGGAATATTTATTCGTGCTGTCGAAAGGTATTTTGCCTGTGACATTTGCATTCACCGCCTCGCCCTCACCGCCGGAGAATGCGAGAACTGCGCGCTCCGTTGCGTTTCCACCCACAACTTTTTTATTTGAAATCACCGAATCCGTGTTTTGATGAATGGAAAGAGATAGGTACTTTTTTATACCCCCTTGAATATCGGCATAGCTTTTATATTCATTCAAAGAAGCATCTATAAATGCCACAACTTCCAATTTTCCTTTTGTGATTGTGCCGGTTTTATCGCTGAATAAAAAGTTCAAGCTGCCCGCCGTTTCTATGCCGGCAATTTTGCGAACCAGCACATTGTCTTTGAGCATTTTGCCCATATTCAAAGCGCTCACTATAGCTATCATAAGAGGCAATCCTTCGGGAACGGCCATAACTATTATAATTACAGCGAGCATCACGGCGTGAACAATATCGTTCAGCAGAGTTCCCCAGTTTGCGCAGTAAGCGGCAATTTGCGTTAAATCAAAATTATTGTTCATCACTATGTGCTTGAATAAAATCGCAAAGGCTATGGAAGTGCCGCCTATATAACCGAATTTGCTAATATTTTTTGCCAGCTCGGTGAGCTTGACCTTTAGCGGGCTTTCACGGTCGTCTCCGGCTTGGAGTTCGCTTGCAATTTGCCCGTAAACTGATTTATCGCCAACAACCGCCACCTGCATAACCGCATTGCCGTTGCAAACAACCGCTCCTCTGAAAACCTTGTGCGGATGCAAAAAATCCATCGGGGCATTGTCGTCTTGATAGCCTTCCGGGACGGCTATTTTTGAGGCCTCTTTTGATTCTCCGTTCAGCACGGACTGGTCAACTTTTATATTGCCGTCTATTATTATTCCGTCTGCGGGAATTTTGTCCCCGGGCTGGAGCAAAACCGCATCGCCTTGAACGAGGTCGTCTATGGAGATTTCGATTATTAAGCCATTGCGGTAGGCCTTTACCTTTATTTTAGACGCCTCTTCCTTGAGTTTCTGAAAGGAATTTTCGTTTCTGTGTTCGGAAAAAGTTGAAACAAGGGTTGCGAGCAGGATTGCTATAGCTATGCCCACAGGCTCATACCAGGCAATTTCCTCCCCTTCTATAAATCCAGTATGAGTTCCTATCACCAGCAGCACATTTATAGCCAGAGCTACCAGCAGAATTTTTATCATAGGGTCGCCAAAATTTTCCTTTAGCTTGTCAAAAAAACTTTCCCGCTTTATTTCCGTTAAACGGTTATCGCCGAATTTTTCCTTTGATTCCTTCGCTTCCAAATCTGTTAGGCCGAATTTCATACCGAGAGAAGATAGAAATTTTCTAGATTTCCCCCATGCCTATTATCAATATTTCTAAAATTTGGAAGCAAATCCAATCCCCGGACTTTAATTCTGCACGCGATGGACAACTTGTTGAACAAGTGAAACGTACTGCTATAACTTCGGCAAAGCCTGCCAAGGTCAGCTTTGGCACAAGCGGCTGGCGTGGCGAGATTGGCTTGGAATTTACGCTCAAAAATATTCAGGTTGTTGCAAAGGCTATTTTGCAAGTTTATAGAGAAGCAGATGCCGAAACATTTAAAGCCTTGGGAGTTAGCTCTTTTGAAGAACTGCAAACAAAAGGCTTGGTGGTTGGCCACGATAACCGCTTGCTTGGCAAAGAATTTTGCGAGGTTGTGGCAGACCAATTCATAAAAGCTGGCATAAAAGTTTATTACGGCGGCGAAATGCCAACTCCGGAATTCAGCGCGGCAATAGAGTCTTTGGGTGCGGCTTGCTCCGTAAACATAACGCCATCCCACAACCCAAGCAACTACAACGGCATAAAATTCAACCCCGCAGATGGAGGCCCCGCAGGCCCCGAAATCACCGATAAAATAACCCAAAATTCAAACGCTCTGATGAAAACGCACGCTTGGGAAAAGCCTAGCGACATAAATTGGGAAATTATAGACCCCGTTAAAATTTACAAGAATTTTTCCGAAAAACAGAAAACAATAAAATACGGCAAAATTTTATCCCTGCTTTCAAAAGAAAGCATAGACTTGGTCTGCGACCATGTTCACGGCTCAACAAGAGGCCGACCGGCTGCAATGCTAAACAACCCGCAATGCCTGACTAGCCTTAGAACCGAAACAGACCCCTTGTTTGGCGGCGTTACGCCGGAGCCATCTTCCAAAAACCTCGCAGGAATAAAACAGGTTTTGGATGCAAGCAAAAGCCGATTCAGGCTCGGAGCGATTTTTGACCCGGATGGAGACCGAATCCGTTTTTACGATGGCACCAGAGAAATAGACATGAACAGTTTTGGGGCAATCGCTTTTCACTATATGGTAACTTGGCGCAAGGAAGAAGGCGTTTTGGCAAAATCAGTAGCAACCTCAAACTTCGCAAATATAATAGCCGCAAAACTCGGCATTCCGGTCATGGAAACTCCGGTTGGTTTTAAAAACTTTCGCCCTTGGCTAAAAAGAAGCGCAAATCCCAAGGCGCTTATAGCCTTTGAAGAATCCGACGGCATCACCGGGCTGAACAATACCCTGGAAAAAGATGCCATGTTCGGGCTTTTGATTGCATTGGAAATCATGGCGGTAACGGGCAAAAATCTCGGTGAATACCTGGATCTTTTATATGCGGAATACGGCCGCCTTTACCCTGAGCGTTCCGGCTTTGAAGTGGAAAAATCCATGGTTGGCGAACCGCTTTTGGCGCGAGTTGCAGAAATAGCAAAATCCGCGCAACCCGGCTCAAAAATAACCATAGGCAAAAAGAGCAAGGTTGTGCGCGAACTGCTAACTCTGGACGGCGTAAAAATAATTTTTAACGACGATTCCTGGATGCTCATCCGCCCCAGCGGAACCGAGCCGAAAGTCCGTATTTACGCAGAATGCAGAGACCCGGAAGAAAAAGACGATATGTTCGCCACAGCGAAAAATCTCTTTTTTAAATAATCAATTTCTCTTTTTCTTCGTAGTTTTCTTTTTCGGAGGCGGGTCGTAATCCTCGTCATCATAGTCTTCTTCTACAACTTTTTTTCTTGCCGCCGCTCTTCTTTTTGCTTGTTCTTTTAGGGCCTCAAATTCCGCAATGGAATCCGCAACTCTTTCCATCTCTATGGAATCTCTTCTTCTTTTTCCTTCTCTCGCTATTGAATCTTTTTTTCTTTTTTCTTCTCTTGCTATTGAATCTGCAACCCGTTTTTCCTCTTTGGCAATGGAATCTGCCGCTCTTTTCTTTGCCGCCGCCTGTTCTTTTGCAATATCGGATTTGTCAAGCGCAGCAGCTTGCGCCTTGATTATGGCGTTATCATATTTTTTTGTTTTGAATACCCTGCCCTGTTCAAAATTCCATGTTTTAGCCTGCGCAATTATTTCCGAACCGGCAGCAGCTTCGCCTATCAGCTTAAAATTCAAATTTGAAATTTTAATAGGTTCATCGTCAAAGTATATCATAAGGTCAAAAAGCCCGGCTTGATAATTTACGCCATCCGCCGTTTTTCCCCGTGCATCGTAGTATGCCAAAACCACAATTACATCTTCGTCCAAATCCTGGGTATTATAATCCGCATTTGCAATTCCGCTAACCTCAAAAAACCAGGGCCTGTATTCAACGCTCATGTTAAAAGAACGGTTACTGCCTGAAACTTTTCCATACTTGACAAAACTGCCGGTGAACCCTGCGAAAGAAGGCTCCTTGGTCTCTAGTTTTGGAATGGAACCCGTTGCTGCTTTTGGAGCAGGCTCCTGTACGGTTGCCTTGGGCGCAGAAGCAGCTTTTTTCTTTGTCTGCGCAAATGCGGAATTTGCGAGGATAATGACTAAGGATAATAGGAACAAAAGTTTTTTCATGTTTAGTAATATAGAAAAAATCAATTTCTAATTTTTCAATAAATGAAAATATCACGCTTCAGCAGCGATTTGCAAAGAAAAATCAAAAAAGCCCTTTCAAGATTCTGGCAGGAAAGATTCATATCCTTGGAAGATGAAGACTCCCCTATCGCAAAGGACTTTTTGCTGAAAAATCCGTTTTTCCTGAATTCAGACCATTTTGTTGAAAGTGAGCCTTTTCCCAAAACAAACCCCGATTTGCTAAATGAAGCCCTTGAACTCGCGGGTTTTTCCGGGCAAATACTTTCGCAAAAACTGATAAGCCTCTCCAACGGAGAGCTTCGCAGACTCATGTTGGCACGCAACTACATGGAAGAACCGGATTTGTGGATTTTAGACGACCCCTTTGGCGGCATGGACCAGGTTTATAGAAAATTCCTGGCAGAAAGAATAAAACGCTTTCAAGAAAAAGGCGTTAATATGCAAGTGAATTTGAAAAGAGAAGATGAATTAGCGGTTAGCGACCGATGGACAGTGGCTAAGGGCCAGGAACCAAAGCTGCCGGGCGAAGTTCTTTTTTCTTTAAGAAATCTTTGCGTTTCTTTTGGGGCAAAAAAAATTATTGAGAATTTGAACTGGGAGGTGCGCAAGGGCCAGCACTGGGCAATCACAGGACCAAACGGCAGCGGAAAAAGCACATTGCTCGGAATTTTGAGCGGAGACCATCCACAGATTTACAGAAACGATTTGGAGCTTCTGGGGCAAGATGTAAAAAACGGATTTTCCGTTAGCGAACATAAAAAAAAACTGGGGAGCTTTTCTCCGGAGATGGCTCTGCAAGCACCGCGCAGAATGACCGCTCTCGAAATTCTGCTGGAGAATTTTCCGCAGCCAGTTTTGGCAGAAGAAAAAAAAGCCGCCCTTGAGCTGCTGGCTTATTTAGGGCTAGGCGGCGAACTGAACAAGCCCTTAAAAAATTTATGCGAAGAACAAGTGAAACTGTCCCTGCTCGCAAGGGCAATCTCAAAAAATCCGCAGGTTTTAATCCTGGACGAGCCTGCTCAGGGCATGAACCGCCCGGCGAGGGAAAAATTATTCTCGCTGCTGGATAAAATCAGCGACAAAACAACGCTCATTTTCACAACGCACTACCCGGGCGAATGGCCGCGATGCATCACGAATATATTGCAAATAAATTCTATATTATAGCCAGGAGAAACGTATGCTGGAAACAGATATTAAGAAATTTAGGGAAATGTTGGACTTTAAATTCAACAATGCAAAAGATTTAGATCTTCAATGGGAGGCTAAGGCTTACTCGGATTGCCTAGAAATGATGGATGCCATTCTCAAGAAGAATGGACTGTCAGTTAGTTAGCCGGCGGCTAATTTGCTCTGCGCATCCGCCAGATGCAAAGCGTTTACAATTTCCTGCAAATTACCCGCAATTATTTTATCCAAACTGTATAGCGTTAAATTTATGCGGTGGTCTGTCACCCTGTTTTGCGGAAAATTGTAAGTGCGAATTTTATCGCTACGATCGCCTGTGCCAACAAGGCTCTTTCTTTCAGCCGCTTCTCTCTTTTGCTTTTCCGCAATAGCGTGGTCAAGCAAGCGAGAACGTAAAAGTTCCATGGCTTTTGAGCGGTTCTGAATTTGGCTGCGTTCCGTTTGGCAAGCCACCACAACGCCGCTTGGAATATGCGTTATGCGAACTGCGGAATCCGTTTTGTTAACATACTGGCCGCCCGCGCCGCTTGCCCTGTAAACATCAACCTTCAAATCTTCGTTCCGAATTTCAACATCAACTTCTTCCGCTTCCGGCATAACCGCAACCGTTGCCGCAGACGTATGCACGCGCCCCTGAGACTCCGTTTCCGGCACACGCTGAACCCTATGTGCGCCGCTTTCAAATTTTAAAACTCCGTAGGCAGCGGTTCCCTTGACAAAAAGGCAAATTTCCTTAAAGCCTCCAACCGTTCCCTCGCTGATATCCGTGACCTCAACCTTGAAACCGCTGTTCTCCAAATACGCCCTGTACATTCTAAACAAATCACCGGCGAAAAGAGAAGATTCATCGCCACCGGTTCCGGCTCTTATTTCCAAAATAGCATTGCGGTTGTCAAAGGGGTCAGGCGGAACCATCAAAATTTGCAACTCGCTTTCCATGCCTTCAATCTGTTTTTCCAAAGGCCCGATTTCAGCTTTAGCCGCCTGTGCAAGCTCCGCATCGCTATCGCCTAGAGCTTCTTTCCAATCCCTTAAATCGTTGCAAAGCCGTATATATTCGGAACCAACGGCATAAGTTTTTTCCAAAGCCTTAAAATTCTTGTGCAGTTTTGTGAATTTTTCCGGGTCTGCGGCAATTTCCGGCCTTGAAAGCTCCTGTTCAATTTCTTCATACCTCTCTAAAAATTTCTGTATCTTCTCTACCATGTCAGTCTCTGATAGATGATCGATTTTTTGTTTAAATAAGGCTTTAATGCGTTCCATGATAAAAACACTACTTGCTCGCCTGTGGCATATGGGGCTATCTTATACACAGGATAAATAAAATCCAAGCCGCCATACTCGCTGATTTTTGCATTCACCGGAATAAAATCGCTCTCTTTCTGAGTGTAACCGTAATCGGAAAGCGATTGTAAATTCTGCGAATATAAAAACTCCTTGATTATGAGTTCGGTAACTTCCTTTTCCCAGCCCTCGTCAAAGAAGCTCGACAACTCTATTTTTTTGCCGTCTGAAAGCGAGTAAAAGCCTACATTAAAACTGCTTATTCCATGCGCTACATCGTTGCTATAAGCATAGTAAGAAGTTTCAAACTGCACAATCCCAGGCAGCGGCAAAGACACCTTGTCGAACAAATACTCCAATTCCCTGTTTTGGTTTTTATAAAGTTTTAAGGCAGCTACAGGTTCCTGTTTCAAGAATTTTTCGCCGAATTTTTGCCTGATAAAATTTTTCTGCAATTCCTGCAATGCTGCTTTGTTCAACAAAGCCGTGGGGTAAGTGAAAAAAAATTTTCCCGTAGAATCCAGCATAACAGTGCTAAAAGAGATAACGCCGCCCCCCGCGCTCACCGCCTCGGTAAACGCTAAAACCAATAAAGTTAGCAATGAGGGCAAAAATCTATTCATTATGGGAAATTTAGAAAACGCTGATTAACTCTATCGCAAAAATTCCTTGCAATCAGCGTCCCCCCTTAACCTGCGAAACTTTAACAATTTCGCAGGTTGTCCCCCCGTTTTTTCCGCCCGGAGGGCT
>Ga0182466_11640_pt1 | contig 12401 bp, 9 predicted proteins | sample TergutMp193P3_FD_120795 | JGI IMG/M metagenome (GOLD analysis project Ga0182466, IMG submission 120795) | reverse complement strand
TTAACCTGCGAAACTTTAACAATTTCGCAGGTTGTCCCCCCGTTTTTTCCGCCCGGAGGGCTAACGGGGGGAACGCCGCATTCTAAAACCAGACTTAATCAGCGGCTACTATAGTAAATCCGCGTTTACTATATTTAAGCCTAATGGCTAAAATCCTGATAGTTGATGATGAAGAAATTGTGCGCGATGCGGTGGCGGATATCCTTGAACTTAACGGCCATCGCTGCACGGTTGCGGCAAACCCGCAGATAGCTTTGGAACAGATTTCGCTCGTAAATCCGGACTTGATAATTTCAGACTACAAAATGCCGGGTTTAACAGGTTTGGATTTATTGAAAACGGTAAAAAAAGAACGGCCATCGCAGCCGTTTTTGATGATGACCGCCTACGGTTCCATTGAGATGGCGGTAGAAGCCCTGCAAAACGGCGCAGACCACTATATAGAGAAAAAAGACCTTCAGGTGGAAATTATAGAACACGCCGTTGCAATGGTGCTCGATAAATACAAATACAGAACGGAAAATTCCGCATTGAGAAAAAAATTGTGCGAAAAGAATTTCATAGGGCACGGCGAAAAATTTTTGGCGTTGAATAAATTTGTAGAGACGGTTGCCCCCACTAACGCTTCGGTTTTGATAACAGGCGAATCGGGAGTTGGAAAGGAGGTTTTGGCGCGAGCCGTACATTACCAGAGTTTAAGAGCTGGTGCGCCTTTTGTTAAAATAAATTGCGCTGCGCTTCCGGAATCCTTAATAGAAAGCGAGCTTTTTGGGCACGAAAAGGGTGCTTTTACGGGGGCATTAAAAACAAGGCGCGGCAAATTTGAGCTTGCAGACGGAGGTTCTCTTTTATTGGACGAAATCGGTGAAATGCCGCTCGCCGCCCAGAGCAAGCTTTTGCGTGTTTTGCAGGAGCGGGTAATTGTTCGCATTGGCGGGGACGATGAAATTAAAGTTGATGTTCGCATAATTTGCACAACGAACAGGGATTTGAAAAAAGAGGTGGAAGACGGAAATTTCAGGGAAGATTTATATTACCGTTTAAGCGTTGTGCCGGTAAATATTTCGCCTTTAAGGGAACGCACGGAAGACATTCCGGACTTGCTGAACTATTTTATAGGCAAATTCAACGAAGAAAACGGTTATGCCGTGGAAGAGGCAAACGAAGATGCAATCGCCATGCTTCAAAAGCAAACATGGCCGGGCAATATTCGCCAACTGGAAAACGCGATTGAACGTGCGATGGTATTTTGCAAAAGCGGGATTTTAACCCCGGAATTTTTTGACATTGAGGGTGGCGAGAATGATAGGGCAGAGAGCAAGCCGGCAACAAAAGCCAGAAAGAAATGAATTGCCTCTTTGGAGCGTAAAAAGGCAAAAAGCCTATAAAATTTCACGTATTCTTTGGATTGCGCAAATTGCGCTTGCCTTGATTGCGTCCATATGCCTAGGCATGTGGGTATTTGTTTTTCGTTAATGAAATCGTTTTGCCAATGGCGAATCGCGCGGATTGGGCAAGGCACGCCTTGCCCCTACGGCGGCGACGGTTTTCAACCATTATTGTAATCGTGTTTTTCGGGCGAATAGATAGGCGAATAACCGTAGGGGCAAGGCGTGCCTTGCCCATTTGCTACGAAATCTGCACATTTCGCAATGAAATCACGTTTTACCGTATAATGGCAAGTATTTTCTATATTATCATTATGAAGTATAGCTTGTTGTTTGCAATTCTCGCATTGCTTGTTTTTGCATGCGGAGAAGTCGGAGAAACGCCTTCCAATGAACCTTCATCTTCAGGGGGAGACCCTGCCGGTTCTTCATCTTCAGACCCCGGAGACGGAGGCGGTTCCAGCAGTTCGCGACCTAGCATATCCAGCAGTTCAAACCCCATTTGCCAAACGAGAGCTTGCTGTGCCGGAAATATTTTTGATGAAGCAAAGGATTTTTGTTTTGAAGATGAGCTTTATTCAAAATGCGGCGGCGAGACCTTCAATCCAAATTGGTATTTTTGTCCTGGAAATAAATTATATCTAAAATGCGACGATGAGGAATACGACCTGATCAAGGAATTTTGTTTTGAAAACCAGCTTTATCAGAAGTGCAGCGGAGAAGAATACAATCCGGAGAAGCAAGGTTGTGATGATAATGGCAAATTGTATAAAAAGTGTTTTGGCCGGCCTTTTGATGAAGAAAAATATTTTTGCGTTGATGAGGAACTTTATCCGAAATGCGATAAAGAGGAATACGATCCATATAAAAAGGGTTGCTTTAATGAAGTGCTGTATGATAAATGTACTTTGGAAACAACGCTTGGAGTTTGCGTTCACAATAGTTTGCTTAGGTGCAGGCAGCTAGGCCAAGGCGAAGATAAAATAAGAGACCCTATACCCGGAATGGAATGCGAGGAAGACGGGTCAATCATAGGTACGGTAAAAGACTACAGGGATGGTAGGATATATAAAACCGCTCAAATAGGAAATCAAGTGTGGCTGGCGGAGAATTTAGATTACTATCCTGGTCCTAATGAACAAGGTGGAGAAATAGTTCGGAATAGCATGTGTTATAGCGGCATTCCTGGAAATTGCACACAATACGGACGTCTCTACGATTGGGCAACGGCGATGAATTTGCCGCGGGAATGTAACGGCAAGACACAGGGATGCATTGACCGTCAGGGTGCTGCTCTTATAGGAGGCTTATGCCCTGCCGGATTTGCCGTTCCAAGATCGGAAGACTGGCGGATTTTGGCCAATTACGCAGGAGGCGGCCCTATTGCGGGTGGCAGGCTTAAATCCAAGGACGGTTGGAGCGGCAACGGCAATGGAACGGATAGTTACGGATTTGATGCTTTGCCCGGTGGTTATGCTGCTTATTGGGGAGATGAATCTCGTGATTTAGGCAATAGCAGTATGTGGTGGACGGATACGGAACCAGGACCGGCGGAAGCTACTTATTGGCGCATTATTTCTGAAGATACGGAAGCCCGAACCCATTTTCAAATGAAGGGTATGTACATGGGTTATTTACGCTGCTTGCATTACTAAATTATCGGCATGAATTTTCCAACATTGAAAGAGCAAATCTCCGTGCTTATGCGCGGAGTGCAGGAAATTGTTCCGCAAGAAGAGCTTGCTAAAAAAATTCAAAAATCCATAGACACGGGAATTCCGCTTCGCATAAAATTTGGCGTTGACCCTACTGCGCCGGATGTTCACTTTGGGCATACGGTGGTTATGCGAAAACTGCGGCAGTTCCAAGACCTTGGGCATCAGGCTGTTTTAATTGTAGGCGATTACACCGCCATGATTGGAGACCCAAGCGGCCGCAACAAGACCCGCCCACGCCTTAGCCACGAGCAGGTGATGGAAAATGCAAAGGAATACCAAGAACAGTTTTTCAAAATTGTGGAAAGGGAAAAAACGGAAATCCGCTACAACGGCGAATGGCTTTCAAAACTCTCTTTTGAAAACATAACGGATTTAATGGGTAGCATAACGGTTGCGCAAATGCTTGAGCGAAAGGATTTTCAAACTCGCTATGCAGAGGGGCAGCCGATAAGTTTGCACGAATTTCTTTACCCTCTAATGCAGGGTTATGATAGCATTGCCATAAAAAGCGATATTGAAATTGGCGGAACGGACCAAAAGTTCAATGTTTTGCGCGGCAGGGAGTTGCAGTTGCGAGATGGCGTTGAACCGCAAATAGGTTTATTTATGCCAATCCTTTTGGGCACGGACGGCGAACAGAAAATGAGCAAGTCTTTGGGAAATTATGTTGGAGTAAACGAAAGTCCAGACACGATGTTCCACAAGATTTACAACATAGCGGACACTTTAACCGAAAGCTGGTTTGAGCTTTTAACCGTTAAGCCCAAAAGCGAATATGATGAGTTGCTCAAAAAAGATATTTTAAATGCAAAGCGAGTTTTGGCGTTTGATATAATTTCTCAATATTATGGCACTGCCGCAGCGGAGGCTGCAGCGGAAAAAGAAAAAGCCGTTCACAGCGGCAACGAATTGCCAAGCGATACGCCCGAAATAAAATTAGCCGCCGGCAATTACGGAATTCTGGATTTGCTGGTTTCAATTGAAGCCTTTGCCAGCAAGGGCGAAGCTCGCCGCATGATTCAGAACAACGGCGTAAAAATAAACGGCAATATAGCGACAAACCCAAACGAGGAAATTTCCATAGGGGCAGGCTGCCCCGAAATAATCATAAAGGTTGGAAAAAGAAAGTTTTACAAAATAACCGTTTAAAAATAAGCCTACATTATCACCAGTTCCGCGTGCAATGCACCTGCCTTTTTAATTGCCTGAAAAATTGAAATGATGTCGTTGGGCGAGACTCCCAAGCTGTTTAGGGCTTGCGCAAGCTGGCCGGCATTGTTAATTGCGGGCATCACCCGGGTTTCCGTGCGTTGCTCCTGTACGTTCAACTGCTGGTTGTTGGTTAGCATTGCGGGGCCTAAGAGCGGTGAAGGAACGGCGGTTTGGGTATTTGCAACTTGCACGGTAATGCTCCCGTGAGATACGGCTATTTCAGATATTTGGACATTCGCTCCGCTTACCACTGTTCCTGTTTTTTCGTTTAGCACAACTCTAGCATTTGTGTTAGGGTCAAATTCTGCGCTTTCGGCGCGGGCTATAAAAGACATGTAGTCGCTTTGCATGGTTTCAGGCACATTCACCAAAACGGTGGAGGCATCTTCGGCTATTGCGGCGTTGGGAAAAATCTGGTTTATGGCATTTGCCATTGCTACGGAGCTTGTGAAATCAGGGTTTGAAAGCGTCCAGCGAAGCGTGCCGGTTTTTAAATTTGCGCTCTCTATTTCCTTATATACAACTGCGCCGTTTGGCAGGGTTCCAGAGAGCGCATGGCCTTTTTTAAAACTATTGCGACCGCTCCTTGCGGAAATTCCACCCAGATTGATTGAGCCTTGAGCCTGCGCATAATATTCTCCGTCCGAGGCTTGCAGAGGAGTCATGAGCAGGGTTCCGCCTTCCAAAGAACGAGCATCGCCAAGGCTGGAAATAGCAACATCTATTTTTTTGCCGGGCTTGACAAATGCCGGCAAACTTGCGGTTACCATGACTGCGGCCACATTTCGCAAACGCAAATCGTTTGGATTAACAACAATTCCCATCTTTTGCAGCATATTCGCTACGGATTGAACGGTGAATTGCGTGTTTTGGCCATCGCCGGTGCCGGCTAACCCTACCACAAGGCCATAGCCAACCAGTTGCTGTTCGGAAACGCCTTCCAGCGTAGCCATGTCCTTAACCCTGGCGGCATTTGCTTTAGACACCAGTATTGCCAATATGGTGCAAACGATGGCGGCAATCTCGATCCATCCAATTTTATATCGCCGTTTTTCTTCTTCTAATCGCATACCAACTCCTTTTTTTGCTATGCTCGGTTTCTTTTAAAATCCAATTAAAAAATCCAATTAAAAAATCTTGTTAAAAGCCCCGGTTTTGCAGCATCGGCATTTGAGCCGCTTCCCGAATACCGAATAACCGCCTCGGCTATTTTATAGCTATAGACCGTATTGTCGGGATTTATGTCATCTGCCCTTATTGTGCCGCTAACCTCTAAAATTTCTTCTTCATCGTTTATGGCAACAACTTTTGAACCTTCAATTAACAGGTTTCCGTTGTCTAAAACATCCGTTATGCGGGCGGTGACCGTAGCTTTCAATTCGCCATTGCGAGCGGTTGCGCCTTTGCCGTCATAGCTAATATTGGCATTGCCGCTTACGCCAAAACTTGGGAGCCAACCGAAGAGCTTGCTGCCCGTGGATTTCTCTTGCCCAATGTTTAGGTTGTTCTTTTTTTCCGTTTCGGTACGCGTATCGCTACCGGCCTTGGCCGCTTCCATAATCAAAATGGTAACCACATCGCCTGCCTTTTTGCCCTTTTTATCGGTGTAAAGGTTGTTTCCGTAAAGGGATGTAGGTGCGGAAAAAGCTATGGCAGCAGAAAATGCCAAAACGGGAAGCACAATCCGTAAGCTACTGAAAATTGGAGAGTTAAGTTTCATGTTTGGGTGGCTTGCAAAAATCGTGCCAAAACAATTGCGCCCTAAGCCAGCCACCTCGTTTTTTTGCTATCTGCGGCTAGAGATTTTTGTTCTTGCCGTTCATAATAATCGAGCTTGTCCATAAATAAAGCCATAAGCCTTACCGTTGGCATACCAAAGCCTTTTGCCAGATTAAAGAGGGAGAAAAAGGTTGGAATACGCTTTCCGCTCTCAAAAAGAGCAATGCATTGCCTAGTTAAACCGCTTTTTTTAGCTAACTCGAATTGCGAAAGCCCGCGCCTTTTTCGCTCTTCGCATAATAAATGTCTAAGAGCTTGAATTAGACAGTATGGATCTTCTATTTTCATCATGGGCTGTAATGTAGAGAATAAATTTCAAAAAAGCGTCAACATATGTTTGCAAAATGATGGGTACTTAAATTTTTTTTCTCTAAAATCCAGAAAATCACGGTTCTGACAATAATAATGCAATCAATATTCCACAATCAGCACCTTGTTCTTTCCGTAAGGCAGGGTTCTGTAATATAAAATTCCGGGGGCTGGTTTTTTGGGGGGTTCCCAATCCCATGAATCTTCTGAATTTTTATTGATTCTTTTCAGCAAAGCACCGTTTGCAGAACGAATTTCCACGTTTGCGCCGCCAGTGTTTTTGAAATGTATCTTTGGGTATAGCGTTGGGTTCCAAGGGTTGGGATAGGCAGCGAATACGCCTTTAGCCAAACTAGGAGTGCTCGGTTTTTCTAGCGAACGGGAAAGAACCCAAACGGAGGAGTCGCCGTAATTCAAAGAATCTATTTTTACAAGCGAACCCATGTCTGGAGGCTCATCGCCGCTTGCTCTTATGATAAAATCAAAGGCTCCCGCCGGTAAAACCGAAGGAATGCTCTGTTTTAGCCTCCATTCCGGCCATTCCGGCATATCCTTCCAATAAGGCTGGCTTGGTGAAAATGCAGCCCTTTGCCCCGAATAAAACACCTGCGAAGCGAATTTGTGAAATAACTCTTCCGAATCCATGTCAATTTTATCAATGCGGCGAAGCGAATCAACAAGCCTTGTCAACTGCGCGGAAAATTTTTCTTTGGGATATCTTGAAAAATAACTCCATATCGCCGAATCAAAGCGCGGGCCTAATTCGGAAAATAAAAATAAATATAATATAGCATAGCCATAATCCCTATCCCCATCGCTATTCTCAATAGATATTCCCGGATTAGAGAAAACCGCCGGAAGATAATTTATATAATCATTGACTTCCGGTGCGCCTATTTCCTCTACTCCGGTGGCGCTTGCCTCCAGCCAAAAGGTTCTATTCTCCGATATGCTGAGTTGCATCATCTGAAAGCTATGATAAAGCTCATGAAAAACCGTTACCTTTAAAGCCAAATACCATTCCTTGGAATAATCCACTCCTTTGATTGTTTTAAACGGTTTTGTTGAATAATTGCCTTGGCAGTCCGCTCCGTATAAAAAATCGTTTTCTATGGCTATTTGAGTTTTCCACGGCGCGCTTTGGGTAAATGTTATGCCAAAAGCTGTCGCATATTCTCCTTCCAAATCGCGCAAAAGCCCAAGGTCCAGAACCTCAATAGGGTAAAGATTATCGGGAACATTTTTTTTGTAATGGTAAGTTTGGCTTGCGCCTGATATGCCTTTCATGCCCAAAGAACCCGTGTGCAGTTTGTAGGCTTGTTCTAAATATTTGGCGAGGGAATCTATAAAGTATGGAGTTTTAATTGCATGAACTTTTTCTTGTGTATAGTATATTATAAAATGCTCGGTTTTTCTCTCTAAAACCCTTCCATAATAATTTTCCGGAACGCAACCGGATTTTGCCAAAGACTTTATTCCGGCGTTTTTTGAATTTTCCGCAAACTGCATGGTTCCGCAGCGCACTCCTCCGGCTCCAAAACTCTGCGAAAAAAACAAAGCCCCAAAAAAGACTATATAAAAGCGCAATTTATTCTCCAAATCGTTCTTCAGAGTGGGGTTCAAGCCCATATCCACAGGGCAGTTTAGGTAATTTGAATTGCATTGCAGAAATATAGAAAATTAGGGGGTTATATTGAAAAAATGTTTCACGGGAAACATTACGGCAAATAACCGTAGGGGCAAGGCGTGCCTTGCCCTGTTTTTGCGGTAATGTTTGCCCCATGCGGTTTCCCCTGGCGGTGGATTGTCATACCCATGTGCGGTAATGTCTGCCCCTTTTGTCAGAACCCCGATTTTCAGGATTTTAGGATTAACATGATTATTAAAAATGATGTTGAAAAATCGGGATTCAGACAAATTGGCGAATATCATTGCATTTTGGGCGTTGCGGGCAACGCCCCTACACGGGGTGGCGGCAGTTTGCCACGATTGCGTCATTGATGATGGGTGTAACCGTTATTATGTACTTACCGTTACCCACAAATCGGATTGATTTTTAGGAAAAAATGATGAAAATTGTGGCGTTGGAAATTTTATAAGGGCGGTGACGGCATTGCCAACCATTATCCGTTCATATAAATCATCCGTATCAAAACAAATTCACGACCGTGATTGTTGCGATCGTAGGGGCGTTGCCTGCAACGCCCTATACATCCGCAATTATGGAAAAAGGGACATTTGAATACGATTTTGTGAGATCAAAGCCTCTAGAGCAAGGTCTAATTTACCGAAATGTTTCATGTGAAACATTTTCTTTCCGGTTTTTATATGAATGTATAGTAGCCGCTGATTAAGTCTGGTTTTAGAATGCGGCGTTCCCCCCGTTAGCCCTCCGGGCGGAAAAGACGGGGGGACAACCTGTGAAATTGTTAAAATTTCGCAGGTTAAGGGGGGACGCTGATTGCAAGGAATTTTTGCGATAGAGTTAATCAGCGTTCACTATAGCAGCCGCTGATTAAGTCTGGTTTTAGAATGCGGCGTTCCCCCCGTTAGCCCTCCGGGCGGAAAAAACGGGGAGACTATAAATTACTACATTATATTCTGTAAGTTAAAGGAAGCAATAATGAGCAATTTAGCAAAGCGTTTTATTTTTGCATTTACGGCAATGCCAATTGTGGCGTTTCTCTTGTGGTATGGCGACTATACCCGCTGGTTTTTTGTTTTGGGTTTGAATGCTATTGCCGCTTGCGAATGGGCAAAGATAGTTTCTGCCGTTTATAATGAAAGAGCTAAATTTGTGAGCTTATTTTCGCCCCTTTGCGCAGTGGTATTTACAATGCCCTGGCTGGACGGCGAATATAAGGCTTATGTGCTGCATATATCGGCGGTTGTGATTTTGCTTTATATAACCGTAGCCTTTGCCTATGTAGATGTTAAAAATTTGTTTCCTTGGCTGGTGCTTCAAATGGCAGGTCCCCTTTACATAGGGCTTTGGGGCGGGATGTGCTTTGATTTGTTTGAGTGGGGGCGCGGCTGGGAAGAATGTTCCAAATTTTTGGTTGTGATGACAACTTTGTGGGCTTGTGATTCGGCTGCATATTTTGCCGGTAGATTTTTGGGCAAGCACAAACTTTCTCCGCAAATAAGCCCCAAAAAAACATGGGAAGGCGCAATAGGCGGAACGCTTTTTGCAATTTTCTGGTTCTGGATTTGGACACGGTCGGGTTTTGGCCCTACGGTGTTTGATATGCCGCTGATAACAGCCGTCGCTTTTGCTTTTATTGTATCTATTGTGGGGCAGTTGGGCGATTTGCTTGTATCCGCTTTAAAACGGTGGTCGGGAATAAAAGATTCCGGCGGGGTTTTCCCCGGGCACGGCGGAGTTTTAGACCGTGCGGATAGTTTTTATTTAGCCGCACCGATAGCTACGATTTTACTATCTTACTATTCCACATAAATTGAGAGGTTATATGTCCCATAACTATTTGTTCACATCAGAAGCTGTTTCTCCCGGTCATCCCGATAAAGTGGCAGACCAAATTTCCGATGCCATCCTGGATGCGATGCTTACCCAAGACCCTAAAAGCAGAGTAGCTTGCGAAACGCTGGTAAGCACGGGCTTGGTTGTGGTTGCAGGCGAAATAACTTCAAAGGCAAATGTTGATTACCAAAAGGTGGTCAGAGATACCATTAAGGAAATAGGCTACACGGAAGCCGGAATAGGTTTTGATGCGGACAGTTGCGCGGTTATGGTTGCCTTGGACAAGCAAAGCCCGGATATTGCGCAGGGCGTTAATGCCGCCGCCGCCGAGGGCAAAGACACCGCCGAGCAAGGCGCTGGCGACCAGGGAATGATGTTCGGCTATGCTTCGGACGAAACCCCTGAACTCATGCCGCTTCCAATTTTCCTTGCGCACAGATTGATGGAAAACATAGTTGAACTAAGGGAAAAGGGAATAATAAAATGGCTTCGCCCCGATGCAAAAAGCCAGGTCACCGTTGAGTACAATAGAAACAATGAACCGGTTAGAGTAGATACCGTTGTTATCTCAACCCAGCACACGCCCGATGTCAGCCATGCGAAAATAAAAAAGGAAATCATTGAAAAACTGATTAAAAAAACAATTCCCGCAAAACTTCTGGACAAAAGAACCCGTTACTTAATTAACCCAACCGGAAAATTCGTTGTAGGCGGCCCTCACGGCGATAGCGGCGTAACCGGTCGTAAAATCATAGTTGATACCTACGGCGGAATGGGCAGGCACGGCGGAGGCGCATTCAGCGGCAAAGACCCCTCAAAGGTGGACAGGTCTGCTGCTTATGCGGCTCGTTATGTTGCAAAAAACATAGTTGCGGCAAAACTCGCAAAGCGTTGCGAAGTTCAGTTGGCTTATGCCATTGGCTATCCTGAGCCGGTTTCCATAAATGTAAACACATTCGGCACCGGCAAAATTGGCGACCACAAGTTTGAAGTCCTTATTCGCAAGCACTTTGAGTTAAAGCCGGCAGGCATAATAAAGGCCTTGGATTTGCTAAAGCCCGGTTATAAAACAACAGCCAAGCATGGGCATTTTGGGCACAAGGGAGCACGTTTTACCTGGGAAAAAACGGATAAGGCAGAGGTGTTGAAAAAAGACGCTGCTTTGTAGTTTAAATGGGCATACCAAAAACCCCTTTACCCGTGAGGCTTGTTATTGGCATTCTCGCTGCGAATGGGGAGCTTGCAAGCGAGGCTAGGCAAAAACTCACGGAGCGTTTTGGGGCGGTGGATTTGGAAATGCAGCCCGTGCCCTTTGCACACACAAACTATTACATAAACGAACTCGGCAAAACTCCGCTCCGCTCTTTTTTGTCTTTTGAAAACAGAATTGAGCGTGAGAGCATTGCCGCCATAAAACTGGAAACCAACGAAATGGAAAGAATTTGGAACAGGGCGGTTAATTTAGACCCCGGCTACATGACCCTTGGGCAGTTTTTTTTAGCGACAACCAAGGACCAGCGTCACAGGATTTACCTTGGACAAGGCATCTTTGCAGAAGTAACCCTTTATTTTGAAAACGGGCATTTTCATCCCTTTGGCTGGACATACCCCGACTACAAAAGCGAAGCCTATATAAAATTTTTGGAAAAGGCAAGGGAACGCTTTGCTTATCATATTGCAACGGGGCATCCTTATAGCATGAGGGGGGCCGTATCATGACAGCCTTCATTCCCCGAAAATTATTTTGTCTTTTAACAATTTTTTGCGCGTTTTTATTTTTAGCCGTAAATATTCCATCGGTCTGTCGCCCTTTATTCTGTTGCAACTGCCGCACAATAATTGATAATTTTCGTAATAATCGCCGCCGTTTTTTGATTTGGGTATAATATGATCTATTTCCAAATTCAAAATGTCGAATTTATTCCCGCAAGCGTTGCACAAACCATTTTGTTCTTGGTATAAACGCTCTTTCACCAATTTTGTCGGTTCGATTATCTGTATGTCCGTCCTTTGCGGAATACTTTCTATATTGATAAAATTCTTAAAAATTTTCGCATCGTCGCTTAATCTTTCTACCAGTATATCGGCGGCTTGCTTTTCAATATCGATGCCAATCCATTTTCTACATAATTGTTGAGCCGCAACGCAAGTAGTTGCGCAACCGCAAAAAGGGTCCATAACAATATCGCCTTCATTTGACGATGCTTTTATGATTTTGTACAAAAGAGTAAGGGGTTTTTGAGTTGGATAACCTGTACGCTCTTTTGCCGCTCTATTGAGAAATGGGATTTCCCACCAATCGCGAGGCAAAATTCCGCCGCTTTTATCCAAATAATCTCTATAAACCCAATCGGGATTGGTTTTTTCAAGCTCAATATTTAAGCCTTGTTTCCCCGCATATTCTCCGCCCTTGCCTCTAATTTGAAATTTTCTGCCATTTTCATCCGTATAATTGAATTTTTTCACAGTTCCTTCGCTGTACGCTTCAAGTATTTTTTCAGGATTAAAAGTATA
>Ga0182466_11638_pt1 | contig 12591 bp, 8 predicted proteins | sample TergutMp193P3_FD_120795 | JGI IMG/M metagenome (GOLD analysis project Ga0182466, IMG submission 120795) | reverse complement strand
ATTGTCCAATTCTGGTATTGAAGACAAGTTTTATAAGGATGCAAAATATGTTCGTGTTGCTAGCAGCATTGCTTATAGTGGTGTGCTTGTAGCCTTGGATGCCTTGGCTAAGTTAAAAGGTGTTTCCGGCCCGGAAAAAGGCAAAAGAAAAAACATTGATTTTTACAGAGATATTGTAGCCGGAAATAAAGAATTGCTAAATCATTTGGATACCGTGTATAAAAATCTGCAGTTAAGCGGTTATCATGATGGCAACGAAGATTCCACAGTAATTAAATCCGGTTTTGCAAGCGCAAAAGAACTCATTAATTTAATCAAGCCTTCGGCAGGGGAGGCTTTATGAAAGTAGAAGATCAGGAAAAAACCAAGCAGCAACAGTATGTTAGAGCTATGCGTTATTTTGACAATGCCAAAAAGGTATTGTCCAATTCTGGTATTGAAGGCATTTTTTATAAAGATGAAAAATATGTTAGCAGTGCTTGCGGTATTGCGTATAAGGGAGTTCTTGTAGCCTTGGACTGCTGGCTCACATTGAAAGAAGTGAAGTTTCCAAAAGAAGAGAAAAAACGCAAGTCCATAGAGTTTTATATGTACAATTTGCAAAAGCACAATAAAAAAATGGTTGATTATCTGAATAGTGCTTATAGAGCATTGCATTTGGATGGCTATTATGGAAGCCTTACCGATAGCCGTATAATTAAAGCCGGTTTTGCAAGTGCAAAAGAACTCATTGACTTGATTAAGCCTTCGGCGCAGGAGGCTTTGTAACATGTTCCCAGAATTTTCTAATTTCAACTCAAACAAGGAGACAAAAATGAAAGGTTCTCTCAAAAAGTTCGTTCTAGCCTTTTTCGTGCTGGCTTTGCTTGCGGTAAATGCAATGGCCCAGTGTCGTGGAAAAACCGTTTACCTTGAACTTCCAAACGACTGGGGGAATAGAATTTATATCCTCTGGGAAGGGAAGTTTATCTCTGTTACCGCAACAAAACAGGGCAATTGGAGCGTAATTACGTTGCCTTCAAACTTGGCGAACGATGGTCCGGACAAAAGAGAAATTGTATTCTCAAGTGTAGATAACCATTACGATGCCGGCGGAATTTATCAACTGAATAAAACTTCAGTATTCAAAGACCAAGCGTTGAAGAGTGAGAACACCGACAAATTTACCTGTTCCGATTTTGGGTCGGATGGTACCTACCTAATGGAAGACCCTGCGAGGCCCGGAAGAATCACTATTAGCACGCAACCTCCCAATGCCTACTACTTCTATTTCCTTCCTCCACATAACGACGAGTGGATTTTAGGCACACCCTATTTGGTTTATAACGATGCAAACGGAAGATTGCAAAAAATGGCCATGCAAATTGATGATGCTCGCTGCGGCTGGTATAAACTGGTATTTTTCCAGGAAGATCCACCCGATGTTCCCACCTGGCTTTGGCTTGGCCCCACAGGTACCGATCAAGTAGGGGATAGAGGTGTTGGCGAAGACCCTACGGAATGGGTAGATGGAAAGCCAGTGCCACTTAATCTTGTCCGGAGATTTGCAAGATTTTATGACGATGGCACTACCAAAACTAAACAGTTGTTTTTTGTCGCAGATGATGGTGAAGATGGCTGGCGAGATACCGACCCCAATATAGACGAAAAAGACCGTTGCTCCTACAGCCTTGCTGCTATAATTTACGATACGGATCAAGCTGTAAATAGCTCTTTTTGGTTATATACTCAAGGTGATGTCGCAAGCGGCATTGCAAAAGGAATACCCAAGCCCGATCTTAGGTTTAGTGATGCAAAGGGAAGACACGAGATGGAATTCAACCGAGGAAAGGATGGTTGGACAGAGCCTAACTTTAAAAAGGCTTTTGATCCGGACTCCAAAGACAATGTTGTGCGTTGTGCCGATATGCCTTTTAAGCGCAATAAGAATGGTGTGTGGGAATTTAACAGCAATAAACTATGCAAGGATGGCACTATGGAGCCGGAGGGCAATTGCGGCGTTGCAAGTTTAGTGAATCATACGGGCAGGCCGGGATATATGTATGGTTATTTCCCGAACGAACTGCAAACCAGAGGCGATGCGGATTACTCTCAATGCCGTGATTGCGATAAAAAACACAAGGTGGAAAGCTGGGTTCCGCTTAAAGCTACAGGTGCAGGTGCCGTTAGCCAATACTGCTACGATAGAGGCCGTAGCGGAACGGCTGCACCGGGTGGAGCTTGTGGCGCACAATTTGGAGAGGGAGATTTTAGAGATGGAGATCATCCTGAGGTTTGGGATTGGGGTAGCAATACCTTTACAAGAACAAAAGAAGAAATTGAAAAGAATCCTTTCTTCTGCTTTGAGAGCGCTCCTGCGGAATTTACCTACGAAAAAGGACAGGAATTCTTCTTTAGCGGTGATGATGATATATGGATATACATCAACAATAAACTCGTAATTGATTTGGGCGGTACTCATTTGGCTGCTCCGGGCTATGTAAATCTGGACACTCTCAATCTTGAAGAAGGCAAAAAATATCCCATAAATGTTTTCTTCTGCGACCGCCGGCTCACCATGAGCAATGTGCGCATAGCTACAAACCTTTACTTCTCTCAAAATACAGGCCTTTATGTTGACGGCAATGCGGAAGCAGGGTCTGTTCCTATTTGCCTTGCCTCCAGCGGCGGCGGAAATTGCGCGGCGTTTTCCGGTAGTGGCGAATCTTCCAAGGTGGAGTGCGGAAACGAAATAAAATCGGAACTTGAATACTATCTGCAAAGACGCGACGGCACTAAATGCGGCCTTGAACAGCGCGGCGAATGTACTATCCCAACCGCAACTAATGATTGCAGCATCGCTGGAGATGGCAAGTTAACGTGCTTTAGCGGAATTGAAATTGATACGAGAAATAATAAGGTTTATGTAAACGGAGGAGCAGTCAAAGGATTGCCGCCTGGCTCTTACACGGTTTATGTAAAGATTAAAGGTGATAATACTACGCAACCAAAAAGAGTTGCCAGCTTCCCCGTTTCTCTCGGTGAAAAAGTTTATGCCGTTTGGGGTCGAATTTTAGATGGAGAAAATCAACAGTCTATCTCTGTTCCCTCCGACTTGAAACAAGACCAGAGAGTAGTTGCCGGCAAACTTGTTCCAGTTGCCTTTTCCGTTGGCGAGTGGGATGGAGATGGCACTTCCACATTCCTGGTTAACAGGGAAGTAGCGGAAGGAACAACTTTCAGGCTTGGCCAGGGAGGTATATTCCCTGATGCTCCTCAGTATGCCGGCATTAAAATCTATGAGGATGCGGCCGGGTCTAAAGAAGTAACGAATCCCAATGAGAGCTTCAAGATTCCTGCCAGCGGGGTTTTGGTTCTTTATGTTGCCGGTGAATTTAGAGCGGCAGATTCGGTGACTTACGATGTGAACGTTGCAAGTTCCTCCGGTCCGGGCTTCAATATAAAAGTCCTGTTGCCTGAGTTCAGGTTTGTGAATAATGTGGATGATGCGGAACCTTTGCCGAGAACGGCAGGCAGCAAATACCCGCCGAGTGGCACACCAAAGGACATGGAAGTGTTCATGGGAGAAAATCTGGCCAGATCGGTTGTTGCTATTGACCCGACAACAAGAACAGTTTGCGATGTATGCAGTTTCCCTCTCTCTTTCCGCAGTTGGACGGCAACAGGCAGAGGCAGTTCGGAAGATGATAACAGCAACGGTATAATTCAAATTCCCAGCGTGGAAATGAAAAACGGCAAGGCGCAAATATCCTTTTACGGCGCAGACGAGGTGCAGCCGCCCAAATACGCCTTCTTTACGGTTGGCGGGCCTTCAAGAAACCAGAGAACGCTTGCGCAGTGGGATTCCCTGCTGTTCGTCAAGCCACCGGTTCCATATCCCACGCTTGCGGAAATTTTTGACAGAAACGGCGACGGCATAGGCGACTCTATTCGCATTGTATATGACAAGGCGTTTAGTCGCGATTCCTTGCCCAACATGATAGAAGTGTTCTGGGAACCGAATAAAAAGGATACGGTAAAAATTGGTCAGGGTAGCTGGAATGGAACCGTATTTACCAGACCGGGCAATTATGATCCGGATTACTGGAGCAGTGGTGGAAGAAAGTGGGAAGTACAGGGCAATAATTCCATTATAACTATCGCCGATGTCAATTTCAGCGACAGGGTTAAAACTTCCGTTGGCTTGGGCAAGGTAGAGGCAGTTACCTGGGTTACCTTTGAGAAAGGCGCCGGTCCTCAAACCTTGGGCCTTTCCAGGGTGATAAGCGATAAAATCCCTGCCATAGTGACTTCTGCCAGATATGAGGCAGGAAAAGGGTGCGATAGAACTTTTGCCAAAAAGTGCCGTGACAAGGCGACCATAACGCTTTCCGAACCGGTAAGGCTGAGAGAAGATATAGGAACAGGGGAATACGATGGCGATGGACCCATACAGATAGTTCCTTTTGCCTATAAACTGGCGTTCTCCCGTGGCGAAGCTGATTTCAATTTCCATACCAACTCTATAGATTTGCCGGCGCAATCTGGTAACAATATAATGATGAGCTGGGATCCGTCTGGCAACAGGATAAGGCCATCGGGCAAAGACTCTGTTGTAACCATCTATTACAATAATTTCACGGAGGGTCTTGACTCCGCAAAAACTCCCAGAGCAAACGATTATGTAAGGTTTGAGAGTTCTGCGTATGATAATCGCGCTCCGTTTGTGGATACGCTCGGCAACCTCCCCAATCCAAGGGAAGAGGGCAGAAAGTTTGTAGGCGAAGACAATATTGCTCCGGAAAAAATAGTTCTGGCAAACCTTAACCCCGATCCCGGCCCCGACGGAGAATTTCTCAACGATGGAGTTCTTGACAATCTTAGGAATGAGGGAATAGATCTTAGACCTATTAAGGATGACTTGTTCAATGAAAACAGCCAGATAGCATTCCTGCCGTCAAAGCCGGATTGGGATATAGAGCGCATTAAGGAGTTCTATCCTGGTTCTGCAGGTGTATTGTTCAGGCCCGACTTGGCATCCGAATGTCCTCCGGAATCATGCGACGATATAACCTTCTATTCCAAGGTTTATTACCACACGAATCTCGGTAACTATGTTGTTCAAAAGGATTTGAAGCCTCTGGCATGCGACGATAAAATCTTCAAGGTGGACGGTCAGACGGATTGCAGAACCCCCGGGAATATGGGTATCTATGTTGCCTGGAACCTGAAAGACTCCAAAAACCGCAAGGTAGGCACGGGTGCTTATGTAGAAGTTTACGATTTCTACTGGACAGGAAAGAGAAGCGATGGCTCCACAGTCACAGGCTCTCAGAAATATACCAGAAAGATAGAAATGCTGGGCGTAAAGCGTGTAAAGGTAAATCATTAACATCATAATCAAAAACATGTAGGGGTGTTGGAAATTGTAGGGGCGTTGCATGCAACGCCCCTATTTTTATATATTACATACGGAGGCAACATTATGGCAACAAAGACAATGACGGCAAGGCCAATAATCAAAACAGCCATGAACAGAATAGGGTTGGACGACAAAACAGATTACCTCTTAGAGGTGATGGATAAAATAGAACTGGACATGAATCTGGCGATAAGCGCAGAGCAGGAAAAAACCGGGCTTACCATGCCGCTGGAAGAAGCAGAAACACGAATAGCGGAAAGATTTGCAAATGGCTATCATCGCAAACCATGAAATTGAGAGAAAACCGGTAAGGCTCACCGAAAGATGCTTGGAGATGCTGGAAGAAGCGATGGAATACTACGCAGAGCGAAACTTGCCTGAACAGGCGGAAAAAATGCGGAGCCAATTTTTCAAAACAGCAAGACTGCTGGAAACAATGCCGGGAATAGGAACCATTTACGAAGGCGGGATGAGAAAATTCCCGCTGAAAAAATTTCCCTATTTAATCTACTACAGAGAGCACAGCGATTACACAAGCATAAGAGGTATCTGGCACACAAGCCGCGGAACCGGATTTGAAGACACGGAAGAACAATAGACCTTCCCCCCGAGGCCTCCTATACCCCATACCCTAAACCCCATACCCCATTACCCCCCCAAAATTTACTATATTTACCCTAGAGAGGTACACTATGAATCGTTTTTTCTCAATTTTTTGCTCCCTGGGGGTTTTCCTTGTTCTTTCCATTTTGGCAGCTTGCGATAGCGGTAGCAGTGGCGGCGGCGATGGAGACAAATCTTCATCTTCCAGATACACTCCTCCTCAATCCTCGCCACAGGGAAATGGCTCCATTGACATAACCAACTGGGAAGTAAGTCAGGATCCCAGGTATTTAGACATAAAACTTTCCGTAAGGGCAAGGGAAAATGAAGCCGGGGATTCTATCCTGACAAAGGCCGAGATTACGGTCAATGGCACAGTTATAGCTTCCGGTCCCGGAAAAAGCTTCTATAATTACGATGACCAATGGGATTTTACCGGCAGACAATTTTGCGATCCACCGCAAAATGGAGAAGTTCACGTCTGCTATACTGTAATTTTAGGAAGCCCAGAAAGTGAAAAAGGAGAGTGTAAATCTTTTACCCGGCCAGAATCAATATGCAATATTCCCAGCTCCTCCAGCGAAGAACAAAGTTCCAGTTCCGCCATACCGGTTGTTAGCAAAACACTAACGCCAATGTTTAACGGCGAAGCTGTTAAGATAAACACCGTAACAGGTTATAAAGGTATTAATCTAAGAGCCGGCGAGGCAACTTCAAATTTATCGGATGCCGATTTTTACATTAACTCCGAAGAGGATTTGGTAGCCAAGAGTGGTGTAAATATAGTGGAAAACTTTGATAGAACTCAGTATGGGTCAAGCGGGTTTAATGTTATAAAGGATAATTGGGTATCTACTCCGAATAACACAAATCAGTTTATTTTCAAGCCAAACGATCCCGGTGAGCCTACAATCAATTATGTATATACCCAGTACTATATGGTTCGTTTATCCAATACAACCGAATGGAATTCCGATTGTTTCCTTATATATGGAGCTGCGCCATTCATGCAACAGGGGGCGAATAATCAAAATGTAGAGATAAAAGTTTGGAAGGTAGTAGATTAATAAAATATGCCAGCCCCTAAATTGCAACTTGGTCAACTTTTATTACAAAAAGGCCTAATTGATGCAGACCAGCTTGCCCATGCAATGGGCGAGCAAAGGCGCACGGGGCTTCATTTAGCTAAAATACTCCTTCGCCTGGGCTTTGTCACCGAAGAAAAACTGGCTTTGGTGCTCAGTGAACAACTCCAGATTAAGGAACACAAGCGAATAGGCGAATTGCTTGTGGAAAGAAACTACATAACCGTAGAACAGCGCGACAAGGCCCTTGAAGAACAAAAGAAATCAGGGCTAAGGCTTGGCAAAATACTGATGCAACTCGGTTTTATGACCGAAGAACGCCTTATAGAAATACTCTCCGCGCAACTTGAAATCCCAACCGTAAACCTTAGCGAAGCAAACGTCCCGCAGGAAATCCTGCAACTCCTGCCGGAAGAATTCTGCCGCTCCTACAAGGTTATACCGCTCAGCATAAAAGACAAGGTTTTAACCCTTGTGATGCACGACCCAAGCAACCAGAGAACCCTTGACCATATCAGGTTCAAGGTTCAAATGGAAATAACCCCGGTGATGGCGCACGAAAGGGATATAGTAGAAACCATAAACAGGCTCTATATAGGTTCTTCCGGCGGGGACGCATTGCGGGAACTCGCCCGCCTTAGCGAAGACGAAGACCTGCAAACAGTTGATAAAAAAGAGGATGCCTCACAGGAAGAACAACTCTCCGACGAAGAAGGCCAGCAGGTTGTAAAACTGGTGAACTCCATAGTCCAGGACGCTATTGCCCGCAAAGCCTCCGATATTCACCTTGAACCGCAAGAAACTTTTTTAAAGCTGCGCATACGCATAGACGGCGATTTAACCGTAATGCCTCCCATACCGGCTCGCCTTATGCCGCAAATTTTATCCAGGGTAAAACTTTTGGCCCGCATGGACATAGCAGAAAAACGCCGCCCCCTTGACGGCCGCTTTACGGTTCGCTTCCGAGGCAAGGAAGTGGATTTGCGTGTTAGCTCCTTTCCCGTTGCCCTTCGCAAAAGAGGCGTGATGGAAAAAATAGTTATGCGTATCCTTGACCCTACAGCCGGCCAGGTTGACCTTGACCAGATGGGTTTCAGGCCTGCGGTGTTCAAGCAAATAGACTATACAATTAACCTGCCAAACGGAATTATGCTTGTGACCGGCCCAACAGGTTCGGGCAAGTCAACAACTCTTTACGCTTCAATACGCAGAATTCTGGACAACACAATAAATATTACCACAATGGAAGACCCTGTGGAAATGAATATTGAAGGCGTTAACCAGGGGCAAATAAACAACGCCGCCGGCTTTACATTCGCTGCCGGCATAAGGGCAATTCTCCGTCAGGATCCCGATGTAATTCTCATAGGTGAAATGCGCGACAAGGAAACCGCAAGCATGGCAATAGAAAGCGCCCTCACGGGTCACTTGGTGTTCAGCACCCTGCACACCAACGATGCCTCCGGTGCCTTTCCCCGTTTGCTGGAAATGGGCCTGGAACCCTTCCTTGTTGCAACCGCCATAAAGGGAGTTTTGGCCCAGCGGCTTGTGCGCAAAATATGCTCCGGCTGCAGGGAAGAAGATACTACCATAGATGTCGGGCTTAGAAGGGAACTCGGCATTGCCGACGATGTGAAATTCTACCGGGGCAAGGGCTGCCCCAAATGCGATTCCAGCGGCTATAAGGGGCGTCTTGGGCTTTTTGAATTTTTGGTGCCCAGCGAGGAAGTCCGCAACCTGATTCTTAAAAGAGCCAGCGGCGATGAAATCAAAAGGATATGCATTAAACAGGGCATGAGCACTCTGCGCATGGACGGCATGGAAAAGGCGCGTGCCGGCATAACAACCCTGGAACAGGTACTGGGCGCATCCGAAAGAGACGAAGACCAGAAAAAGATGGGATAAGCCGTATGCGCTTTTTGCCTTTTTTGCTTTTAGTTGCCGCGAGCCTTGCAGCGCAAAACCTTGAGATTCATGTTTTAAGAGTTGAGTTTAAATACGAGGATCCTGATAATTCCCTCACAACGGGGCGGGGAGTTTTTGCCGATTCCTGCAAGGCAGATGACTACTGGGAAAAGCAAATAGATTTTGCGAGGGAATATTTTAAGAAGGCGAGCGGCGGCAAGGTAAATATTTTTCCCCGGATTTATCCAAAGATTTACAAACTTGATTCATCCATGATCAGCTATAACCGCACTCAACGCAAAAAAGGCGAAAAAATGGAGGAGTTCGATTCCGTCCGCACGGCAGATTATGCAAGGTTTGTAAATGATGTTCTGGATTCGGCAAAAAAAGATATTAGCCCTGCCGGTTTGGGAAAAAGGGCAATTTTAATCGCTCACGCCGGACATTCGCGCTTGATTGACGGCGGCACAATGGGAACCCGCGGCGCAAATACTCCGGGAGATTTTATTGATGCCTATATAGACACTTCATGGAGGGATTCAACCCACTATTTCTGGAATGGCTTTGCTGTTTCGGAAGGGGACACCATAACATCCGTGATGGTCACAAGCGAAACCGCCGAACAGGACGGCTTGAACTGGGGAATTCAGGGAACAATCACCAGCCAGATTGGGCGGGAACTTGGTTTGCCATATACCTTTGATGTGGTAAAGGGATATTCAAGGCTTGGATATTTTGACGGAATGGATTTTGCGGGCTACAATGCCGGGGACGGATTTTTTCCCAGTTTGCCAAGCGCGTGGCTTAGAATTGATGCGGGGTGGGACAGGCCTGTTGAAGTTCGTCCGGGCAAGGACACTACCATTTATATTTGCTCGGTTAGCTGTACCTGCGGCTCTGCTTCTCCGCAAACAGTGAAGGTTCCCGTGAATTCCAACGAATATATTTTGCTGGAAAACCGGCAAAGAATGTGCGATGGCAACAGCAGCATTGATACTGCTCTCCCTGCGAGCGGCATAGCGGCATGGCGCATAAATTCCTGGTATCTGGAAGAACTTCGCGGCTACGGAGCGGTGAATGCCTGGGGGGGGGACACCTTCAGGGATCACCAGTTTGGCATAGCCTTGATTGAGGCGGACGGAGTTTTGGGTTTGGGCAAGGAATTCAAGGCGGCAAACGGAGAGAGCGCGTTTTATTTTGGCTCCGGCAGCGATTTGATTCCGCACAAGAAATTCAAGTCCAAAGATACGGTATTTTCAATAGAACCTGCCGGCTATGCAAACACGGCATCCACCTTTGGCGGATATTCCGGCATAAGGATAACGGCAAAAATTCCCGGTGGTGCAAAAGAGGAAAGAAGTTTTAACTTCCTCACGATGGACAGCGTGATGAATTGGCAGACTGTGGAAATTCCGGTTACAATAGAATGGGTTGGGAAATATGTAAAACCTGTTTCAGTGGAAAAATTGCCGTCAAAGGAGGACTTCTCCGAATGTAAGGAATCTCCAAAGCCGGCCTACCTGGACAAAAGCTATAATCTCGGCAGCGAAATATTCTGCCCGCTGGACGAAAAAACAAACAGGGAAACGATATTCCTGGGTAGTAACCGCTTGTATATAGTGGATTCAAACGGGGTTCCCCTGCCTAAATTTCCCGCAATTCTTTCCAACGGCGAGCCTCTAACGGATTTCCGCTCAAAACCGCTGGCACTGGATATAGACGGCGACGGTTCCAGGGAAATTCTGATTCCGGCAAACAACGGCTTGATTCTGGCGGTGAACAGCGAGGGCAAACTTTTAAAGGGGGAATTCCCCATAACAGCCGGCAGCTTTGTTTACGGAGATACCATAGCGCCTATGCGGCTTCTTCACAGGCAATCCGGCGATTCAATATATTTATTTGCCTTGCACAGGGATTCCATAAGGGCATTCTATTTGCCGGAGGCAAAGGAATTCAAGGAAAAGGAAACAGCGCCGGATTACAAGGACGAAATTTCGGAATTTTTCATTTACCCAAACCCGATTCGCGCAGGCAGGGCTGCAATGCGTTTCAGGATAAAAAACGATGCCGCAAACGCAACCCTGGAAATTTTTGACATAACCGGTTTCAGGGTGTTCAAGCGCGAAGATTCAAATTTGAATTACGGTTCGCACCAGATGGAAGGGCTGGATTTTTCCGGTCTTGGCAGCGATATTTACAGTGCAAGGCTAACCGTGAAATTTGCAAATAGCGGAAAACGCAAGGAAAAATGGGTACGGATAGGCGTGGTGCGTAAATAAAGCCGCCCCCGCAAGCTATTTACTATATTTGTTTCATGCCTCGCAAACGCAAAAGAAAGGTACAGATACAGATTTATTCCAAGGGTACGGATAAGCCGCGCTCCTATGATATTCCGCTCAGGGTCCTGGGGGAGTGGGTGGTTGGGCTTGTCATAATAGTTTTGGGCTTCACTTTGTGGCTTCCTGATAACATGATCAACCTTAAAAATTTTCGCGTTCTTGAAATAGCAAAGGAACAGAAGTCAATGCAGTTGATGGCAAACAAACTGGAAAAGCAGATTTTTGAAGCAAATTCGCAAATAGAAAGCGGCCATAATCTAAGGGAAAAAATGAACCAGTTGGCAGGGCTGTCCAGCAGCACGGAAGAACCCGGAAGAAAGGTAATCACAAAAAAACAAAAGGAAGAAGAACTCTCCACAGACTTTGAGCACCTTAAAAAAACGCTTAGAACATTCAGAAAAGCGCGGGATGCTCTTTTGGAAGATGAAGAATATGCAAACAGCCTGCCTTTGCTTTATCCGGTAAAAAGGCACCAGAACATAACAAATAAATTCGGATTCATGCAAGACCCAATGACCAAAAGGGAATTGCCGCACAGAGGCTTGGATTTTGCAGTGAACGAAGGCGATACCGTTATAGCCACGGGAGATGGCGTTGTTGAGAACATTGTAAACAGAAAATACGGCTTTGGCGTCACACTGGAAATTCAGCATACGCCCCAGATAAAAACGGTATATTCCCATTTGCAGAGCGTTTTGGTTTCAATGGGAAAATCTTCTACGCCTGTGCCCGTGAAAAAAGGGCAGCCTATTGCACTGGCCGGCAAAACAGGCAGCGTTATGTGGACGGTTTTGCACTACGAAGTTCGCTACGACAATCAACCCTTGAACCCGGAAGATTATTTTCTTACGCAGTAAATTGGGGGGCCAAATGGAAAAGGCATTGAAAGTATTGAGAATAACCTACAGGATACTGAACCAGTTTCTCAGGCTTGTTTTGCTTGTATTTATTCTGTATTCAATAGCTTTTAGCCTTGCATGTACATATGGCGCATGGAAGGTTTATGTTTACGGAAAAACTATTCTCAAGGAAGTTCAGGTATTAAAGGACTCGCAACCCGACCAAAGCGCATTTATGAAGGATTTGCAGAAGGCAAGCCCAAAGCTGAAAATCAGGCAAAGGTTTGTACCTATGGACAGCATAAGTCCGTATTTGCAAAAGGCGGTTATAGCCGGCGAGGATGCCGCATTTTATTTTCACCCCGGTTTTGATGTCCGGGCCATAGCCGAGGCTTTGGATGCAAATCAAAAGCGCAACA
>Ga0182466_11637_pt1 | contig 12666 bp, 11 predicted proteins | sample TergutMp193P3_FD_120795 | JGI IMG/M metagenome (GOLD analysis project Ga0182466, IMG submission 120795) | reverse complement strand
GATTTGAATTTATCCTCGGCGGCTATAGGCGGCGGGAGACACCCGTTCCCATCCCGAACACGGAAGTTAAGCCGTCCGCCGCCAATGGTACCGCGCCGAAATGGCACGGGAGAGTAGGTCGCCGCCGAGGTCTTTTTTTATTATTAGGGCTTGCAGGCGTGGCCAAATTGGATTAAGGCATCTGGCTACGAACCAGAAGATTGCAGGTTCGAGTCCTGCCGTCTGCATTTTTTGCGCGTAAATGCATTTTTTATGTTTTTTTTAATTTTTCCCCTAAAAATAATGTATATTATTAACTCTATGGAAATAGTTCTGTTAATATCCAAAGAACCCGAAAAATGGGAATTTTTTGAAAAAAATTTATCAAATTCGTATGAATTCATATCCTTAAACCCGGAAGAAAATTTTGATTTTCCCAATGTAAACATAAACATAATAGCTACGGATAAAATAGAGAACATAGAGAAAATTCGCTCTGCGGAAAAGAGAAAGCTGCCCATTGTGTTTTTCAGTAAATCCAGGGATTTTTCAACGGAAATCAAAGCCAGAACCTTGGGCGTAGCAGACTTTTTTTCAATCCCTGTGGACAGGGAACTGCTTTTGCTTCGCTTTAAAAACATATCCGAAATGTCCAGAGTGATAAAATCCAATGCAGACAGTATTCGCTGGATGCAGATGATAAGGAACGAGATGATAAACGTTCAGGAAAACATGGCGCAGACCATTGCGCAAACAGTGGAAAGCAGAGACGAAAATACCGGCGGGCATATAATAAGAACAGCCGCCTTCATGAGCTTGCTGGCAGACGAATTTGTGGTAAAAGGCAGGATTACAAAGGAACAGCTGGACCTTATTGTGCGTGCTGCTCCCCTGCACGATATTGGAAAAATAGGGGTTAGCGATTCAATTTTGCTAAAACCGGGCCCTTTAACCAAGGAAGAGCGCAAGGAAATGATGAGTCACTCCGAGAGAGGGGCTGTTTTGATAAAAAAAATGCAAAAAAAGTTTGATAGCCACACTTATTTGCAATATGCCTACGATATAGCCCTGAACCACCACGAGCGTTTTGACGGCGAAGGCTATCCACACGGCAAAAAAGGCGAAGAAATCCCCTTTTGGGCAAGGCTTATGTCCGTTGTGGATGTCTATGATGCCCTGGTTTCCGACAGGGTTTATCGCAAGGGCATGGAAAAGGATAAGGCCTGCGAGATCATTTTTAGCGGCGCAGGCACTCAATTTGACCCTGAAGTACTGCAGGCATTTGATAATTGTAAGGATTATTTGATTTAATTTGTTCCATTTGCCAAAAAAAAATATATATTTTCTATAACAACTTTGCGAGGTTTTCCAAATGATTTTATCAAAGCGAATTGCGTATAGTGCTTTTGCTCTGTCTTTTGCCGTTTTAACATCCTGTGAAAAGAAAGAGGGAGCGGTAGCCGAAACCAAGTCCGGCTATTCCCGCGGCGAAACCCTTTACCTGGCGGGTTCCCAGTGGGGAGACCCTAATACCTTCAATCCTTTGGTAGAGCCTTGGCTGGTAGCTTGGCCCGCAAACGACCGTTTCAACCTTATGTACGAACCTTTAACCGCCTACAATTCCCTTACCGGAGCCACCGAGCCTGTATTGGGAACCCTGGTTTCTTACGATCCCGAGAAAGTTGTGGTGGATATTCAGCCGGAAGCCAGATGGAGCGACGGAACTCCCGTCAGTTCCGCAGATGTCAAATTCATTTACGAACTTGGCAAAAGATTCCCGCAAGCCCCAACCTCCTACGTGGGGGAATTTGTTTCGGAAATAAAGGTTGACACCGTTGATAATGTGGAAAGAGTATCCTTTATCGTAAATAAAAAGGAGCGCAACAATCCGCTTGTTATCCTGGATCAGTTGCAAGCCATCCGCATAGTTCCTGCTCATGTATTTGAAAAGTATCTGGCAGAAAACAATAACGATTTTGCCGCCGTGAAAAAAATCAAGTGCGATAACAATCCCGTTGTTTCCGGCCCATATACCCTTGATCAATACAACAACGAGCGCATAGTTCTTGTTCGCCGCGACGACTACTGGGGAAACAAGGTTCTGCATGGCGGTGCCCTTCCCGTTCCAAAATACATAATTCACCCCATATACAAGAACAACGACCATTTTGCCATAAATCTGCAAAAAGGCACGCTTGATGCATCCATGAACTTTATCCCCCGCGTAAACGAAAAGAAAAAGGACGGTGTTAGCACCTGGTATGATGCTCCTCCCTATTTTGTTCCGGGCTCAATGCACTTTTTATACCTGAACAATACCAAGGCTCCGCTTAGCGATAAAAAGTTCCGTCGCGCAATGGCTGCCGCCATAGACTATAACCATATCAGCAATCTTGCTCTTTCCAGCTATACGCCGGAAATGAAACCTGGTTTGATAATGCCGGAGGGTCTGGAGAAAAAATTTTACAATGAAGAAGAGGTGAACAAGCACAGCGTCCCGCTCGGCAACAAGGAGTATGCCAAAAAATTGCTGGCAGAAGCCGGTTATAAGGCCGAATTTGACGATAAGGGCAATTTAAAGTATTCAACAGGGCCAAAGGGCGATACTTTGCCTACTCTGTCCATAAAATCGCCTTCCGGCTGGTCCGATTGGGAAGCCATTGTGAATCTGGTGGTCAAGCATCTTCGCTCTGTTGGAATAGACGTTCGCGAAGGTTTTGTTGACGGCAGCCAGTACTGGCCTGCCTTGCCCTCCGGCCAGTTCGACATAATCATGAGGAAGCCGCCTGTTGCGGTTACCGCTTCTCTTCCCTGGAACCGCTTTAACGCCGTCATGTCTTCCCGTAACTGGCGCCCTGTTGGGGATGGCAGCTCCATGAACGAAAACGAAGGTCGTTACAACGGCCCTAAATCTGCAGGTTACAACAAAAGGGTAGATGACCTTCTGGATATTATACCCCTGCTTTCAAACGAGGATTCCCTAAAGGCGGCTTATGCCGAACTGAACAACATATTCCTTGACGACCAGCCGGTTATACCGGTTTGCCATTTGCCCGAGGAATATTACCAGTTCAGCACAAAAGCATGGACGGGCTGGCCTTCGGAAAAGAATCCTTATGCTCCGCCCCAGCTTCCCTGGGTTGGAAGCGGCATAAACACCCTTTGGAGGCTTCAGCCGGTTAAATAACCGGTTGCATTTTCTAGATTTAAGAGGCTATGCTTAAAAAATATCCCACAATCCGTTATATCTTGCTAAGGGCGATATGGTATTTTCTCACCTTTTTGGTTGCCCTTGCGCTTAACTTCTTTTTGCCGCGGCTTGGTTCGGATCCTGTGGATATAATGATGGCGCAGTCATCGTTTAGCAGCCCTGAAATTCGCAAGCAAACCGAAGAAAATCTCCGCAAGGATTTTGGTTTGATTGTTGTGGACAATCAAGGCAATATAATTAGGGATGATGATGGAAATGCCGTTAAGGCGTCTAAACTTTCACAGCTTGCGACCTATATAGGGCAGGTGTTCCAGGGAGATTTGGGAACTTCGTTCAAAAACCAGAAGAAGGTATCGGAAATAATCATGCAGGCCTTGCCTTGGACTATAGCTCTGCAATTTCCCGCAATTTTATTCGGGTGGATATTCGGTAACGGCCTGGGTGCTCTTGCAGCTTACAGGCGTGGCGTTTTTGACAAGGTGATATTTCCTCTTGCCCTTTTGATGAGTTCCGTTCCCTTCTTTGTTTTTGGAATGGTGCTTGTTTATTTCTTTGGAATAGTGTGGGAAGTTTTCCCTGCTGTTGGCGCATACGACCTTGCGCTTACGCCCGGTTTATCCCTGGAATTTATAATTTCCGTGGCAAAACACTATATTTTGCCCTTCCTGTCGATTTTCCTTATTCTTGCGGGCGGTCAGGCAATCGGCATGCGTTCCATGGGAATTTACGAACTGGGAACGGATTACATTAAATATGCAAAGTGGCTTGGCTTAAAGGAATCAAGAGTGCTGGCTTATCTGTTCCGCAACGCAATGCTTCCGCAGTTGACGGGCCTCGCCCTGTCAATAGGGCAAATGGTGGGCGGCGCTCTGATCACCGAAATGATATTCTCCTATCCCGGTCTTGGAATGGCCATGCTAACGGCTATACAAACAAATGACTATCCTGTTATACAGGGTGTAACACTGCTCATTACAACCAGCGTTTTGCTTGCTAACTTTACAGTTGATATTTTGATTGCATTACTGGATCCTCGCGTAAAACAGAGTTTATCAATGGATGCAAAATAGGAGGCAATATGTTTAAACTTATTAAAAACCTTATCAAAGAACCCATGTTTGTTATAGGGAGTTTTCTGTTTTTGGCAACCATACTTGCCGGCTTGTTTGGCCCTTATGCATATACGGCGGCATCAGACGGAATGTCTTACGAAGCGCCTTCTTCGCAGTATTGGCTGGGAACGGATAACCTGGGGCAAGACTATATGGCTCTGCTTCTCAGAGGTTTGCAAAATAGCCTTTATGTGGGCTTTACGGCAGGCATAATTGCAACTACAATCGGAACTCTTGTGGGGCTTTTTGCCGGTTTCAAGGGCGGCATTGTAGATGATATTCTCAATATGTTTACCAATCTGTTTATTGTTATACCTTCATTTGTTGTTTTGGTTCTGGTGAGCGCGTCCTGGCCCGAGGGTCGTTCCCTTACCCTGATAGCCGTGCTTATAGGCGTAACTACCTGGCCGTGGACTGCCCGTTCCGTGCGTGCCCAGGCCACCAGTTTAAGAGGGCGCGACCACATAGCCCTTGCCCGCATAAACGGCGCGTCCAACTTGCAAATCATATTCAAGCATATTTTGCCTTACCTTGCATCCTACGTATTCATGGTGTTCATAATGCAGGTGGCAAGCGGAATACTTTCGGAGAGCGCAATCAGCATGATAGGCCTGGGGCCTATAGGCGAGGGTTCTACATCACTCGGCGTTATACTCAATACTGCCAAGAACAATTCTGCCATAACCTACGGCTACTGGTGGGGTATTTTCCCTGCGGCCATAGTTATTACCGTTATTGTATTTGCCCTTTATTTGCTTAATAATTCTATGGAAGGCGTATTCAATCCCCGTTTGAGGAAGTAGGCGGTTAAAATGGCTAATATATTGGAAGTTAAAGATTTAAGTTTGCACTATTTAACTCGCTTTGGGCAAAAGATAGGCGCGGTTACCGATGTGTCCTTTACAATGAACCAGGGCGAGATTTTAGGCATAGCCGGAGAGTCCGGCTGCGGAAAGTCCACTCTGGTCAACGGGCTTATGGGTTTGTTTATCCCGCCTCTTTACCCGACCGGCGGCGATGTTTTGGTTGGCGGCGAATCCCTTATGAACAGAACTCCCCAGGAAGTTCGCAAAAATGTTCTTTCTCAAAAGGTTTCAATGATTCCGCAGGGTGCCTTTAACGCCCTTAACCCTACACGCAAAATAAAGGATATTGCCGCCGATGTTATAGCTGCCCACAGCGAAGGCAAAAACATAAACAAGCAGCAGATTTATGCGCGTTTGCGCGAGCGTTTTGACTTGTTTGGAATGGAAACGGAACACATTTTGAATTCTTACCCGATTCAACTCACCGCAGGCGAGCGGCAGCGCTCGGTTATAGGAATTTCAACCTTGCTTAACCCCAAGGTTGTTATTGCAGACGAACCTACTTCCGCTCTTGATGTTACCACGCAAAAAGTTGTTATTAAAATGATATTTGACTTGCTTGAGAAAAACATATTTTCAACAATGATTTTCATAACTCACGAACTTCCCCTGCTCCGTCATGTTGCGCACAATATAGCCATTATGTATGCGGGCGAATTTGTGGAATACGGCACGGCCGTTCAGGTTGTGCACGACCCTCGCCATCCCTATACAAGGGCCTTGATGGGAGCCATGCTTAGCGCGGATGCAAACCAGAAAAGCAAAAAGCCTACCACGATAGAAGGCGCGCCGCCCAGCCTTGCCAAAAAAATAATCGGTTGCCGTTTTGCGGAACGCTGCCCAAGCGCAAGGCCCGAATGCAAGCAAAAGGCTCAGGAACTGCGCATGGTAGGAGAACGTCTAGTGAGGTGCGATTATGCCGAATAGTGTTATATTTTCTGCAAAAGACATCAGCAAGTTTTTTGGGCACGGCAAAAAAAGGGTTTGCGCGGTTAATGATGTTTCCTTTGACATTGCAGACGGCGAGATAGTTTCCATAGTCGGCGGTTCCGGCTGCGGAAAAAGCGTTCTCGCAAAAATAATGCTTGGGCTTTATTCGTCGGATCAGGGTTCTTTTTTATACAAGAACAAGCCCATTACCAATACCCGGGACCATTGGAACGAGGTGCAGAGCGTTTTTCAAGACCCCTTTGGCTGCTTTAACCAGTTTTTTTCAATTCGCACTCAACTCAAGGATGCCTTTGGCATATTGAAGAACAGGCCCTCAAAACAGGAGATTGACCAGCGGGTTGATGAGGCATTGCTTGCCGTAAATGTAAAACCCGCCGATATTGAGGGAAAATACCCCTTTGAACTTTCCGGCGGGCAAATGCAGAGAATGTTGCTGGCACGCATATTTGCCCTTAAACCCAAGGTGCTTATAGCAGACGAGCCTACATCCATGGTAGATGCCTGTGTCAGGGCAAATATTCTGGACTACCTTATGAAGCTCAAGGCCGTTCTTGGCATGACCATTGTATTTGTGACTCACGACATAGGGCTTGCATATTATGTTAGCGACCGTATTTTTATCATGCACGAGGCTCAAATTGTGGAGGCCGGGAAGCCGGAAGAGGTAACTCAAAACCCTAAAAGCCCGCATACGATTCGTTTGCTGGAAGATATTCCCGATATAAACAGGGAATGGATAAAAAAATGATTTCTATATTTACCTGAACTGGAGAAAAAACCATGAATTCAAATTTGGCAAGGATGGCAGGAAAGAAATACCGTCTGGTAACAAGATCCGATTTTGACGGGCTTGTGTGCGGAATGCTTTTAACGGAGTTGGATCTGGTGGACGACATCAAGTTTGTTCACCCGAAAGACATGCAAGACGGCCTGATTGAACTTTCCGAGCGGGATATCAGCACTAACTTGCCTTACCAGCCGTCATGTGCTTTTGTTTTTGACCACCACGAAAGCGAGATTTTGAGGAATGTTTCGGTTAATGTGGAGAATTACATAGTAGATCCTCATGCCCCTTCCGCATCAAGGGTTGTTTACGACTGGCTTGGCGGCGCAGAAACATTCCCCAAAATAGACATAGGGATGATGGCAGCCGTTGACAAGGCAGACAGTGCCCAGTTCACCCGCGAAGATATTTTGGAGCCTCAAGGATGGGAGTTGCTGAGTTTTTTAATGGACAGCCGCACGGGCCTCGGGCGTTTCAGGGATTTCCGCATCAGCAATTACCAGCTTATGATGGAACTCATATCCTACTGTAAAACACACACCATAGATGAAATTTTAAAACACCCTGATGTTGAAGAAAGAGTCCAGATTTACCGCGCTCACGAAAAGCAGTTCAGGGAGCAGGTTCAGCGCTGCACAAAGGTACACAAGAATCTGGGAGTTTTGGATTTGAGGGACGAGGAAACTATTTGGGCGGGAAATCGCTTTATGATTTACGCTCTGTTCCCCGAAATCAATATAAGCATCCATGTTTTATGGGGCCTGAGGATGCAGAACACGGTTTTTGCAACGGGAAAATCCATTTTTGACCGTTCTTCCAAAACCAATATCGGGGAACTCATGCTTAAATACGGTGGCGGCGGGCACGCTGCCGCGGGAACCTGCCAGGTGCCAAACGATCAGGCAGCAACGGTTATAGGCGAACTTATAGAGATCATAAATGCCGATGGGTGATCGGTTTTCCCCCCCTCGCCCAAATTGGTTTGCCCCGCACGAAGAGCTTGCATACTCCAGAGATTATTTTTTACAAAGGATAAAGGAGGAGATAAATCGCTGCAATCGCAGAAATCAGAGTTTTATATGGATTGAAATCCCGCTCAAGGGCTTTGTGTACGACGGATTCAGGCTGCAAATTCCGTTCTGGCAAGGAGCGGAAAAAAACTCCAAGATTCTGGAAGTATGGAGAATATCCGTTCAAACCATGCTTTCAAAAAAATATATGAACATCATAGGGCACGGCAAGGATTGCCTTTGGAATCTATACGTAAACAAGGATTTGCAGTTGCTGGAAGATATAAAGGCCAATATAACGGAGAGCATAAAGGCAGCCGGGCTGCAGGAATATATACCCGCTGATTTTAATTTCAATGCGTATTTTTACAGCGGCAAATCGCAATCTTCCATACAGGAAGAAAACAGATTCATAAAGAGATGGAACAGCGAATCTCATTTTTTAAAGGTGAAGCGGATTTCCATTGAGGATATAAGGGAAAAAACTTTTCGCGGGCGTTATTTCCGGGTTTTGAAAAGGGTTATAGACATTGCGGGCAGTTTATTCGGCATAGCGGCATTTTCACTGATTATGCTTATGTGCGCTGTTTTTGTAAAGCGTGCGCTGTTAAAGTGGCAAAAGGAGCAGAAAAAACTCGGGGAGGAGCCTGTAAGGGACACTTCCGTTCTGTTCAAGCAGGTTAGAGTGGGGCGAGGAGGCAAGCTGTTCAAATGCTATAAATTCAGAACAATGTATCCGGGGGCAGACAAAGAAAAGGAAGAATTGAAAAAACAGCAGGATATGGCAAATGACGGCGTGGACAGAGGGCCTACATTCAAGATGTACGATGACCCCAGAATCCTGAAGCATGGCGGAGCATTTTTGCGAAAGCACAGCCTTGACGAATTGCCGCAGTTTTTCAATGTGCTGAAAGGCGATATGAGCCTTGTGGGGCCCAGGCCTCCGACTCCCGATGAGGTTAAGACTTATGAGGCGTGGCATTACATAAGGCTTTCCGTTAAGCCGGGGCTTACATGTATATGGCAAACAAGCGGTCGCAACGATATTGATTTTGACGACTGGATGCGGCTTGACAATAAATATGTGAGCGAGCGCAGCACCCTGGGAGATTTTAATTTAAAGTTAAAGACCATTGAAGTTATGCTTAGCGGTAAGGGTGCTTCCTGATTATGATAGAAATATCGGAGAGAATTTTGCATCTGAATAATTTTGACTACCCGGAAACCCTGGCAGCCCGCATTGAAAGCGAGGCGGAGAAAATGCGCAGGGAGGGATGGTTTTTTACACATTCCTCAACGGATGAACTTATGGAAAACATAGTGCTGTTTTTTGAGAGGGATAAAACCGGAGTTTAATCCACAAACTCCCTGTAAATGGCGGATACGGCTCTTTCAAAATCGACCTCGTTCACTCCGATGATTATGTTTATTTCCGAGGAACCCTGGTCTATTATCCGCACATTTATTTTTTCCTTTGCGAGCGTATCGAAAAGTCGCGCGGCTGTTCCGATTTGATTTGACATCCCGTGGCCGACAGTTGCTATCAGGGCCAGCTTGTCGAAAATCCGTATTTTGTTGGGCTGCATTTTGTACTCGATTTCCGCGAGAACTTTTGCTTCAACTCTGGTTAGGGATTTGGTATCTACTACAACGTTCATTGAGTCAATGCCGCAGGGGGAAAGTTCGTAGGAAACGTCGTGGTCTTCCAGAATTGTGAGGACCTTGCGCCCAAAGCCCTTTTCCTTGTTCATCATGCTTTTTTCGATATACAGCATTGAAAAATCCTTGCGCCCCGCTATGCCGGTTATTATCCTTGGCGAATTTACCGGAGTTGGCCCTATTGTTGTGCCCGGATCGCTTGGACTGTTGGTATTCTTTATGTTTATGGGAATATTCTTTACCCTGCATGGGGCTATTGATTCATCGTGCAAAACGTTTGCGCCGCTGTATGCAAGCTCCCTTATTTCCCTGTAACTCACATAGTTTATGCAGTGCGCTCCCTTGACAATACGGGGATCTGCCATTAAAAAGCCGGAGACATCAGTCCAGTTTTCGTAGAGCAGGCAGTCGCAGGCATTTGCCAGAATTCCGCCGGTGATGTCTGAGCCGCCACGCGTGAATGTTTTAAGGTTGCCTTGCAAATCGCTTCCGTAAAAGCCCGGAATAACATAGAGAGGGGCATTGTCAGAAAGGGCGGCTCCCAGATTTTCAAGGCTTTTGTCTGTTACGCGGTATTGGCTGTCGAATTGTATTATGGGGTAGGCATCCACGAATTTTGCGCCCAGATATTCGGACATTATTTTTGCGCAGAGGTATTCGCCGCGGCTCACCACAAAATCAACCGTGAGTTCGTCTGATTTTTCCAGCAGGGATTTTTCCAGGCTTTCCAGTTCTTCCCGTATGGAGGAACGCATGCTTAGTCCCTGCGTTATTTCAACAAAACGCTCTTTTATGAGTTTCCAGGGCTCTGCAAGATCCAGTCTGTTTTTTGCAAGGTTATAAACGGAGTAAAACAGATCCGTCAATTTGGATTCTTGCGGATTTCTTTTGCCGGGTGCGGAAACAACCACGATTTTTCTGTCGGGGTTGCCTTCCAGAATATATTTCACTTTGCGAAATTGTATGGCATCTGCCATGGAACTTCCACCAAACTTGCATACTATACGCGACATGAGGGCTAATATAGTAAATATTTTTTACTATATTTGTTCAAGCAGCAACTTTTCTTATATATGGTTTGCCGAAATCTGGCCAGCCTGTTCATTTTTTCCCGTTTTGGAGGTTTTTATGCGCATTTTTGCGATTTGCGCCGCTTTGTTTTATTCCATGCCCTCTGCCGCCGGCGGAGCTTCTCTGAACATATTCACAACCCCAGACAGCGGCAGCGTGTTTCTCGACGGCAATCCCGAAAAGGAAATGATGGAGACGCCTTTTGAAAACTCCGCCATGCTAACAGGAGAACATTCGGTTTTCCTTGTGCCGCCCAGTGAGAGTTTTGTTCCCGCTACCTACGATTTTATCCTGCAAAGCGGGCATGCTTTTGAAATAAACCACGATTTTTTGCGAAGAAATCAGGCTTTTGAGGCATATACCTTATCGCCGGAGGAATTCCATCTGGAACTGAATGCGGGGGTTTCCGCTCTTAATGCTTTTAAAATCCCCTTTGATTTTCGTTTGGGTTTGCCCTTGGGCTTGGGGGCAAGGCTCGCCTTTCCGGTGCAAGATCGGGAAGTGAAAAATTTTCTGCTCGGTTTGCAATACAATTACTTTCCGTTGCAAATGGGAATAGCAGCAGACTGGATAAGCCCAAGGGGTTCCGGCTATTCTGCAATTCGCGTTGCGCTTTTGGCAGAGCAGAATATATGGATTCTAAATCTGCTGGAAAACGCCGTTTATGAATATTCAAGGCAAGACAGGGCGGAATTTTACCTGCGTTTGGGTTTGCCTGTTAAGCACATATTTATGCCTTACCTTGCAATTAGAGAAAAAATTTCCCTGCCTGTCCAAAGCCATTCCTTTTCCGCGGAGCCGGGAGCCTTGCTGCAAGTTGGCAATAGGCTTTCCCTGGAAATATCGGTGCCGCTTGTTCTTTTGGGGGAAAACAAGGGATTTGGATTTTATTTCGGTATTCATTCGGATTTTTCCTTTGAGAAAAAAGTTAAGAAAGGCGATTATAAAACGGCTTCCGTTATTTGGGATGTGAATGAGGTGAGCAACAGGGAATACAGGAAATTCTGCGAAGAAAAGGGTTGCAAAATCCCTGAAAACGATTACCCCGTTATTTCGGTTAGTTTAAAGGATGCCATTGCCTATTCAAAGTGGGCAAAAAAAAGATTGCCCACAGCCGAGGAATGGAAAAGGGCCGCATCTGCCTACTCGGATTTTGACGAATTTTGCGAAAGTCCCGGATTAAAGGAGGTTCACGAGGGGCGAATTGTAAACGGAATGCGAAATTTTGCAGGGAATGCCGCAATCTGGCTCTTGCCGGAAAACGAAAATGCGAGCATAGCAAACTTTGCCGGCAGTTCCTACGCCGACTCGCCTGATGCCTGCAAAAAAAAGGCAACGCTAACGGATATTTCTTCACCCGGAGGAAGCGAGTTTATAGGAATCAGGCTGGTGAGGGATTATTGATCTTAAAATAACCATTAGCTTTACCATGTAGATGCTTTGGAGGCAGTCTATGTCCAGAAAAACTGCTAAACTCTTCGATTTGATGTTCAAAAGCATCATCAAAGGCGCAAGTTCGTCTGCTATCGTGCATTTGATAAACGGGATCTACAAGAAGAACTATCCGCTAGACACGTCAGTGAAAATTGAACCAACCGAGTTTGTTAAAGAACATCCAAAGTCGGGGAAGCTGGAAAAAATAGTCTCCGACATAATAGTAACATTGTCCGGCGAAAATTTCAGAGACACTTACCTTATGGAAGCGCAGATAGACGACGATGTGGAGATGTCGCTTAGGATTTTCAACTACAGCATATTTGCAGCCCTGGAAGGAAGGAAGATTTCAAGTGATGGCTCCGATATGCAGATTGCAAAACGCAAGGCCTTGTCTAAAGAGTTGGAGAGTTATGTAATAGAGATAGACAAGATTTTGAAAAGGTGCAAGGAAAATAGCTATATTACCTCAAGAGATGCAGCGATGCTTTTCCGCAGGTTGTTGAATATGAATATGGAACTTTACGGTCAATACCCGGAGTTCAGGGAGGTAGATATGACATTGAAGGATTTGGCAGATACGGACATA
>Ga0182466_11636_pt1 | contig 12714 bp, 6 predicted proteins | sample TergutMp193P3_FD_120795 | JGI IMG/M metagenome (GOLD analysis project Ga0182466, IMG submission 120795) | reverse complement strand
TTGGAAAAGGTTTAACCAAGTCGGAGAAAGACGGCGATGAGGTTTCCCGTAAAGGGGAAGGCAGAGGTCTAGGCATATATCCGGCCTTTGGTTACTTGATAGTTCTGGGAAATTTGTCTCTGGGAACCCTTGCAGTTCTGGGTTTTGGCGAAGATGCCGGCAACAAACCTTTCAACACCACTGTTGGCGCAAGCGCTTCTGTTAGGTTTTAGTCATCCAGCGTCCATTCAATCCCATATGCAAACCTTATGCCGGGGGGGGCATAACCCGCCTCAGGTTCCATGAGGCTATGATTCATATTCTCGATTTTTGCATAAAGAGTGAAACTCTGTATTTGCATAGCGCTTTTGAAATTAAGCGAAAGGTATTTTTTCAAGTGAACCGGGCGAGCCAAGCTATCGTTATCCAGCCCGTAATCCCATCTGTCGCCGAACCAATCGGCATCAAACTGCACGGAAACTTTCAAACGCTCTTCCACAAAACGGTTGCTCCAGTAAACTGTGCCTTTGTAGTAGCGGGAAGGAATATTTATCATCTTTGTGCGCAAAATGCTTTTCCCCTGCTCGGCATAAAAACGCCAGTTGCCGAGTTCAAGGCCTAGCCGCCAAAAAAGCTCGTTGTTCACCACTGTTTCGTAATTTACCCACTGAAATGCGGAATCTGCGGAAATCGAGTCCAGAATATCCAATCTCGGAATAGCCCAATACGGCATAATGGCATCTTTGCTTTTTTCGTAGCGAAACCCAGCCGAATAGAAGAAATGCTCGCTCAATTTATATGTTAAACTCGTTTCCCATCTTTGCCTTTTTTCCGCCCTTAACTCTTCGTTTGGAAAAGCGATTCTGCCAACTCGCAAAATATGGGTTTCGTGCATATCCGGAAAGCGGGTATCTTTTTGATAATCGCTGTTCAATTGCAAATGCCAGGGCAAAAACAGGGTTAATCCCAAATGAAGCGCCGGCGCGAAATCCACGGAGTCCTGAACGGAGGCATTCCTCTGCAAACCTGACTGCCCTCTAAACGCAAACCTCCACAATGTATCATTTATGCCCAGCAAAACCAATTGCCTGTCCTGATATAACCGGACCGGTTCCCGGACGGAATCCGCAGGTAAAGAATCCGCCAGCAGATAATCCTTGTTTCTCGATAGATAATCCTTGCCTCTCAGGTATTCATAGCTAACGCTTATATAAGGGTTCAGAAAACTTTTATGCGAAATTTTGCTTTCGCCGCTTTGAGCGGTATATTTTTCCGAAACCTCCGCCGGAAAATAAATGCTCGCCGTATCCAGCTTTGAGAATTTAAATTCCTGTTCCGCCAAGCGGTGGGATAAACTGAGTTCCCAGTTCGGCAAAAAACTGTAATTCCAAAGCAGCCTGTAAAAATTTGCGTTGTTTTTAATATTGTATGGTTCTTGCAGAAATGTTATTGAATAGTCAATATCGTTTTTTAAAAAGAAATTTCGGGTTGCGTCTTCGTTGTCTAAAAACAAGTAACTCATCTGCGCTGTTATGCTTGAATTTGGAAAAATCCAGGAAACAGCCGGAACAAAGTGTATGGAATTATAAGCCAGATTTCTGCCGGCCAGCGGCACTCTGCTGGAATCTCTTTTCAGCGTTCCGGTATAAAGCTGCTGAACAATATCCTGATAAACAAAATAATCGCCTTCCAAAACCGAGTGCGAGGCAAGGCCTAGGGAAAAAACTATAGAGTCTAAAAGCTGCCTTTTGAAATTCAGAGTAAAAGCATTGCCTTCCAGCCCGTAACGCTCCCATAGAAGATTTGTCACCGGCGTGTCTATGGGGTTGTAGTTTTCCCTGAAAACCAAGTTTCCATTGCTTGCATTTAAAGATAATCCGTAGCGTTCAAAAACAGGCGGCGGCGCATAAAGCCCCGAAAATCCTAGCGGCAACCTTTTTGCCGGTTCCGAAAAACCCATAATATCCGCCCCGGCATCCGGCAAGCCCAAAACGGAAATCCCGCTTTGCCAGTAAGCCCTGCCGCCTTCAAAATCGTATTCTTTTGATAATACACCGTGCTCCGGACGGGCATAGCGGGAAATAGAAGTTTCTGCGCCGTGAATGGCAAAGGCAAGGATGAAAAGCATTGCTACGCCTAATCGCATGGAGGCAATTTAGAATTTTCTATATTATCCCCCGATGAAATTCCCTATTTCCGTATTTTTATTCCTGTGCGCATGCCTCCATGCGCAGCAGGATACTATTACCATGGACATAGCGGTTTCAACGGACAAGACCTTGCCCATCGGGGTTATTAATTTTGAACTTGACCAAAACGACTGGAACAGGCTGGAAGAATTGCCTCAAAAAACTCTAGCCAGAGACTTTAACTTAAGCGGACGTTTTTCCGCAATTGAACTGGAACACTATAATTTACTCGCTCTTTCGCGCGCTATGGCAAAGCACTATGTAACGGGAGCGCTTTCAATGAGCGATGGGCAGGCAAAGCTGGAATGCAATTTATACGCAACCGCTTCCAGAGAAATGGTAAAAGGATTTGTATATATAAGCTCCCTGGAACAGGTTCGCATATCGCTTCACAAATGCGCAGACAACGTGGTATATCAGCTTTGGGGCGTTCAAGGCTTTGCTTCTACGCAAATGGCATGGGTTCGCAAAATAGACGGCAAAAAGCAAATTGTGGTAGCCGACTACGATGGCTTCCGCAGAAAACAGATAACCACGCACAACAGCATAAATTTTTTGCCTGCATGGAGCGCAGACAACGCAAAAATATATTTCACAAGCCTGAGGAACGGGAAACCCCAGATTTTTGAAAGAAATTTGGCCGGCACTATGGACAAATTGCTTTTTCCTCAAATAGACCAGGCGTTTGGCCCGGCTGCAAATCCAAAAGACGGAACATTGCTCTTTTCAATTATAGGCCAGAGCGGAGCCGATATCTGGTATGGCAATCCGGAAACGGGAAATGCGGCCCGCCTGATTTACACAACCAATATAGAAGTAAGCCCTTCTTGGAGCCCGTACGGAACGGCATTCCTGTTTTCGAGCGACAAAGGCGGGCAACCGCAAATATACATGGCTTTGAGAGACGGCAGCGATATTCAGCGGGTTTCCTTTTTTGGCAAATACAACGAAAGCGCCGTTTGGTCTCCGGATGGCGAGCGAATAGCCTACTGTTCCATGGATAACGGCAAGTTCAACATTTACACGAGCGGCATAGACGGCGATGACGTTCAAAAACTAACATTTGAAGGCAATAATGAACGTCCATCGTGGTCGCCGGACGGAATGTCCATAGCATTTTCAAGCGACCGTTCGGGAAGTTCGCAAATCTACATTATGCGCCGGGATGGCAGCGGTGCCACCCGCATAACAAACACGGGCGAAAATTCATCGCCCGTATGGTCAAATCTCACCAGAGGAGTACAATGATGAAAACAATAGTCCCAATCCTTGCAGTCGGTGCAGCCTTAGTTCTCTTTGCTTGCGCCAAAAAGCCCGAACCCGTAGAGGTTGCGCCTCCTATAGAGCGCGTTGAACCTCCACCTCCGCCTCCAAGACAGGAGCCAAGGGAAGACCCACTTGAAGCGGAGCGGCGTCGTTTGGAAGCGCTCATGAACAAAATAATGTCTGACGACGTTTATTTTGAATATGACAAGGCGACCTTAACCGTACAGGCTAGAGACATTTTAACCGAAGTCGGCGACATTTTAAAGCGTGAAGCTCGCTTCACCGTTTTAACGGAAGGGCACACGGATGAACGCGGAACCGAGAACTACAACATGGGGCTTGGAATGCGCAGAGCAGACGCTGTTGTTAAATTCCTGACCAACTACGGTGTTGCTTCCGGCCGCCTGACAAAAGTGAGCTACGGCGAAGAACAGCCTAAAGCCTCCGGCCATGACGAAGGTGCTTGGGCGCAGAATCGCCGCGCGGCATTCAGGGTTAGAATAAACAATTAGCCGTTTATTTTATAGTTTAGGAGCGCTTTTATGAAAATTCTTTTTTTGCTGGTTAGCTCTATGCTGTGTTTGTTGCTTTCTTCTTGCTCAAGCCGCATGGTAAAAGAAGTCAAAGAGGCATCCGAAAGTTCTGCGGCAAGCATTAATAATCGCATAGATTCTCTAATGCTTGTTGTAGATTCTTTGAAATTTGAGCAGGCTAAGAACTTATCCCGTTTAAAGGCGGATTTTGCCGATCTTAACTCAAAAATTAGCGAGCAGAACGAAAAATCCGAATCCCGAATGGAAGAGATAAATTTTCGCTTAGAACGTATTTTGGGAATGGTGCAGCAAAAAAGCGTCGTTACAAAATCTGCGACCGGCCCCAAAGCCGATGATGAAACCGCGGTTAGCGAACAGAGCAGCGAGATGGAAGCTTTGTACAACACATCGCGGTCGGATTATCTAAAAGGCGAATATGCCGTAGCCTATAATGGCTTCAAGCAGATTTACGATATGGCGAAAACCGGCGAGATGGCGGAAAACTCTTTATACTGGATGGGAATGTGCATGCTTGACGCAGGCAAAAAAGGAAATGCCGAAACGCTTTTTAAAAGCCTTTTGGAAAAATTTCCCAGAAGCATAAAAGTTTGCTCGGTGGATTTTAAGCTGGCGGGCATGGCGGAAGAAGCCAAAAAAACCGGCGAACAAAAGGCCTATTTGCAAAAGCTTTTGGGAACGCAGCATTGCGCAGCCAGTAATGAATTTCAAAGAGCGGCTGATATTTTGCCAACGCTTAATTAGCGTTCACACCATCAACGCTTGCCCCATAAGCACCTTTTTGCCCTCTAGTTCGGCAAAGAGGTATTTTGTCCTTTGCAGTATGGCTCTGTTGCAAACCAGTATAACCGTGCTTCCCATTTCAAAGCGGGCTATTTCTTGCCCCTTTGTGTAAGGATATGTTTGTTCCGCTTCCCACTTTGTGAAAAGGGCTTTGCGGCTCGCAGGCGGCGGCATTGAGTTTGTGAGCCAGTCCTTTTTGTAATCAACGGCTATGTGGCCGACATTCGTAGCTCCAACCTTAACGAGCAGAATTTCTCCGCCATCGTAGGTACTGATTTGCGTTATTAACCTTTCATTTATTGAAAAAAGCCCTTCTATTTTTTCAACGCTTCCCGGATTTACCGGCCAAAGCGTTCCGGGGCAATAATAGGCGGCAACTACATTTCCGGAAGCAGGGGAATGTATGCGGTGGTAATTGTATGGAGAAAGGTATATGGTAGCCCAAATTCCGCCGGTAAATTTTTGGGCGAGTTCTCTGCTGCGAAGCAGGCTTTCCAGGCTATAAAATTTTCCCTTTGCCTGCATGTATTCGGGATTTTCGTTTGCAATCATTCCGAATGCCCTTAAAATTCCATCCACAGGGCAAATAACCTCCGCATTATCTTCTATAATCCTCGCATCTTTTTTCAATTTTCTTGTAAAAAGCTCGTGAATGTTTGCGAAGCCTTTTTCGGGAATTTCGGATTCCGCCAAATTTATTTTGTAATGTTTTGCGAACCAATGCATTAAAAACCTGCTGAGCAAGGGGATTTTCGTTCTGGAAAAGGCTCCGAACGCCCTGCTAACAGCATTTTTTGGCAACAGTTTTAAAAAGGAATAGGTTATGGAATTCATGAATGTACGTTAATTTAGAAATCTGCCGCTCGCAGTTCAGACAAAAATTTTACAAATATTTTACACAAATTCTTTATGAGCGTTGCGTAACGCCTAAATTTCTAAATTCCCCCAACAATGTTTCCCCGAATGCTAATAATAGCAGCGCTTTTGCTGTTGGCTGGTTTTTGCTTTGCAGAGCAGCCAAGCGACTCCATTGTAAAAAGCCAAATTCAATATATCCATCTGCCGCCGCAAACAGAACCGCTTAAAGGCTTGCTCCCTCAAAAAGGAATCTCGGATGGCATGCCGCTAAATGCTTCCAAGCCTCCGCTCGTGTATGAACATGAAATAGATTTTGAAAGCAGAGCCAGCGTTGTGCAGGCCGGAGTTGCAAACAGTATTAGCAAAGATACCGTGCCGCTTTGGAATGCCTACTACACGGAACTCGCCGATTATTCAATGGATATGTTTGACATAGGATTTAACCGGCTTTGGCTGAATTCCCTTATCGGGCAAAGAGATGGCGGGGCGGGTGACCTGGCCGAAGGCGCTCTCTTTAATATATCGCTCCCCATGAAAATTCCGGCCTGGATGAAAGATTACGGTTTTGACCGCCCACAGTTGCTATTGCAAGGTACAATGGATATCCGCTTTCACGGCATGGGCGTTGTGGACGATGCTCCCGGCAGCATGGAAAACAGTTTGTGGCCCTCGCCGTCTCTCTCTTATGTTCCAAGCTTTATTGTGCAGGGAAAAATCGGCAGGAATATCACGGTTGAATTGAATTACACCGAGGGCGGTCTCGGCGTGAGAAACAGGGTTCGCGTAATTTATGCAGAAGATACGCCGGGCGAATTTGAAGATTACATTTTGCAAAGGCTGGAAGCGGGAAACACTTCTTTGAGTTTGGGCGGCACGGAGCTAACAGGCTATGCGGAGCAGCATCAGGGCCTGTTCGGAATAAAAGCGGATTGGAAATTCGGCAACTGGCGATTAACCACAATTGCCTCGCAGGATGCAGGCAGCCAAGAGAGTTATACCATAAAAGGCAAAGACGAGAGTACGGAATTTCAAATTCAGGACAAGCACTTCACCGAATACAGATATTATTTTTTAACGCAAAATATGAGAAATGCCTATATAAACGCCAAAATATATAACCGTGCGTCGCCTCGCCAGAATTTGGCGGGTTTAAAAGTTTACAAAAGAAGCCCGCTCAACAATAAAAGCACTACAATACAAAACGCAGTTGGGGTGTATTTGCCTCCCGGCAGCAGAACTCCCGTAAAAATTCAGGGTTTGCCGTTAACGGAAATGCAAAGCGGAACAGATTATGTTTTCGATGCAAACACGGGAATTTTGCGGTTCAAAAGCGGGGCATCGGGAATGCTTATAGCGGTGTCCTGGAGCGGTGACAACGCTTACGGTACAAACCGCCCTACATCTGCGGTCAGAAACGGGGATGAGGTTGTGCTGGTTCAATACGATGGTTCTACCGATAATTTAAAAGACATTGAAAAATTGATGCTCAGGAATGCTTACAGCGTTGGGGTTTCTTCGGAAAATTCGAACGATTTCGTTTTGAGAATGAAGGACCGTTCGAGAAATGCCGTTGATTTTTTAAAAACTTTGGGAGTTGCGGATTCTGCAACCGGAGTTATTCTCACAAACGATGTATCTATTTTTCTGAAGGATGGCAACGAATATACCGGAGATATGCGCTTGCCTTGCCGGGATGTAAATTGGTACAGGCGAAACGGCATTCCAAATCCTGAGGCTGTAGCAAGGGAACGTTGCTTGGAACCTCTGAGGAACGTGGATTCTTCTTCGGCAATGGCTTCGCTTTATACAATGTCCATCAACAATTTAAGAAGCCTTTATCAGTATCGCTATTATTTTGAAGCCGTGGGAAAACGCAGGCGTTCAAGCATAAGCGTCAGGGACCCGAACAGCAGTTATTCGGTGAGCGGCGGCGGATGTTTGGACATTGCCCCGAATTCGGAAAAATTAAAGGCAGGCTCGGAAGTATTGGTAAGAGATGTTGATTATCAGGTGAATTACGAGCTTGGGCAGATTGAGTTGATAAGCGAGCGCGCTTTAGACCCGAACAAAGAGATTACGGTTAATTTTGAATGCGAGCCTCTTTTTGAGCTTCAGAGCAAATTGCTTTTGGGAGCTAGGGCGGAATATCCCTTGAAAAAATTCACCGAAGGTTCGATTCTCGGTTTAACCGTTCTTTACAAAAATCAAAGCGTTAGCACGGAAAACCCAAGGCTTGGCGGGGAGCCTTTTTCCGGGCTTTTGCTTGGAACAAACTTACGCTTAATAGATAGTTCCAAAACAATGGATAAAATTATAAATGCGGTGCCCTTTATAGATTCCAAAGAAAAGTCAAGATGGAGTTTTGAGGGCGAATTCGCCGCGAGTTATCACAACATAAATACAAGCAGCAGAAAATCCGCTTTAATAGATGATTTTGAATCAAGCGCATTGAACTTGCAATATCCGCTTTACAGGCTTATGTGGTTCAGGGCAAGCCCGCCGGGCGGTATTGAAAACGACAGGAATACATATATAGAACATCAGGATTACAGGCATGCCGGGGAATTTGTTTGGCATAGCAATACCTCCATGCTCTACCGCCAGATATATACGCCGGTGGGAAACAGCGATGTGGATAACAGGGAAATCGCGATTTTGAGTTTCCGTTTGCGGCCCAATGATAATTTGGCCGGGAAAAGCTGGGGCGGGGTTATGCGGCCTAACGGCATTTACTATCAGGATTTATCGCAAAAAAGATATATAGAAATGGTAGTGAGAGGAAATGTGGGGTCTTTGTATGTGGACTTGGGTTCCGTAAGCGAGGACATAGGCATAAACGGTTTTGAGCCGAACTATAGATTGGATTCCGAAGCTGACCCGGGGACCACAACGCCTCTTAACGATCTGGGTTTGAGTTATGCCGCAGGAGTGGATGGAAGGTTGCAGGTTTGGGATTGCCGTTATACTCCGTGCCGCAGCACGCTTCTAAATAGCTCAAGCGTTTCGAGTAGAAATACTGATATATCAAGAGACAGGTTTGACCCGAATTTGCTTGATCTAAACGACCCGCCTCCTCAAATAAACGGAACGCGGGGCAATGCGGGCGAAAGGTCATTTGATACCGAAGATATAAATCGCAACGGGCAGTTGGATACGGATATTCGTTTTGTGCGCTACAGAATAGATTTATCCACGGACGACCCGACTAAATTTGAAAGGCTGCAAAACGGATGGCGCAGATTTCGCATTCCTCTGGACCAGTTTGAGACCTTAGTTTCAAGCTCAGGGGCATCTTTAAGCAATATTTTAGCAGAAGCCATATTCACAAGGCTTTGGTATGGAAATTTAGACCCCGGCGTAGCAGAAGGCAGAACGCAAATAGCGGATTTTAAGATTGTGGGAAACGAGTGGCTGGAGAGTTCCGGCAGCAATGAATTCGGCATTGTTTCAAATCCCATTACCGAAAACGTAACCGGCGGCATAAACGGGGAAATTTATGCTCCCGGCACAGTGGTTCAGTCCGATAGCAATTACATGAAAATCCATGTGATAAACAACCGCGATAATGCCGGTTTTTATTTTACCTCTCCCAATACTCCGAGAGAGAGGGATACGGAAACAAATGCCGTTTTAAAAGAACAGAGCCTGTTGCTGGAATACGGTGGTTTGCATCCCGGGCAGGAAGTTAGCGCAACCAAATTTTTTGACAATGAGGTTAAGGACTTTACCTCTTATAATAACATCAAGCTGGAAATACACTACGAAACGAAAGCCAAAAAAACGCCTATTAGATTCGCATTGCAGTTTGGGCGCGGCGGATTGGATGGCAGCCAGGATTATTATGAATGGTCTTTTAAACCGGTTAAAATCGAGTGCCAGGCATCGGAAAGGATTCAGGATTGCCATGAAAGAAATTGGAAGGCGAATGAGTTTACATTGCCGCTTGCCGAATTTTCAAATTTAAAAATCGGAAGAACCCCTCCGTTCTTAAAGCCTATTGAAAGGAATTTGGGAGGCGCCAGAGAAGAAAAAATAAAGATAGTCGGAAATCCCTCAAACAGCAACGTCAACTGGCTTCGTTTGGTTGTTATAGCAGATGACGATGCGTCTTTGGAAGATTTGGAAGGAACTTTTTGGATAAACGATTTGCGTCTAGCCGGCATAAACAATGCGTGGGGTTACGCCACGAGACTGCATGGCCAGCTTGATTTTTCGGATGTATTTTCGGTTTCCGGCGAATTGCGCTATCAAGATGGAAATTTTGCCACTTTAAAAAGCGATGAAAAAAGCCCCAAGCCAACGCCCAGCGAAGCTAATACAAGGCTGGATATAAACGGAACCGCGAGCTTGAACATGAACAAATTTTTCAAGGACGATTACGGCTTGCGCTTGCCCTTTGGAGTAAGCTATAGTTCCACCACGCTTCGCCCATACTTAAAACCTGAAGACGATATAAACCTTAGCCACGATAACGCTTTTGACCTGTTCGGAGATATGGCTACCGTTGATTTGGAGATGAATAGTCTGGAGGAAGAAGATTCTTTGCGACTGGCTTTGGAATCAAAAGGATACCAGAGTTTTTCGCGAACAAGAACATTATCAATGGGGTTTAGCAAGGACTATACAAAAGACGATAACATCCTTCAGGAAGTTTTCAGCCAAATATTTTTGGAACGCCCTGCGTTAAATTATTCCTATAGCGAAACCGAGCGGCGTTCTTCAACAGTTGCAGACAGCATTTACCAATACAACACTGTTCTGGAATACAAGCTGGGAACTTTTGAACGGAGCAATATTTACCTGTTCGGAAATAAAAATTTACCTATCGAGCTGTGGCCCGGTACTTTTGATCTAACCGTGATGGATTTAGCCTACAGCAGAAACGCCTATCAGGAACGAGACCCGAATTTTTTGGAACCGCAGGTGGAAAAGATAACGAACTTCACAACGGATTTGCAGCACAAGGCGGATGTTCGCTGGAACCTTCTTCCGTTTCTGAGCGTTAACTACACTTTGTCTATTAGCCGCGATATGTATGGCGGCGGCGACAGGCAATCTTTCACAAAAGAGGATTTTTTCAGTCCGGACGGGCAAGGCGGCCTGTTTGCCAAAAATTTCATATTTGACCATGACCATTCCGATAGAAAAGTTTATGTTACATCATATGAGTACCAGATTGATGACCCGTATGGCGATTCAACCGAGTATTCTTTTGCAAATCAAACTGCTCGTTCATACAGGATAGACAGCATCGGTTCAAGGGAATACGGCAAGACTTATGGAATTTTGCGCAATGAACGTAACCGTCGGCAAGATTTTAGAATAAATTTTTCACCCGAATGGATTCCGTTTTTGCCTATGAGATTTTCCTTTAACAGCGGATTTATGCAGGATAAATCCATTCCCAACAATTTTGATTTTTATGATGAAGAAATGCTCTCGAAAAATTTTTGGACAATTCAGCAGAATAACCGTTTTGAATTTTCTCCGAGCTTGAGATTGCCGCAGCTTGCAGGCATAGCGGGCAAAAATGCTGTTAGCGAATTTTTTGAAAAATGGAAATGGCGGGAAATTCGCAGCATATGGAGCGTAGATTTGCAAACAAGCGGCGAGGATTTTGCTCTGTGGCAATTATACGAGGAACAGGGTGTGGAGCCGCTTCAGTATTATCTGTTTGGGCTTGGTTTGGGCAACGGGTACCGCAACAGGGGTTTTTGGAATTTGGTTAGCGGCGATATGGGTTTGGATTCGCGGAACGATTATGAGCGTTTTGCGCAGTACAGGAATCAAAGAACGGATTCAATAGTGTATCAAGGCCGTTTTGAACATGCTGTCAGGCGCAATTTAACAAATAGCACTTCATTAACCCTGCCTTGGTGGGATATCGGCATTAAGGGCGATTTAACCTGGACGCAAACTTTCAGGCAAACAAGGGAAAATCCTCTCTTCATAGACACAACCATAACATGGCCGAAAATAGGAATTGGGGTTAATATCCCGAATTTTGCAAAACGCCTTGACTTTTTAAGCGGACGGTTTCGCAGTTTCTCAACCTCGCACCGCATTGATTATCAGGAACAGCGCACCGTTCGTCCGTACCAAACCGCAGAAGACGAATGGCTAACCTCAATAGATTTTAACCCGATAATTCGCACAAGCATGTTGACGCAGAGCAATGTTAACATAGATAATAGTATCAGACTGAAAATGGAAGAGAGGCGGCGGCGCGCTAAAATGGAATTGCCCGGAACGGAAGAATGGGAAGAAGAGGAATACATAAAAGTTCCCTGGCTGCATATGGACTTGACCGTGGACAGAGGTTATGCTTTTGGCGATGAGCTTTCAATAGCTTATGCTCTTAAAACAAAAAGAGGCTTTCAGTTTTGGCGTTGGTATATAAAATTGGATAACGACATAGATTTAAAACTGACAAGCGGTTACAGCTATAGAAAAATCATACAGGAAAATTACGCTCCGGTACTGGGTTCTAGTTTTGACCCTTATAATCCGGAAGGAACAGACGGAGTGCATTATGAGCTGCAATTTCCGGGGCGCGACGGACCTGTAACCAGCTACACTCCGACTCTTGAAAAAATTGTCCGCTATATTCCTACTCGCGCCCATGAATGGTATGTACGTCCAAGCGCAGGCTATACGTTTAACAAAATCGCAAGCGCAGGCGCTTATATAGAATATCGCAGATTAATTGAGCAACTCAGCGATGGTTATACCCACACCCGCCAAATCCTTTCTTTTGAAATAGCGGTGATGCTCAGGTTTGATTAGTCAATTTCTACATTCCCATTATGCCCAAATACATCCATCACTCCCCAAAGCAAAATATCCATGAATTTTTGAATTCGTCACCTTTATGAGGATATCTATCTACCTGTTTCTTCCAATAACTTATCAAAATCTGATTTAAACAATCTATCTTGTACAATGCGATATTTTTCAAATTCGCTTTCAGCAAAAGATTTCGCTATTTCGTGAGATACTTTGCCTTTGTCGTTTAAAATTTCGTGTTCGTTGAAAACCAAAAAGCTATCCAATCGTTTTTTCCAGTCTTCCATTGTCATAGGTATATT
>Ga0182466_11635_pt1 | contig 12717 bp, 17 predicted proteins | sample TergutMp193P3_FD_120795 | JGI IMG/M metagenome (GOLD analysis project Ga0182466, IMG submission 120795) | reverse complement strand
CAACTTCTCAAGGTGTAATGACAGACCACGAAGCTCGCAAACTAGGAGTTGGCGGCGAAGTTCTCTGCAAGGTTTGGTAGGTAAAAGATGTCTAGAATAGGAAAAAAAATAATTACCATTCCGGAAAAGGTGGAAGTTTCCATTGAAGGCCAAAAGGTTAGCGTTAAAGGCCCAAAGGGAACGCTCTCTCTTGTTCTGCACGATGTTGTTTCCATTGAAAAAACTGCCGAAGGTTTGGAAATAAAAAGACCCGACGACCAAAAATTCTCCCGTGCAATCCACGGCACAAGCCGTGCTTTGGTTGCGAACATGATAGAAGGCGTCAGCAAAGGTTTCCAGAAAACTCTTGAGATTACCGGCGTGGGCTATCGCGCGGAGCAAAAAGGCAGGGATTTGAACTTGGTGCTGGGGTTTTCCCATCCGGTGGAGTACAAGGCTCCGGAAGGCATAACCCTTACCGCAAGCGAAGATAAATTGAAAATAGTCGTTAGCGGAATAGATAAACAGCAGGTTGGCCAGGTTGCTGCGGAAATCCGCAAATACCGCAAACCGGAACCTTACAAAGGCAAAGGAATTCGCTATTCAGGCGAGTATATTTTGCGCAAACAGGGCAAAAAGACAGGAAAGTAAAGTATGTATGATGTAGCCAAAAAAAGACTGGATTCAAGGCTTGCTCGCCATTCAAGAGTACGCAAGAAAGTTTCGGGAACGGTTGAGCGTCCTCGATTGACGGTGCGCCGTACTCTTAAAAACGTAATTGCGCAGTTGATAGACGACGTTAAGCACGTCTCTATACTGCAACTCTCCACTGGCTCAAAAGAGTTCCAAAATGAGTTTGGCAAATTGACAAAAACGGAGCAGAGCCGCAAACTAGGCGCGAAACTCGCCGAAGCAGCAAAAGCCAAGGGCATTGAAACCGTGGTTTTTGACCGTGGCGGCTATATTTACCATGGTCGCGTGCAAGCTCTTGCGGAGAGCGTGCGCGAAGGCGGAATTAAATTTTAACCGAAGGTGCTATTTTGGAAAGAGAAAATCAATACTCGGAATTTGAAGAAAAAACGGTAGCCGTTAACCGTTGCGCGAAAGTGGTTAAGGGCGGTCGCCGCTTTTCTTTGAGCGCGCTTGTGGTTGTTGGCAACCGCAATGGAAAAATAGGCGTTGGAATAGGCAAGGCAAAAGAAAGCGCGGAAGCAGTTCGCAAAGCGAGCGAAAGCGCGCGCCGCAACCTTGTAGAGGTGAGCCTTCACGAAGGCACAATTCCTCACGAAGTTAAGGTTAAATTCGGCGCAACCCGCATGTTGCTTATGCCGGCAGCTCCGGGTACCGGCGTTATAGCAGGTGCGGCGGCCCGTGCGGTTCTGGAGCTTGCCGGAGTTCATAACATTTTAACAAAGGCTTATGGTTCTTCTAACCCGCATACCGTTGTTCGCGCCTGCATTGAGGGTTTAACGGTTCAGAGGAGCAAGAAGCAGTTTGCCGCATTGCGCGGCGGGGCGGAGGCTTAATGTCAAAGCAAATCGCAAATCAAAAAATTGTAACAGAGCAATTAAAAGCGCTTGATGCTTTGCGCGGCAAAAAAATTATTGTTACGCAAACCATAAGCACCATTCGTTCCTTGCCGGTTCACAAAGTCAATTTGAGGGCTTTGGGATTGAAAGGCATAGGCAAAAAAAAGGAGCATTTGCTAAACCCTCAAATAGAGGGGATGCTTCGCAAGGTTATTCACATGGTTAAAATTTCAGAGGTATCCTAATGCTGTCTTTGAATAATATAAATCCGGGCAAAGCCAAAGTTAAGGGCAGAAAGAGAATCGGCCGCGGGCCTGGCTCCGGCTGGGGAACAACAGCGGGCCGCGGTCAAAAGGGTGCCGGTGCGCGCAAAAGCGCAAAAGCCGGAAGAGTTGCCTTTGAGGGTGGTCAAATGCCAATTCACCGTCGCTTGCCCAAGCGCGGATTCAAGAGCAGATTCCCGAAAGACACGCAGATTGTGAATTTGGCCAAACTTGAAAAAGCAGCGGAGACCATAAAGTTTGATGCCGTTGTTCTTTTTGACTTGGGATTTATTCGCAGCGTTAAAAAGCCGGTTAAAATCCTGGGTACAGGCAAAATCACAAGAGCCATAGAACTTAAAGTAAATGCCGTTAGCGAAAGCGCAAAGGCAGCTATTGAGGCTGCCGGCGGAAAAATTGAGATTGTAGAGTAAAAAATGGAAGCATTGAAAAGAGCCATAGATGCCTTTGCGAACGCCTTTAGGGTAGAGGATTTGCGTAAAAAGCTCCTCTTTACTTTGGGTATTTTAATTATTTACCGCATCGGTGCGCACATAAGCATTCCGGGTGTGGATCCTTCTCGTTTGGCAAGCTTTTTCTCTCAAAATTCAAATAATCTTTTTGGTTTATACGATTCCTTTACCGGCGGCGCATTTGCCAAGGCAACCATATTTGCGCTCGGCATAATGCCCTACATAAGCGCAAGCATTATAATTCAAATTATGGGTGCGGTTATTCCGCAAATTCGCCTGCTTCAGAAGGAAGGGCAAGAAGGCAGGGCGAAATTAAATCAGTGGACAAGATATTTTACCGTAGTGCTTGCTGCGGTGCAGGGCTGGGGCATTTCAATTTGGCTTTCCAGCGTGAGGGTTAATATAGGCGGAATGCAGGGCGTTTCCGTTTTGCTGGATGATTTTGCCACGGGATGGGGGAACTGGGGTTTCCGTTTGCTTGCGGTTTTAACGATGACTACCGGAACGGTTTTTGTTATGTATTTGGGCGAGCAAATCACCAGCCGCGGCGTTGGCAATGGAATTTCCTTAATCATTTTTGCCGGTATTGTGGGCGGGCTTCCTCGCGCGATGATTTTGGAGTATGAGCAGTTTGCCGCCGGAAATCAGCAGTTGATGATTGAGATTGTAGTTATAGCTTTGGTCATAGCAATTATAGGATTTATTGTGTTTATTGAGCAGGCAAACCGCCGCATTCCGCTCCAAAGCCCCAAGAGGGTGGTTGGGCGCAAGGTTATGGGCGGGCAGTCCAGTTATTTGCCGTTCAAGGTTAATACCGCCGGAGTTATTCCGGTTATTTTTGCTTCTTCCATTATGTTTGTGCCTGCCATGATAGCTTCATGGTTCCCGAACACCGGCTGGATTGAAGCCTTTGCTGCCGCGTTTTTGCCGGGGCATATAACTTACAGCGTTATTTTCGGCTTCCTCATAATATTCTTTACCTATTTTTACACTGCGATTCAGTATAACCCAAGCGACATCGCAGACAATCTGAAAAAATCAGGCGGCTTTATTCCCGGCATTCGCCCGGGTCGCAAAACTGCCGAATACATAGACAATATTTTAACTCGCATAACCCTGCCGGGAGCCATATTTTTGGCTACCATAAGCGTAGGGCCATTGCATTTGAAAGACGCTTTGAACATGTCTTTTTACATAGGCGGAACATCTGTTTTAATAGTTGTGGGCGTTGCCCTTGACACTTTAAGGCAGATAGAAGCCCAGTTGCATACCAAGAATTACGAGGGTTTCCTCAAACACGGCCGTATTCGCGGCAGGATGGCATCTTAGTGGCAAAAGAAGAAGGCATACAGGTGGAAGGTTCGGTTGCAGAGGTGCTCGGAAACGATTTGTTCCGGGTTTCTTTGGATAACGGGCATGAGGTTTTGGCGCACCTTTCCGGAAAGATGCGCAAGAACTTTATTCGCATTTTGCTTTCCGACAGGGTAACAGTTGAAATTACGCCTTACGATTTAGGTCGCGGGCGTATAATATACAGGTTTAAATAACTACTTTCGCAAGAGAAGGAAAAATTATGAAAGTCAAAGCATCACTTAAAGTCCGTTGCGAATCGTGCAAAATCGTTCGCCGTAAAGGCATTTTGCGTATTATTTGCGACAAGAACCCTCGGCACAAACAAAAACAGGGGTAGAGGAGAATTATGGCTAGAATCGCTGGTATAGATTTACCCAAGAACAAGAGCGTGGAATATGGCTTAACCGCTATTTTCGGCGTAGGGTTGCACACCTCTCGCGAAGTTTGCGAGAAGCTGGGCATAGACAAAAACAAAAAGATTGAAACCTTGACCGAAGAAGAGCAGGGTAAAATCCGCCGCATGCTGGAAGAGAATTACAAGGTAGAAGGCCAGTTGAGGGCCGAGATAACCTTGAATATCAAGCGTTTGCAGGATATTGGCTGCTATCGGGGTTTAAGGCATCGCAAAGGATTGCCGGTAAGGGGCCAGCGCACTCGCACAAACGCCCGTACCCGCAAAGGTCCAAAGAAAACCGTGGCTAACAAGAAGAAGTAAGGAGTAGGCAAGTGGCAGAAGAAGCAAAGGAAGAAAAAGAAGCGCCCGCAGAAGCGGTTGCAACCGAAGAGGTTAAGGTTAAAAAAGGCAAAAAGCGCATAGATGTGCAGGGCGTGGCGCATATATATGCCTCTTTTAACAACACCATAATTTCCATAACGGATTCCAGAGGAAATTTGGTTGCCGGCAATTCCCCTGGCCGTTCCGGTTACAAGGGTAGCAAAAAGAGTACGCCATATGCGGCACAGGTGGCTTCGGAGGCGGCAGCTCTTCAGGCTTTTACCCTTGGCATGCGCAAGGTCACAGTTCGCATTAAAGGCGCTGGCCCGGCTCGCGAGTCGGCAGTTCGCGCTCTGAAAAACGCAGGTTTGGAAGTATTATCCATTTCAGATGTCACCGGAATCCCGCATAACGGCTGTCGTCCGAAAAAGAGAAGAAGAATTTAAAAGGAGACTAATATGGTGTGGAAATCCCTAAAAATGCCCCGGAATTTTCAGAAAACGGAAGTCTCTGAAAATGGCCGCCGTGCTAAATTTGAAATAGAAGCCTTGGAACGCGGCTGGGGTACAACAATTGGGAACGCTCTTCGCAGAGTTTTGTTGTCATCAATTCAAGGCGCAGCCATTGTGTCTGTTAAAATAGACAAGGTTCAAAAGGAATACGCCAACATTCCGGGGGTTAGAGAAGATGTAACAGACATCATTCTTAATCTCAAAGCTATTCGTCTTAAGCTTTTGGGCGATAAGGATGAGACTTTGCGTTTGGATGTTTCCGGCGAGGGCGAAGTCACGGCAAAAAACATAGACCCCAATCCTGCCGTTGTTATTCTTAATCCGGATGCTCATATAGCAACTCTTAGCGGCGAAGCATCTCTTTGCATAGAGATAAAGGTATCTTCGGGTCGCGGCTATGTTCCGGCAGATGATCCGGATCGCAGAAGGTCTGCGGAAAACGCTCCGGTAGGTGAAATTTTGATAGATGCCAATTTCAATCCGGTTTTGAATGTGGCCATGCTCGTTTCCGATACCAGAGTTGAGGAACGCACGGATTTCAATCGTTTGGAATTGGATATAACTACGGACGGCAGCATAGACCCGGAAGATGCTTTGGCTTATGCGGCAAAGCTTTTGGTCGACCATTTGGAAATGTTCATAAACTTTGAGGGTGATTTGGACAGCTCCGAAGAATTGAACAGTTCTGCCGATTATCAGGCTATTGCTCAGAAGCTGCTTTTGAAAGTGGAAGACCTTGAGTTATCCGTGCGTTCCAGCAACTGCTTAAGGCAGGCCGGAATTCACACGATAGCGGATTTGGTTCGCAACAAGGAAAGCGATATGTTGAAGCACAAAAACTTCGGCAGAAAATCTTTGGTTGAGCTAAATGATTTATTATCTTCAATGGATCTCAGTTTTGATATGGATGTTGATGCTTACTTAAAAGAGGGGGGCGCAGAATGAGACACGGCGTAAAAGTGAAGAAATGGGGTGCGAATTCAGCGCACAGGCATGCAATGCTTCGCAGCCTTTCAACTTCCATATTGCTTAAAGGTTTGGAGGCCGATCCTCAGGAGAGGGCTGTCCGCACCACTTTGCTAAAAGCCAAGATGGTTCGCAGCCTTGTGGAAAGGTTAATCACTTATGCAAAAAAGGGTGATTTGGCAGCCCGTCGCCAAGCAGCCCGTTTTGTCATGGATCCGGCTGTTTTAAAAGGTCTTTTTGATGTTATAGGGCCTCGTTACGCAAGCAGAAATGGCGGCTATACCAGGGTTTTGAAACTCGGTAACTACCGCGCGGGCGATGCTGCGGAGATGGCTTTGGTTGGTTTGGTTGAATAAACGCTTACGGTATTGGCGCCAGGAAACAATTCCTTTATAACTTCGCCTATATGCGTAAACATTTTAATTTCCAAGCCATCCTTAACCAAATCCGGCAAATCTTCCACATTCTTTTGGTTGTCTTTGGGCAAAATCAATTTTTTTACGCCGGAATCCAAAGCGGCTAGGGATTTTTCCTTTAAACCGCCGATTGCGATTAAGCGGCCTATAAGGCTGACTTCGCCTGTGAATGCAACAAAAGGCGAAACAAGTTTGCCCGTGAATGCAGACAGCATGGCAATAGTAATCGCTATGCCCGCAGAGGGGCCGTCTTTGGGAGTTGCGCCTTCCGGAAAATGCAAATGAATATCGTTTTTGCGGAATTTTTCTTCCGGAATTTTATACTCCTTGGCTCGTTCTCTAACCAAGGAAAGGGCTATTTGAGCGGATTCTTTCATCACGTCGCCTAAATGCCCGGTGAGTTGCAGTTTTCCCTTGCCGGGCAAAAGTATGCATTCTATATGCAGAACATCGCCGCCAACGGGAGTCCAGGCAAGACCGGTTGTAACGCCGGCGCGCTTTTCGTCAATGAGGCGGGGGCCTGCAAAATCCGGAACGCCGAGGTAGTTTAAAAGCTGTTTTTGGGTGATTTGCGGAGTGAATTTTCTGCTTGAAACCAATTCCATTGCGCGTTTTCGAGCCATTGTTTCCAGCTTCCTCTCCAATTCCCTGACGCCCGCTTCCCTTGTGTACTCACGCAAAATACCGTTTATTGCAGAATCCGCTATTTTAAACTGCTTTACGGAAAGAGAATTCTGTTTAAGAATTTTGGGAATTAAAAAATCGCGGGCAATGTGTTCCTTTTCAAAGTACAAGTAACCGGGTATGCGAACTATTTCCATGCGGTCGTAAAGCGGAGCGGGGATTCCATCCGGGGTATTGGCGGTTGCTACAAAAAATACTCTGGACAGATCTATGCCCACTTCCATAAAATGGTCGGTGAACTCGGTGTTTATTTCCGGATCCAGAACCTCTAGAATTGCGCTGGCCGGGTCGCCTCTGAAATCGCTTGACATTTTATCTATTTCGTCCAGCAAAATCAAGGGGTTCATGCTTTTGGCCTTGCGAAGAGCCTGCACTATGCGGCCAGGCATTGAGCCTATGTAGGTACGGCGATGGCCGCGTATTTCCGCATCGTCATGGACTCCGCCGAGCGAGATGCGAGCCAAATTTCTGTTCATGGCATTTGCTATGGACATAGCAAGGGTTGTCTTGCCAACGCCGGGAGGGCCAACCAAGCATAAAATCGGGCTTTTTACATCTTTGTTTTTTAGCTTTTCTGCCATTTGCAAAACGGCTATGTGCTCTAAAATCCTCTCCTTTGCTTTTTCCAAGCCAAAATGCTTGGAATTCAGGCTGTCAGTCGCTCTTTTTATGTCCAGAACATCTTCGGTATAAACGCCGAATGGGAGTGCAAGCAGCCAATCTATGTAATTGCGAACCACGGTGTATTCGGGGTTCATTGGGTTTAGCAGCTTTAAACGTGCCATCTCTTCGTCAAATTTTTCCTTGACTATAGCCGGAAATTTTTGCTTCCTCGCTTTTTTTGAGAAATTTTCGCTATCCTGGTCGTTAGCATTTATTTCATCCAGTTCTTTTTGAAGCTGGGAAATCTGCTCCTGAAGCATGTATTCCCTTTGTGAACGTTGCATTTTTATTTCAACCTGCTGCCTGTTCAGAGATATTATCCTATGAACTTCCAATGCGGTATTTATTGCCAAATCTATTTTTGAATACATCTCTTCCAAAGTTGTGCTTTCCAAGATGCTTTGATGTTCATCATCGGGGATTCTTAAAAAACTGTGAGCGATAAGGCAACGCTCTTCGGGTGGCATGCCTTTTAAAATGTCTTTCAGGTTTTCCGGCAGATTGCTGCGTGTTTTTGAATATTGCTCCATTGAAACCAACAAGTTTTCCGCAAGAGGCTTTGAAAGTTTTTTGTCTTTGAATTCCAGAAAACGCGGTTTTGCAAATGCGTGGAAATACTTGTCTCCGTCTTTTTCCTGCAAAGAAATTTCGGTTATATCAACAGGCAAAACACCGAATAAATTTACCAAGAGCAGATTGTTGGGCGTTCCGGAAATTCCTTTCACATAAGCCAATATGCCAACCGAACAGAGTTCATCTTCTTTGGGGATGTCCGTTTCTCTATTTTTTTGCAAAAGACAAATCACAAAGCCTTTGGAATCATCTATGCGCCTAAGAGCATTCAGGGTTATTTGCCTGTCAAATGAAAGTCTTGTTCCCATGCGGGGGAACATAACGAATTTCTGCAAAGGAACAACAGGGAAGGCCTTGTCAAATTCCGGTTGGGGAAATTGCGCCTTTTCCTCGTTTATTACATTTTCCGGTTTTTCTTTTGCCAAAATTCACCTCGCTTTTATTACTTCTCGCTTTTCGCCAAAGCATTTTGAACAATATCAGAATCTATTTTTAAAACAGATTGTTTTCCATCTTTTGAAACATTAAACATATAAGGTATTAAAATTTTTTCCATTACGGAACGAAGACCGCGCGCTCCGGTTTTTTGTTCAACGGTTTTTTTTACCACAGCCTTTAATGCATTTTCGGTAAAGGAAAGCTCTATATCGTCCATTGCGAAAAGCGCTATGTATTGCTTTGTAATGGCGTTTTGCGGTTTTGTCAAAATGTTTAAAAGAGCCTTTTCATCCAACTCATCCAGGCTAACTATAACGGGCAAACGACCTACCAGCTCAGGGAGCAACCCGTAGCTTATAAGGTCTTCCGGTTCGCATTTGCCGAGTATTTCGCCGATTTTGCTTTCGTTTTTTGATACGACCTCTGCTCCAAAACCCATTCCGCCGCCGGAATTTATGCGTTTTGAGATTACTTTGTCCAGCGTTTCAAAAGCTCCGCCGCATATAAATAAAATATTGCGGGTGTTTATATGAACCAAATGCTGTTCAGGGTGTTTGCGACCCCCCTTAGGAGGAATGGCGGCAATAGTTCCTTCCAAAATTTTTAGCAAGCCTTGCTGAACGCCTTCGCCCGATACATCGCGAGTGATTGACGGATTTGCGGATTTGCGGGCGATTTTATCCAGTTCATCTATAAAAACAATGCCTCTTTCCGCTTGCTGCACATTGTAGTCAGCGGCTTGGTAAAGCCTGACCAAAATACTGTCCACATCTTCGCCTACATAACCGACTTCGGTTAAAACGGTGGCATCCGCAATGGTAAACGGAACATTCAAAAAACGAGCTAAGGTTTGTGCTAGAAGTGTTTTGCCGGACCCCGTAGGGCCAACAAAGAGAACATTTGACTTGTCTATTTCAACGGATAATTTTTGGACATTTCCCAAATGAAGCCTTTTGTAGTGGTTATATACCGCCACGCAAAGCGCGATTTTCGCTGCATCCTGGCCTATTACAAATTTATCCAAATGGCTTTTCAATTCGGATGGAGAAGGCAAAAAAGCCTCAGGCTGCGAATCCGGAACGGGTTTAGAAACGGGTTTTCCGCTCTTATCCGATAAAACCATATTGTGGCAGGTTTGAATACACCTATTGCATATGGCTGCGCCGTCGGGACCGGTTACCAGCCTTTCCACTTGGTCTATGGCAGCTCCGCAAAAACTGCAAGAGGCTAGATTTTTTTTCACTTAATTGTTTTCTCCCTAGGCTTAAATACTTCGTCTATAATACCGAATTCCAAGGCTTCCTGCGGAGTCAAGTAAAAATCACGGTCGGTTTTCTGTTTTATCTCTTCTGTGTTTTTCCCTGTGTGCTTTGCTATTATATTATTGAGTTTATCGCGGGTATTTATCACTTCCCTTGCATGAATTTGAATATCGGAGCTTTGGCCTTTTGCATAGCCCTGCGGCTGATGCAGCATTATGCGGGAATGCGGAAGCGCAAATCTTTTGCCTTTAGTGCCTGCCGACAATATAATAGCAGCCATTGAAGATGCCTCTCCTATGCAAATAGTCGCAACATCGGAACGTATATGCTGAATGGTATCGTAAATGGCAAGCCCGCTTGAAATATAACCGCCAGGGCTGTTGATGTAAATTGTCACATCCTTTTGCGGATTTTCGTATTCCAAGTAAATCAACTGAGCCATTATCACATTTGCAACTTCATCGTTTATGGGCGCGCCTAAAAAAATTATGCGTTCTTTCAACAGGCGGGAATAGATGTCAAAAGCCCGTTCGCCTCTGCCGGTGTCTTCAAAAATGCTGGGTATAATCATGTATTCTCCTGCGTTTTTTCCGGCAAACTCTCGCCTATTAGAAGATTTTGCGCAAGTTCCAGTTTTAGGGTTTCGCGAAGTTTGTTTATTTGCCCGTTTTTGCGCATGGCATCTTTAACCGAAGCAAAATCCATTCTTGCCGAGTCTGCAATTTCCTGTATCCTTGCGTCTACCTGGCCCTGCGTTGGTTTTAGCGACTCCTGCTCAATTATGGAATGCAGAATACGGTCTTCCTGAATAAAGCGGCTAATTTCCGGCCGCATAGCATCCAACTGTTCTTTGGAAACCGTTATTTCCTCTTCCTCGTGGTCATGGCCGTGGCGATGTTGGTGCTGTTGCAAACTCCTTTCTGCCGCGTATTTGATTTGTTCTTCCAAAACCGGGAAAGGGTTTTTTGCTATTAGTTTATCAAAAGCCTCTTTGAGCGCAGTTTGGCGAGCTTTCTGCCGTTTGTCTTTTAGAATATCATCCGAGACTCTCGTCTTGAATTCGGCTTCGTCTTTTGCGCCGACCATGGAATAAAATTTCTCATCTTGAGCCGGCAGTTCAAGTTCGCAAACTTCTGTTATTTCAACTTTATAATCAGCCGTTTTGCCTTTGAGTTCCAGATTTGAATGGTCGTCCGGGTAGTGAATGGCAAACTCCTTTTTTTCGCCGGCGCTCACGCCCGTTAAGGCTTCTTTCAGCTCTTTAAGGCTAATTTCATCGCTAATTTCAAGTTCAAAATCGGAATGTTCGGGAAGCTCTTTTTCTTCGCCGTCAATTGCCTGTTTCAGATATTTTCCTTTTACAATATCGCCTGTTTTGGATGGGCGATTTACCGGAATATCTTTTGCAAATCTTTTGCGCAGGCCTTGAATCACGTCGTTTATCTCTTCTTCTGCAACAACAATGGCGGGAACTTTAACCTCAAGGTCTTTGTAGCCTTGCGCGGTAAGAGGATTGTTGAGCGCAATAGATAGCTTATAGACCAAGTCTTGCCCACGTTCCGCGTGAAGTTCTCCATGTTCGGCAGGAGCCGCTATCTCCAGTTTTTCATATGTTTTCCAGTTTTCGACTATTTTTTCAAATTCGCCTTTTAAATCGTTATCCACAACTCTTTCTACGGTTTCGCGATACACTTCGTCTCCAAAACGCGACACAAAGAGTTGTTTAGGAACCTGCCCGGGGCGAAAGCCCTTCATGGACACCTGTTTGCGAAACTCGTTTACGCTTTTTTCAAAGAGTTTATTCATTTCGCTAATTGAAACGGTAAATTCAACTGAGCGATGATTTTCGTCAGTTGCGATTATGTTGGTTTGACAGTTTATAGCCAAAGTCTTCTCCTGGTAAAAAATGCTATGCGAAAGGGGAGAGTTGAACTCCCATACCTTGCGGTGCTAGATCCTAAGTCTAGTGCGTCTGCCAGTTCCGCCACTTTCGCTGGTGTGGAAAAGTAATGTAGAAAATACTGAGTCAAAAAATTAATTCTCGCAAACTTTCTATATTTTTATTCTAATATGAATAAGTTAATGGGCTGGTGGGAAATAAATGCAGCAGATGACTCGCTTATCGCAGCGTCTGATAATTTTTGGAAGACCGTTGGCTACACCGAGAAAGAAATCGGTTCTAAAAGGTCGGAGTGGGTAGCATCCATAGTTTGGCCGGAAGACAGGGAAAAATTGAAAGAAGCTATTAAATATGATACTTGGGAAGTAGATTTCCGCGTAAATCAAAAAGATGGTTCCACAATTTGGCTTAGAGAAACCGGACGGTGGCAGGAAATTGAAAACGGCAAGCCAAAAAAAATTTCCGGAGTGATAAAAAATGTGACCATTGAGAAGAAAAGTTTTGAGAGAATGGAAAGCCGGGAACGGGAAAGCGCTATGATTGCAAAGGAATCCATGGAATTGTGCCCTGTTGCAATGGCTCTGTTTCAGGCAAAAGGCAAAGACATCAAACTTTTGGAAATAAATGAAGCGGTTTTGAAACTGTGGAAATTCACCTCTTATCAAAACGCTGCGGAAACCTTTATGCAGGTGGTAGGCGAAAGCATTCCTCCCTACCAGCCGGACGGTACAAAATCCCTTCCTCTTTCGGGACGTTTAGCTCAGGTTATGAAAGAAGGCAGTATAGAATTCGAAACGTACTTAACAATAAGGGGCAAGGGCATATATCTGAAAATGAATATAAAAAAAATAGACCTGCCGGACAAAACCTTGGCTATAGTTTATATGATGCCTAAATAATTTTTCTATATTTCCCTGCATGATAACTCCTATGAGCAGGGTTGTGGTAGCAGCCACGGATGCAAGCAAAGAGGAAACTCTGAACATTCTTCGCG
>Ga0182466_14244_pt1 | contig 12891 bp, 10 predicted proteins | sample TergutMp193P3_FD_120795 | JGI IMG/M metagenome (GOLD analysis project Ga0182466, IMG submission 120795) | reverse complement strand
TTTTTTGCCGTTTTTTGGGGCAAACCCCTTTTTTGCCCCCCCCCCCCCCCCTTAAAGGCATTTCTACAATCGTTTCTAGCAGGCCTACGGTGGCGTATAACGCACGTTGGAGGGCCGGGGATACATTTTTCACCAAATTCACAAAGGAGGCCTTGCAATGGCTTAGAATGAGCAACAAGGCGGTTGCAATAGTGTTAACTAAAAGGAGAAGAAAATGAAGTCCATGAAATTATGCCAATACGCCTTTGCGTTCTTGCTCTGCTCTTTGGCGAGCGCATTCGGGCAAGAGGAAGCGGCTGTGCCGGAGAAAATAGCCGTCTATGTGTCCGGTGCCAGCCAAGCCGGCATAAACAAGTCTTTGGGCAGCAAGCTGCTTTTCGCAATCACTCAAAGCGGCGAGTATGCGGAGATAGGGGACCCTGAGACCTTTTACAGCGAGTTTTCGTCTAACCCCGGCGGCATCGGTCGGCTGGCCCAGACTGCCAAGCAGCACGGCGCGGATATTGTTTGCGTTGTGGACATTGCCGAAGCATTCGATGCCTATTCCATCACCGCCCGCCTGATAAGAACCTCCGATTTGCAGTCGTTGAAAACGGCTTCTCTTGACCGTGCCATTAAGTCTCTTGACGACCTCACACTGGCTTCCAACGAGCTTGCGGCGCAGCTTCTCGGCCTGCCCCCGCCGCAGCCTCCGCCCCCAATCTCTGCCGCTCTGCCTTCAAGCCCTGTTGCGGCGGCAGCCAAGAAGGAATGCACGGAGAAATTCAACATCAACGAGCTTGTTTCCAAAATTGGGAGCGGCTTTCCCTCGCAGTTGAAGGACTGCTCCTCCACGCTTGCCAAGAACATAGCCATGTCCAAGTCCCCTTTTGGCAAGAAGACCGAGCTTAAGGAGCCAAAAGCGTTTATGATGGAATGCACTATAGACGGCATCAAGCGGAAATTGCCTGCCGGTGCGGCGGAATATGTTACGCCTGTTGAGAGCTTTGTGCAGAATATTCTGAATGCGGCCTCTTCCGGTGGCGATTTGGATGTGAAAAAGCTTTCCAGTGCGATTGGGGGGATGAATGTGAATGACCTGATAAACGAGCTTAAGAAGAAGGCGTTCAATGACGAGTGCGCGGTGAACGAGCCGTACGAGGCGGCGGAGGAAGAGGAGGGGGAAGACGATTCGGAAGGCGAAGGTGGCAGGAAAATAGTGTCGTTTGGCTTGAGGACGGGCTTCAATCGTTCGCACTTGTATGCGGAGTATCATGGTTATTATAATAACGCCAGCGGCACTTACGGTTCCGTTGTGGGGTTTCAATTTGGCATGTTGCTTGATATAGCTCCGAGTGATGTGTTCCATCTTCAGCACGGTCTTATGTATATCCAGAAAGGGACGTCCGACAATGGTATCACTTCGCATTACATAGAGCTTCTCCCCGTGTCGCTTTCGTTGAAACTTGCGGCGTTCAGGATTGGCGCCGGCCCTTATTTTGGCTTCTGCGTGGATGCGCCTTCTGACTACATTAACAGTAAAATAGACATAGGCATCAATATGGGCTTGGGTTTTGACATAGGGATGTTTTACATAGGTATGTTTTATGACTATGGCTTGAGTAATGTGAGCAATATAGATCGTTTTGATATTTACAACCGCACACTTGGCTTTAACTTGGGGATAAATCTATGAAGAAGTTTCTTTTTTCAGTATGCGCTGTTTTGGCGATTTTTGGCTGCGGCGGCGATAGAGGCGACCTGCCTGATTTGGGCGATGATGGCGGTAAAGTGCCATATTATGAACCGGATAAGTCTAGTTCATCGGTTGGCTACAGTGGCTCATATGGCTCGGTGTACTACGAAGGCAAGACATACAAGACAGTGCAAATAGGCACTCAAACATGGATGGCAGAGAATTTGAATTACAATGCTTCAGGCAGCAAATGCTACAGTAACTCGGAATCCAACTGCAATACCTACGGTCGCTTGTACGATTGGTCAACAGCTATGGGTTTTGCGTCAAGCTGCAACTCAAATAGTTGCTCTGGCCAGATACAGTCCAAGCATAGGGGCATCTGCCCTAGTGGTTGGCATATTCCTACCCAAGCGGAGTGGAATACATTGTCAAGCTATGTTCAGAGCAATAGCGGCTGCAGCAGTTGTGACGCTCGGTTATTGAAGTCTACATCGGGTTGGAGCAGCTACGGCAACGGTACAAACAAGTACGGGTTTTCTGCCCTGCCGGGTGGCTACGGCTATTCGGGTGGCAGTTTCAACTATGTTGGCTACGGCGGCTACTGGTGGAGTGCCAGTGAGCTCGATAGCCCATCGCTTACAGCCGCGACGTGGGCTACAACTACGAGGACGCCTACTGGGACTACGGCACTAAGAGCTACTTGTTTAGCGTGCGTTGCCTCCAGGACTAAGGCGTAGCCCGCCGCTAGCCGTAGGCAAGCGGCGTTACCGGAGGCTGTGAGCGTATATCTATGGCCTAGCGGTGGGGCGTAGAGTTGGGATTTTTTTTTGAGAATGCGCCACGGGCGGCACAAACCTGCCAAGCCTTGATTTTTTCCCAAAGGTTTAGCGGGGTGGATAGGAGAACGGGGAAAAGGAGTTTTTCATGTTGAATTTCACAAAAAATTTGGCCGGGAAATTTATTGCGACAATCACAAAAGACAATCCGCCCGGAGCAAAAACTCCTGAAGCCGCTGCTGTGAAACTAGGCTCCTTCACTGACCCAAGAGACGGCAAAACATACAAAACCGTCAAAATAGGCTCCCAAACATGGATGGCAGAGAATTTGAATTACCATGCGGAAGGCAGCAAATGCTACGACAACAAGCCGGAAAACGGCGAAAAATACGGCCGCCTTTACGACTGGAGCACGGCTATGAAATCGTGTCCCTCCGGCTGGCACTTGCCGGCCAAAAACGAGTGGGAGGTGCTGGACAAGGCCGTGGGCGGCAATGAAACAGCAGGAGCAAAGCTGAAGGCGAAGAATGGCTGGCATGGGGATGGCAACGGCACGGACAAATACGGCTTCTCCGCTTTGCCGGGCGGCTACGGCTACTCGGGTGGCAATTTCAGCGATGCCGGCGAAGGCGGTCTCTGGTGGAGTGCCACGGAGGACAACAGCGTAGGTGCATACTACCTAGGCATGTATTACCGCGGCGAGGATGCCTACTGGGACGTCAACTATAAATCCAACTTGTTTTCCGTGCGCTGCGTAAGGGACTGAACAAAAAATGCACCACAACGGTGCAAACCTGCCAAGCCTTGTGTTCCCAAGGATTGAAAAATTTCAATCTTGCGTTTCCTTTTTCTTTTTCTTGAACTCGGAATAAACGGAAAGAGCCAGCCCGATAAACACAGCAACTGCGCCAGCATCATCTATTTGCCCAAGAATTGGAATAAAATCGGGAATTAAATCAATAGGGCTTAATGTGTATAATGCTGAAAGTCCCATAGCGGCAAATTTAACTTTCAAACTTTTAATCTTGAATGCTATTTTGAAAGCGATAACAACAATAAAAATGCAAACCGCCAGCACAAATATGCAGGTGACCAAAACAAGCACATTATCGGGGAGTATTTCCATAATTTAATCGCAATTTAGAAATTAAAACTCCATTCTGCTTTGGAGTTCCCACCGTAATCCTAACCCACTCCGGCATACCAAAACTGCCTAAATGCCTTATAACTATGCCACTTTCTTCAAGCCAAGTTACAAATTCCTTTGCCTGTTTCCCTATTTTCACGCAGACAAAATTTGCTCCCGATGGCAAAACCTCAAAGCCAAGAGCTTGCAGGTTCTGCGTAAGTTTTTTGCGTTCCTCGCCGTTGGTTTTCAAGGATTTTTCAACAAAGCCAGCATCGTCAAGGGCTGCCATTGCCGCCATCTGTGCGGGGTAATTTGAGTTAAACGGCGGCTTTATCTTTTTCAGTACTTTTATAATTTGCTCTGAGGCAATTCCATAACCGATTCTCAAACCTGCAAGTCCGTATAGTTTGCTAAAAGTGCGAGTGCATAATAGATTTGGAAATTGCTTAATCCACTTATGCAGAGGCGGTTCGTTTTCATCGGTAAATTCCCTATAAGCCATATCTAAAACAACTGGAATTTCTTTGGGAACTTTTTTCAAAAAATCAAAAATCTCTTTATTTGAAAAATAAGTTCCAGTTGGATTATTCGGGTTGCAGATAAAAATAATTTTTGCTTTCTCAAAACTCAATAAACTCTCAAGGGGATAATAGAAATTTTCAAGCGGAAGAGCTTTATATTTGGCTCCTGCTATTTTTGTAGCGGAGGAATAAAGTGAAAATGTGGAGTTTGCCCCAATCGCATAATCGCCTTTGTTCAAATACGCCCTTGCCGCCAAATCCAGAATTTCATCGGAGCCGTTGCCTACAATCAGATTTTCCTCCTTGACCTTCCACTTTAAGGCGAGTTTTTTCACAAGCTCCGGCGCAGACCCTCTGGGGTACAAGTGCAGCTTGGCGGTGCATTTTTTATAAGCCGCCATAGCCATTGGACTTGCCCCAAACGGGTTTTCGTTGGAGGCAAGTTTAATCACGTGCAAAAGCCCGTATTTTTCCCTGATTTCATCAATGGATTTGCCCGACACATAGTCCGGAATGGAATTCAGTTCTTTGCGTGAAATTGGCATTCAGGGGAAGGTAGAAATTTATTTGGCTTCTTCCGCAGCGCGTTTTTTCGCTTTGCTTCTTGCCGTTTCTCTAAACGGATGAATATTTTTCAAAGTGACCATGCTTTTTCTTTTGCCGTTTTCATCAAAAATTTTTATGCCGTTTTTGTCAATGCTGCTTACAAATGCCTGGAGCGAAGAACGCAAGCTGTCTATGTCATCTATAATCTCTCTTTTATCTATAAGAGCTGCGGTAACAGGGCTATTCTCAAACTGGGTCAGAATCTCGTTCAGGCTTTCTATGGAGCCATTGATTTTTAATAACATATCTTCCGCCGCTACTATGCCTTTTTGTGCTTGTTCTCTTATTGTACCCAAAGAACCGTTTATTTTATTACCTGCATCCGATATTTGCATTGCATAATCACCGACTTTGTTCAATGCGCCAATAGTTTGTTTTTCAACGGAACTCACTACATCCGATAGCACGACTATCAAATCTTCACATGCTTTTACAATGTCCTCTACTTTCTCTTGCAAAGGAGAATTATTTTCATCACCCGTTTGCAAAGTGCGAATGAACTCCACAATTATGGCAACCTGCTGCTTTGCTAAATCACTCAAAGCCAATACTTCCGCAAAACCTGGCTCAAATTCTCCGTCAAAAACATAACTCTCCGGTGCAAGCTCTCCGTCTTTGCTGGGTTCTATAACAATAAAACGGCTGCCCATAATATTCGGGCTGATATTTCTGAATTTAGAACCCTTGCGAAAAATGCGAGGCTCATCCAAGTCTATTTCAACCAAAGCTCTTTCATTAGCCCTTGTGATGGAGGCTACGTTGCCTACTCTAAGCCCCCTTATTAGAACAACATCTTCATTTTGCAAAGCCCCCATTTCTTGGAATTGCACAAATACGGTATTGCGTGCTCTTTTTTCATTTAGCCACATTGCGATAGCCACGTATGCAATTAGCAACAATGCGGCAGTTATTGTTACAATACCTGTGATTTTGTCTTTATTCATTTTTTTCTCTTTGCCAAGAGCACCGCGCTCACCATTGCGGAAAGCAGAATAAAGCCGGTGAGTTCAAAGAGAATAAAATAACCGCCGCCCACGTTTTTAAGGGCATAACCTCTGGAGCTTGTATCAAATAAATGCTCGGAAACCGCAGCAACGCTTCCGTTTATGGAAGTTAAGTCTTCTTGCAAATCAACATTGCAAAGAGCGGCAATTAAAAGCAAAGCCCCGGCAAAAACGGCTAAAACGGAATATGCACCCAGCTTATCCATTCTCGGCAACCTTGCATCCTTTGCTCCGTTGAGCACCATAATCACAAACACAATGAGCATCATGACTGCGCCGGCGTAAACCAAAATTTGCAAAACGCCTAAAAACGTGCTATGAGCAAGGGAATAAATACCCGCAAGCGAAAGCATATTGAGCACAAGGGCCATTGCTCCGTTTATAGGATGCTTTGAAATCAGCAAGGCTATTGCGCTAATTACGCAAACTGTCGCAAACAGAAAAAAGCAGACTGTTGAGAACATAGTGACTGTTAATATAGTAAACCTTTAAGGAGGCAACGCAAGGCGAAATCCCAAATATGGGCCTCTATAGTCCGGTGGGCTGCCGCCACGTCTGGAAACCCTGCAGTATAAAGCGTCGTCTTGCCAACCACAGCCGCGGTACACACGGTTAAAACCGGAAGCCGGACCTGTTGGGCTAGTCTTTGAGGAGTAGTCAAAGCCGTCTTTCCAATCCTGAACCCATTCCCATACATTGCCGTTCATATCATATATGCCTAATTCATTAGGTTGTTTGGTACCCACAGGATGAGTTTTTTGCTCGCTGTTAGCATTATACCAGGCTACTTTGCCAAGGTTATTGCCTCCTGAGTGTTTTTGGCGTTTGCTTTTTATTCCGCCACGAGCTGCGTATTCCCATTCCGCTTCCGTGAGCAAACGGTATTTTTTACCTGTTAAAGCATTCAATTTCTTAATAAACAACTGGGCTTCTTCCCAGCTAACCGATTCAACCGGCAAATCCTGTCCAAAAAAAGCAGACGGATTAGTGCCCATTACTTTTTCCCACAATTTTTGCGTTACAGGATATTTTGCTATGTAGAAATTATTAAGCCTTACATTGTGGGCAGGTCTTTCGTCATGATTGCAATCCGAACCTTGTTCGCTTGTGCAGCCCATTGTAAAATATCCGCCTTTAACCAATACCATTTCTATTTTAATAGCTTCCTCAACTTTAGCGGGTTTCTCCTCTGCCGCTTTCTTTGCCGCTGCCTCGTCTGCTGCTTTCTTTGCTGCTGCATCGTCTGCGGCCTTCTTCGCTGCTGCCTCGTCTGCCGCTTTCTTTGCTGCTGCCTCGTCTGCCGCTTTCTTCGCTGCTGCCTCTTCCGCCGTTTTCTTTGCTGCTGCCTCGTCTGCGGCTTTCTTTGCCGCTGCTTCTTCTGCCTTCTTCTTTGCCGCTGCCTCGTCTGCTGCTTTCTTCGCTGCTGCCTCGTCTGCCACTTTCTTCGCCGCCGCTGCTTCTTCTGCCTTCTTCTTTGCCGCTGCCTCGTCTGCTGCTTTCTTTGCCGCCGCCTCATCTGCGGCCTTCTTCGCTGCCGCCTCGTCTGCCGCTTTTTTCTTTGCCGCCGCCTCATCTGCGGCTTTCTTTGCTGCCGCCTCGTCTGCGGCTTTCTTCGCTGCTGCCTCTTCTGCGGCTTTCTTTGCTGCCGCCTCGTCTGCGGCTTTCTTCGCTGCTGCCTCGTCTGCCGCTTTTTTCGCTGCCGCTGCTTCTTCTACCGCCTTCTTCGCTGCTGCCTCTTCCGCTACTTTCTTCGCCGCTGCCTCGTCTGCGGCCTTCTTTGCCGCTGCTTCTTCTGCCACTTTCTTTGCCGCTGCCTCGTCTGCGGCTTTCTTCGCCGCCGCCTCGTCTGCCGCTTTCTTTGCTGCTGCCGCTTCTTCTGCCTTCTTCGCCGCTGCCGCTTCTTCTGCCTTCTTCGCCGCTGCCGCTTCTTCTGCCTTCTTCGCCGCTGCCGCTTCTTCTGCCTTCTTCGCCGCTGCCGCTTCTTCTGCCTTCTTCTTTGCTGCCGCCTCATCTGCGGCTTTCTTCGCCGCTGCCTCGTCTGCGGCCTTCTTCTTTGCTGCCGCCTCATCTGCGGCTTTCTTCGCCGCTGCCTCGTCTGCGGCCTTCTTTGCCGCTGCTTCTTCTGCCACTTTCTTTGCTGCTGCCTCATCCGCTGCTTTCTTCGCCGCCGCCTCGTCTGCCGCTTTCTTTGCTGCTGCATCGTCTGCCGCCTTCTTCGCCGCTGCCGCTTCTTCTGCCTTCTTCTTCGCTGCCGCCTCATCTGCGGCTTTCTTCGCTGCCGCCTCTTCCGCCTTCTTTGCGTCTTCATTCATCGCAGATTCGCCATAAACTTCTTTAAAATAATCCGGGCTTGTAAAATTATTTTCCTGCGCAAGAGAAATGCGAGAAAGAGCTAATAAAATTATAAGAAATTTCTTCATTTATGGTCCTCTTGTTTTAAATATAGTAAACACCATTATTGCTCGATAAAAAAGCATTGAATTTATTCGGCACTTCCTGTGCCCGGCGTGCAAACAACTGTTGACGTTTTTTGCATTTTTTTAGAAATCAATTTTACTATATTTAAATCATATTACTCCAAAAACCTCAACATCCGGCTTTTTTCGCTGATTTCCGGCAAAGAGTCTATTTTTGCCAGGGCGGTTTGAACAGAGCTTTCTTTTGCCTTTTCCGTTGTCACTACTATGTCCACTTTTTCCCTGTTTTTTGTGTTTTTTTGCAAAATTGATTCTATGGAAATTTGATTTGCACCCAAAATTCCCGTGATTTTTGCCAAAACACCGTAAATATCCCTTGTCACAAAACGAAAATAATAACGTGCTTCGGTTTCACCAATTGGAACAAGCTCCGCAGAATTCTCACGCTGAAACCAACCCATAGGCAAAGGCTCTAAATGCCCCGATTCAACGGAACGAGCCAGAGATACAAGGTCTGCAACAACTGCGCTTGCCGTTGGTAACCTGCCGGCACCCGCTCCGGTTTGCAGCGTTGGGCCCAAATTGTCGCACTGCAAGTAAACGGCATTCAGCACATATTTAACGCTTGCCAGCAAATGGTCGCTCGGCACAATGCAGGGATGAACCCTTGCATCCACCTTGTCGCCTATCTTGTTATACAAGCCCAAAAGCCGCACAACCCCGCCCAATTCTTCTATAAATTGAATGTCCTGTGCGGCTACGCCCCGTATTCCCGTTACATGGATTTTTTCAAAATCAATAAAACTGCCGCTGCAAAGGCTCGCTAAAATGGCGGTTTTGTGGGCAGAATCTATGCCGTCTATGTCAAAAGACGGGTCTGCTTCCGCAAAACCCAGTTTTTGAGCATCTTTTAAAACTTCTTCAAAAGAAAGCCCCTCCGCTGCCATTCTCGTTAAAATGTAATTGCAGGTTCCGTTGATTATGCAGCTTAAAGATTCAATATTGTTGCCTACCAAACTCTCCTGCAAACTGCGAATAATCGGGATTCCGCCGCCAACCGCCGCTTCAAAAAGAACATGGCATTTTTTTTGCCCGGCAAGAGGAAAAATTTTGCCGCCGTACTTTGCCAAAAGAGCCTTGTTCGCAGTTACAACGTGCTTTCCGTTTTCAAGTGCTTTTGTAATCCATTCAAAAGGCAATTCATAACCGCCGGCTAGTTCGCATATAACCGATATGGATTCGTCCTCCAAAAGCTCGTCCACATTCGTAAAGCCTTTGTAACCCTTTGCCTTGAACGGTGCAAGTTCCTCTTCTGTTTTTGCCGCAATTCCGGCTATTTCCAAAAGAACGCCGAACTTTGCATGAAGCTCGTCTCTCTTTTTTTCTATTGTCTCTATAGTGCCGCTGCCTACGGTGCCAACTCCGATTATACCTATACGCATAAAAACCTCTGGGCTTAATTTAGTAAACGCTGATTAATTGGTTTGGGTATAGGGTATGGGGTTTGGGGTATAGGGATTGTCATTATTTGTCATTATTTTACTATATTTATACTTATGAGTATCACAAGGTATGCCTCGGCACTTAAAGTTCTGCTTTTTGCATCAACTTTCATGGTAAGTGCGTATGCACAGGAGACGGATGCGGTATACGTACCGTTCATCGTGAACGTCAACGCTACCATCAAGGCACAGCAGGGCGAAGAGAGGGTTTCAAAGAAAGTGACGGCGAACAAGCCAGACACGCTGAAACTCTTCATTGGAAACACTGCTCCTATACGGAACTGGGGTGGGACGCAAGGGAAGCTGAACGCACCGACAATCATTAAATCTCGCGGGAATATCTCGCTCCTTTTGCCCCAGCAATCATACCAGAATGCGGAAATTTCGCTGTATTCAATAAGCGGACGGCGAATATTGCGCAGCATGGCCACCGCCTCAGAAGCGAGAAGCGACATATTCCGCCAGAGCATCGCGACTGGCATCTATCTGCTCTCGGTCAAGGGGATAAACGGCAACATTTTTACAACCCATCTAACCCACAGCGGCGGGAGCCTGAATATCAATGTTGCGTTTGGAGCCGAAAGCGTTTCTTCTGGCTGGCAACTGAAAAAAGAGGCTGGGAATTGGACTATAACCGTATCGGCATTGGAATCGGGGTACATAGATTCCACATATATGCTTAACCTTGACCTTGTGAGCGAGCAAATCCCGGAACAAAAAATAAACCTCAATCCTGCGATAGGCGTTCCTGCGAGCAGATATTTTGAAAACCCATTCACGTTTACGTTGCCACCCGAAACTGACTTGGGGTTCATCCGTTGCGACACAACCGGGCGCCTCCCGACTGAGAATAGCGGGTTGAGGTCTGGCATGTCGTTGACACTGACAAAAACTACTATTATGCGCTGCGCCCGGTTTAAGGACGGAGTGTCTCCGAACAATGTTGTTATGCGGACATACATCGGAGGCGAGCGGCTGCCGGATCTGCCGGTCTTTTCCATAGCTGTTGACCCCGTGGATATGTTTGACTCCCGGGTCGGGCTTTACATGCCTGGACCAAATCCGGGGTGGGAGGAACCTTATCGCAACGCAAATTATTGGGCTGATACCGAGTTGCCAATACAGATGGATTTCTTTGAAAACGGCGCAAAGCATGAGTGGAGCTACCCGGCAGGGCTTAGGATTTTTGGCAACTGGTCGAGGGCTAATGCGAAAAAATCGGTATTGATTTCTTTCAGGGAGGATTACGGGCAGAAAAACTTGAAGTACAGCCTGTTCCCTGAGTATCCGAACCTGACAAAGTTCAAGCACTTTATTTTGCGAGACAACGGTAACAATTTCCCTAATGATTACATCCGCGATATGCTTATGACGTCGCTTACCGAGGGCTTGGGAATAGAATATCAAAAGGGCCGTGCAGCAATTGTCTATTACAACGGGCGGTACTACGGCATCCACAATCTGCGCGAACGTGTCAACGGCGATTACTTCGAGACAAACTACGACATAGATGAGGACATCATAGACTTAATTGAGGTGGACGGCAAAGAAGGCGACAAAGTGAGCAAAGGTTCCGATGCCGACTATCAGGACATTGTGAGCTGGCTCGAAAAAGTTACTCTTGATGATAACAATATGAGAATATTGGAGCAGCGTATTGACGTGGATAACTTCACCAACCATTTCCAGTGCAGGATTTATTATAACGACAGGGACTGGCCGGGAAAAAATATGAAAAGGTGGCGCGTGAACTCCTCCCCTCAGTCAAAATGGAAATGGCTTATGTACGATACCGACCACGGTTTTGGCAGTTACGGCAAATATGAACAACCAAACGTCCCTATGCTTAATTTGGTAACCGCTACTAACGGCTCCAGTTGGCCCAATCCGCCGTCTTCTACGTTCATGCTCCGCAAACTTTTGCAAAACGAGAGTTACAAAAACGCATTCATAAACCGTTTCTCGCTCCTGCTCGCCACCTATTTTACGCCGGAGAGGATCAAGGCAAGGATAGACGCACTTATGGAAGTCATTGCGAACGAGATTTCGCTTGACCAGGAAAGATGGGTGAAGGAGAGATCCGATAGAACCGCCAGTAATATGAATTCGGAACTCAACACAATCAGAAACTTCGGCAATACCCGCAGTACGCAGATGCAGAGTGAGATAGGAAGTTTCTTTTCTCTTGGCAGCCCGGTAAACATTACGCTTGGGCACACGGGCAACGGGAAAATTTTCGTACACAACCTGCAAGTACTGAACGGGAACGCAACGTTTAAGGCGTATTCTACGGTTCCGATGGTGATAAAAGCTGTTCCGGACGCAGGGTCGAGGTTTGATGGGTGGAGCGACGGAGTGAACAGTGCGGAGCGGACTGTTACAGTTAATGGGGCGATGACGCTTACGGCGAGGTTTGTGGACTAGGGGAAGTGGCTAGCAGGGAGCTTTTTCTTAGCTTTTCCTTAACATTTTCTTAACGTTTTGCGAAAAAAAATGTATATTTAAAATATGATATTTAGAGGTTTATTGTGAAGCTTAAATTTTCATTTTTTTTGGCATTTTTTGCATTTTGCACTTTTATTTCCTGCAGCAACTCACCGGACGACGCGGGGGACAGCAGTTCATCTGGTGTTAGCCCTTCCAGCAGCGGCAATAAATTGGGTAGCAGTTCATCTGGTAATAACCCTTCTAGCAGCGGCAATAAATTGGGTAGCAGTTCATCCGGTAATAGCCCTTCCAGCAGTAGCTATATAAATTTGGACGTTACAATAGAATATAAAAACGGAGGTACTCCAAATATAAACAATCTTCACGAAGACGAAGTTTCAGTTGATTTAACAGGTGAACATATAGTTGTTTCAATAGATACTACTACGGATAAGGAATATAATCTGGTAGTTAGCGGAACCACTACCGGAGGTTCGCTTAAGATTTACGGGAACTATAAAATAAGGCTTCACCTTAATGGGGTGAATATAACAAACCCGAATGGCCCGGCAATCAATGTTCAAAACGGTAAAAAAATATCCGTGTATTTGGAAGGCAACAACTACCTTACGGATGGAGTGAATTACAATGAGCCGGTAGAGGAAGAACAGGCAAAAGGCACGTTTTTTAGCGAGGGGCAGCTTGTTTTCTCCGGAGAAGGTTATTTGGAAGTAAGGGGAAAAGGCGGCCATGCAATAGTTACAGACGATTATTTTAAAATTGAAAGCGGAACCATAAAAATACCGGAAGCCGCAAAAGACGGTATTCATT
>Ga0182466_14243_pt1 | contig 12895 bp, 9 predicted proteins | sample TergutMp193P3_FD_120795 | JGI IMG/M metagenome (GOLD analysis project Ga0182466, IMG submission 120795) | reverse complement strand
GGAAGCGGATAAACCATTAAATATCTGGCAAAAGTGAACAGTTGGTTGAATGTCCAGTAAATAAGGAGAGCGGCAGGGCTTGTATATAGAAGAAAGAAAAATACCATTGCTATGAATATTCCCTGTTTTCTTTCTTTGCTCTGTGCCTCCGAAGAAATAAAAACTGCGCATAAATTTATGAGAGTCATGGCAAAAGGGAGCAGGTTAAACCCGGCAAAGAGCGTATCCGGCGAACCGAGCCATGTGCCTTTTAAGGGGGCATAATCGCTCAAAGCATTATACGCCGCTATTAAAACCGGAATCTGAATAAAAAGCGATGCAAGGGAGCGGATTGAGTAAAAGGGCCAGTATCCGAATTGTTCGTAAAGCTCATTCAAGTTATTGTGTGTACTGGGTTTATACATGGCCAGCCGCTGTTTCATGGTTCTTTCCTTTTTCTCCAAGATTCCCGTTAAATGGTAGAGAGGTGCAAGAGCAATGCTTACGGAGGCAGAAAGCAAAATCAGGGATATTTCGTAGCTGCCTATTGAGCCGTAGAAAAATTCCAATACCCAAATCAATGCCGATTGCAGGAGTGTCATTTTGAGCCTCCGGAATAAAAATACGGATAAAAAACGCCCCTGTCAAATTTATGAGGACCTATCCGCACTTCGGTACTTTTAATTTTGTATTTCAGAGGAATTTCGCTGTCAAAGAGATAGGCAAAAACTATCGGAAACAGGTCTTGCGATACATTGAAATCGCTGTCATATTTTTCCGCCTTTTCCCTGCTTGGCCAGCGCACCGCCATAAATGCCCCGAATATATCCCGGAATTTCATGTAATTGGTTTTATTGAAATCGTAGTTTGGGGGAAATCTATATCCGTCATCTATAAAGGATCCGCCATGGTCACTCATAAAAATTATTATTGCATTGCTGGATTTTATCATTTCAAGTTCCTCTTTTATCGCAGCAAGGCAGCTATTATAACGGGGAATATACTGCTGAAGTTCCTTTTCTATTGTTCCAAGGGCTCCATTTGTAGAATGAGCGGGACACCCGGCTCCATACATAAAAATTTTGCTCTTTTCCGGATTGTTTTCTATAAATTTAGCCAGGCTGATTAAATGCGAAATGAAGGTAGAATCATTTCCTATATCGGAATTCAAAGTTCCTTTTAATATATTTTTTAACACCTGATTTTTTATTTTATTTTCGTAATTTTTAGTAGAATCCGTATATACAAAATTGAAAAATTTATCTCCTCTGAAAGATGTTATATCATATGGATGAGGATAGAGAAACGCTGTACTATAGCCGTTTTTTTGCAGCAGTGTATTGGTTATACTGTTCCCGTTCATGGTGGCTCTGAGATAAGCGACGTGATAAATATTGGAAAGTTCGGAATATTTTGCAATTTCGAGTTCGTTAGGAGCTATGACACCGTCTTGCTTGGGCAAAAAATCCGTACTTATGGCAAAAAGGCTGGACATCGCATAAATTGTGGCAAACCCCATTGAATAAACATCGTATATTTTAAAATTGTTATGCTTAAAAATATTCATTAAGTCGTTGTAATCTGGCAAATCAAAATAGTCGGCATAATCTTTGTGCGGGAACGCATCGTGCATAAAAATGTAAATGCTTGCGGAATCCTTCAATTCCAGCTTCGCCAGCTCCTCGGGAATTTTCGCTTTCGCTAAGTTTGAGCTTGAATTTGTATTTGCATTTTCCACAAAAAACAATGTGTAAAGGGATGCGGCCAAGCAAAATGCTATAATAGCTCCCTTATGCTTTATAAAAGAGCTTGTGAATATAAAAACAACAACAAACAAAACTGCAAACGCCGCCATAAAATTGGTTGTGTAGTGCGTAATATGCCGAGCCATTGGCAAGAACATCAACGACAATATCAGCGAGACGGAGAACTTCTGGGAAGAAATGAATGAAACCAGAACGGAAAAAAGTAGGAGAACGGCGGCGTAGAAAACCGGTTCCATGCCTTCAAAATAAATCTCGTTGGATTTGTAAATAAGAATTGCTGGGAAAGCCATCACACTTACATTTAAAACTATTGTTTGCAAATTCGGAACAGAAAACGGAAATCTGAAATTCAAATTCGGAAACTTAATTTTCGGGAGCGGGTAAATCACTAAATATCTAGCGAAGTTGAACAGTTGGTTGAATGTCCAGTAAACAAGGAGAGCTGCTGGACTTGTATATAGAAGAAAGAAAAATGCCATTGCAATGAATATTCCCTGTTTTCTCTCCTTGCTTTCCGGCTCGGAAGAAATAAAGACTGTGCATAGGTTTATGAATGTCATGACAAAAGGGTACAAATTAAATCCTGATAATAAAAGCACCCCGTTGTCTGGGTAGCCGAGCCATGAATCTTTCAGGGGAGCATAGTCGCTCAAAGCATTGTACGCCGCTATTAAAATCGGAATCTGAATGAAAAGCGAAGCAAGGGAGCGGATCGAGTAGAAAGGCAAGTATCCGAACTGCTTGTAAAGTTTGTTTAAGTTCCCATGCGTACTGGGTTTGTACATAGCCAGCCGCTGCTTTATGGTACTTTCTTTTTTTTCCAGAATTCCCGTCAAATGGTAAAGCGGAGCAAAAGCAAGGCTTACGGAGGCGGAAAGCAAAATTATGGATAATTCATAGCTACCGGTTAAGCCGTAAAAAAGTTCCAGTACATAAATCAAAGCCGATTGCAAAAGAGCCATGTTTCGGAAATTACAAAATTAGCTTCCCTGCAAGGCTTCGTGTTCCTCGCACTCATACTCAATTTTATCTATATTCACTTTAATGAACAACAATTTACGGACGTTGCTATTAATTTTAGCTTCAACAGCTATTTTTTTTGTTCTTAACATGCTTACCCCGTTTTGGTGGGATGATTTTATAATGGCGTGTTATGTTGAAGACTTTGAAGGGAGACACGCCAGGCTTCTGCTTGATCTTGACGACATAATCGCTTCAACGATAAATATGCACAAAACGCACCACGGCAGAAGCATAGTTGATTTTGTAAATTTTCTCTTTATGTTTTCAAAAGATAAAAATTTATTCAATGTTAGCAATGCTTTAGTCTATGGTGTTTTCATCTTTTTAATGTGTTTTCATGTAGCCGGTTCGGTAAAGGAAATTTGTCCGGCACATTTTCTTTGTTCAAATATGCTTCTTTGGCTGTTCTTGCTCTCTTACGGGCAAAATATGCTGTGGCTTACCGGTGCCTTAAACTATTTATGGACGGGAACGGCTGTTTTGCTTTTTCTTATTCCGTTCAGAAAACGTTTAGTCAATCCCGATTATTCGCCGCCTTTGATAATTTCGATATTATGGTTGTTCTCAGGGATATTGTGCGGCTGGAGCATCGAAAATTCCGCCATAGGCACACTATCGCTTTTAGTATGGTATTTTGCCTTGAAACGTAAACGTTGGGAACGTGTAACTCTTTTTGAAATCACCGGCACAACAGGCTTCCTGCTGGGATTGTTTATGCTTCTTAGCACTGGAAATGGTTTTTTCCCGGGATTTTTAAGTCTTCCTGGCAATTTCATAAAAGTCATCGCACAGGTTATTTCAAAAGATTTGATTTTGCTGACGATAATCGCGGTTACTTTTGCAGAACTTGTATGCTTCAGGAAAAAGAAAATTCCGGTTTCAGCGATTTTTTTTTTAGTAGTGGCTTTGGGAAGTATTGCGGCTATGGTAGTTCCGGGATTTTTCAGAGGGCGTTCAACTTTCATAACCCAGGTATTTTTGATAATGACGGCGATGTCCATATTTTTTGAATTAAGTAAACATATAGACAAAAGATTTGTAGTAGCATCTTACATCGTGCTTGTATTTGCATTTTTGCCGTCTTTTGTTGATGGAGTTAATAGTATTTTTAGCGGTTATCTTTTTTCTGCTGCCCGAGAACACTACATATCGCAAGAAAAGGCAAAAGGGATTTTGAACATAAGTGTAAAGACCCCTATTCCTGCAATAGATTCTCATTCCGGTTTGTACGGTGGCATAGATGTACAAACAGATTCAGCTAGTAGTGATATTCGTCACCGCTTATACTACTACACGCATAACAGTGCAAAAGCCACTTGGTATGGATTGGAATCACTGAATGGCGTTTTAACAACAGCAATAGTAAGTGGCATGGCACGGGAAAAAGAAAAAATGGTTTTCGAACCAATAAAATATTATTTTGGGACAGTGAATAGTAAAGATAAGAATGATTTGTTTATGACTGTTTATGAAAATTGGGAATAATTTGGCAATGAATCTTTTATTTGACTTAACAATAACGCAACCTCAGCCAAAGGCAAAATTTCACGGCGCAGGGCTATACGGCGAGCTTGTATTTTTTGCTTTGCTGAAAAGAACAAAAAATTTTACAGGCATATATGATAGCAGACTGTACATAAATCCAAAGATCTTAGAAAGCGGAATAAAACTTTGTGATATAAGCCAAACTTCTCTGAAGGAAATGGTAAATAGTGAGAATATAGATGTATTTTATATACCTGCTCAAAGGTTTCGATATAAGTCGCAGGATGTGTTGCTCAAAAGATGGATTATGACCATGCATGACCTTAGGCATTTGGAAATGTTGCAAAATTCTTTTCCTTTTATTAAAAACTATTTAAAAAAAAGGATAAGTGCTTTTTTTTATAGTGCCGTATATTTGGAAAATGCGGAATACATAAGCGTTTCGGAACATTCAAAACACGGGTTAATAAATTTTTTTCCGCATTTGGCAGAAAAAAATATTCCAGTTTTCTATTCTCCTCTGAGCGATGAACAAATAGAATTACCGCAACCTAAATTTGAACCGAAAAGCTATTTTCTTTTGACAAGTGCCTCTCGTTGGGAAAAGAATAACTTGCGTGCGGTTCAGGCTTTTGACGAATTGTTTAGCCAAAGACGGGATTTGAATTTCAAAGTAATTTTAACAAGTGTTAAAAATGAAAAAATTTATACTGGAAAAATAAAAAACAGGGACAGGTTTATTTTGCTCGGTTATGTTGACAGAGCCGAATTATTGTCCTTGCACAAAAATGCTTACGCTTTTCTTTACCCGTCTTTAAACGAAGGTTTTGGCTATCCACCGATTGAAAGTATGCGTTATGGCATTCCTGTTGCAGCCAGCGGCACAACTTCAATACCGGAAATCTGCCAAAATGCTGCAATTTATTTTGACCCCTATAATATCAGTGAAATCAAAAATCGCATACTTCAATTATTGGATAAAAATATTTACGACGAATATTCTGCCAGAGCCATTGAACGTTATAAAATCGTAACCGAAAGGCAAAAGGCTGATTTGGAAAAGATAGTTGATTTTATTTTGGGAAAAAATGAATGTCCTTAGAAACGGATAAAAAATTTCTGCTCAAAAGCACTTTATACAATTTTTTAGGCACTGCTTTCAAAGTTGCAGCTCCTGCGCTCACGTTTGTTTTGGCCAGAATTTTCGGCAAGGAAGAATTTGGAATTTTTGTAAGCACCCAGTTGCTGGTATTCACTTTAAGCCGCATTGCCGTACTCGGCTTAGACAGGGGACTGCATTGGTTTTTGCCGCAAAACAGCGTAAATAACCGTACATTGCACTTAGGGTTCAATGAGTCTCTCCGCTATGCGATTGCCATATCGATTATTATTTTTATCATTTTGCTTGCAGGTGCAGTATTAGGATTGCAAAAATATTCCGAAAGCCTGATTTCTTTGTCTTCCGTAGAATTATCCCTTTACGCTTTGTCCGTTGTGCCTTTGGCTGTTTTGCATCTTTTGGGCGGAGCAGCAGAAGGAATGCGCAAACCGCAATACAAAATATTCATAACGGATTGTGCCGCATACGCTCTTGCGCCGCTTATATCCATAGCATTGCATTTTGCCGGCTTTCCCAACGCATTGCCTGTCGGGCTTTTAGTATCCAATATCTTAGGCTGCTTTATATACATGCCATTGATAAAGAAAATACTTCCCTTTTCACTTGTTTTCTTTAAAAACAAAATGCCGAGAGAACTTTTAGTTTATTCCATACCGCGCGGTATTTCGGATATAGTAGGTTCTGTTTTGCTTCGTATTGATATGTGGCTGGTTTTATTGCTGCTTGGGCCGGGGCAAGCCGGTGTTTATGCAATTATGGTCACAATTTCCGTTGCATTTCGCACAATTTTCCATAGCTATATTCCTATCCTGCTGCCCGTTGTGGCTGGCATGAGCAAAGAGAGGCTCAACACGGATTTAAAGCCCGTATTTACCTATTGCGTAAACATGATAGCACTGATACAACTGGTTATAGGATTTTTTATAGTGCTGTTCCCGGACAAAATTCTTATGCTCGCCGGCAAAGAATTCATAGTTCAGCCGGAAACTTTGGGAATACTTATGTTTTCATATTTGCTGGGCGGATTTTTTCAACTCACAGGCACAGTGCTTAACGGAATAGGCAAAAGTTTATATATGCTGAAAATGACCGTAGCTTCGCTGTGCGTAGCCTTTACTGTGAGTTATCTTTTGATTCCGGTCTTCGGTTTGCCTGGTGCAGCACTCTCTACATTTGCATATATATTATTGCAGTGCGTTTGGAATACCGTTTACGCTTTCAGATTGAAATTAAAGCTTTATTCCAAAAAGGTAATTCCATATATTATATGGTCTGTTTTTCTTTTGCTCGTATATATTTTGCTGCCGCATTTTTCGCTTGAGTTTTGGCAAAAAATAACCTTTTACATTGCGGTTCTGTGCACGCTTGCAGCTACTCATATTAAAACTCAAAAAGCTTCATAAATTTCTAAATTCCAACTATGAAAATTCTTGTGACCGGCTCTGCCGGTTTTATAGGCGCGGCGGTTAGCAATGCGCTTGCCAAGCGAGGCGAGTCGGTGCTGGGCATAGATAATCTCAACGATTATTATTCTCCTGCTCTTAAAAAAGCCCGCCTTGATTTGCTGAAAAATGCTGAAAATTTTCATTTTCAACAACTGGATTTAACGCATAGCTCGGAAATCCGTTCTTTATTTGCCGCTAAAAAATTCGATGCGGTGGTTCATTTGGGTGCACAGGCCGGAGTGCGTTACAGCCTGGAAAATCCGCAGGCATATATAGACAGCAATATCACCGGAACACTCAATATTCTGGAATCCTGCCGCCATTACCCCGTGCGGCACTTGGTTTATGCGAGCAGCAGTTCCGTTTACGGAGATAATGCCAAAATACCTTTTAGCATTGAAGACCGCACCGATAATCCCGTAAGTCTTTATGCGGCAACAAAAAAAAGCAATGAACTGATGGCTCATACATACTCCCATCTCTTTGGCATTCCTGCAACAGGCCTGCGTTTTTTCACCGTATATGGCCCCTGGGGCCGCCCGGACATGGCACCTATGCTTTTTGCCAAATCCATTTTGGAGGGCAAACCCATTCGTGTGTTTAACCACGGAAATATGCGCCGCGATTTCACCTACATAGATGATATAGTAGAAGGCGTTGTTCGCACTTTATACAGAGAGCAAAGCGGCTCGGAGCTTTTTAACATCGGTAGAGGCGAGCCGGTGGATTTAATGCGATTTATTGAGATTTTATATGACGAATTGCGCAAGGGCAAACCGGAGATTCCGCCACTGCAAATGGAATTTTTGCCGATGCAACAAGGAGATGTGCCTGCCACTTGGGCAGATACCGCGGCTTTGGAAAAGGCAATCGGTTACAGCCCTAAAACTTCCCTTGAAGAAGGCATAAAACATTTTGCCCAATGGTACTTGGAATACGAGGTAAAAGCATGATTCCCAATAGAGTTTTTTTTGTATGGTTCGGCAATAACATACCCTTGTCAACCGGTTTGGCCATGCTTTCCACAAAGCAAGTTCAAAAGCCTGAAGAAACCATTTTATACATAGACGGCGAAGATAGCGAAATGCGGGGCGAAGGCTACGATTTGATAAAGGACGTGCCGGGCATAACGCTAAAAAAAATAGACGATTCCATATTTGCGGATTTGGGAGATAACGGAATTTGCAGCCATCTGTATAAGGCTCTCAAAAAACCTGTGTCCAAAACAAATTTATTGCGTTATGCTTTGCTGTATAAGCAGGGCGGCATTTATTTGGATACCGACATAATAGCGGTTAGACCTTGGGATGATTTATTACGATACAAGGGATTTTGCGGGTTTGAGCCGGTGGCGTTTCCGCAAAAATTATACGCTTCTAAAAATCCGTTCTTTTATCTGTTCGCATGGCTCAGGTTTTTTTGGCGATTTTTGTGCGTTTATCTTCCGCATGGAGAGCAAATTTTCCGGCCAACGGAAAGATTTTTTTCTCTTTGCGCCAATGGAGCAATACTCGGCTCCGAGCCAAAGAATGAATTTTTTGAAAGGGCTTTTGCGGAAATAAATAAGATGGAAGAAAAGGAACAGCTAAAGCATTATCGTCTTGGCACTCACATTATGCAAAAGACAACCGGAAATAAATCTTCGGAAATGATGGAAATGTTCCCCCCCGCGTATTTTTATCCGGTGGGTCCCGATATAAGTGTGCATTTGTTTCGAAAAGGCTCTGCAAAACGTCTTGGTAAAATTTTATTGCCGCAAACACGAATTATACACTGGTATAACAGCGTTGAGAAAAAATATCTGCGCCAGCAGTTGAACTTAAAATGGCTGGAAGAACATCCAACATCGGCTTTTGCCAAGTTAGCTAAGGATATTATATCCCTAAAATAAAATCGACAGCTTTTGCCAAATCCCGCTTTTGCCTTTCGCTGACAATTTTGTAGCGTTCTATGGCTCTGGCGGAATATTCGTTATAAATAGCTTTATCCAAAAGCTGAATTATGCGGTTTTTAATTTCGCTCACATTATACGGGTCAAAATAAATAGCGGCGTTTTGGCAAACTTCCGGAATGGAACTTGTTCCGCTTGCGGCAACGGGAACTCCATAGCGCATGCTTTCAAGCGGCGGATAACCAAAGCCTTCATTTAAGGACGGATAAAGAAAAGCGTAGGCATTTTTGTGCAGGGATAATAACTCTGCCCGGTCAATATAATCGACAAAAACAAACCTGTTTTTATTCTTTAAATTTCTTTCAAAAAGTTTCCTGTTGATGGCTCCGGCTACAACAATTTTGAAATCAATGTCCTTTCTTTGGGAGAATAATTCATCAAAAGCCCAAACCGCCCGTAAATTATTTTTTTCCCAGCGAGCGGCACTGGTTAAAAGAAAATATGACTTAGGTTCAATTCCCTGTGGCAAACTGCCCGATTCGCTCTCCTCCATAAACGGTGAATAGCAGACGATAATTTTGCTTTTTGCCAAATGCGGGTAAAAAGAGATTATGGAAGCCTTTGAATGTTCCGAAACGGTTATGTATTCCGCATTTTCGACATAAGCCTCTTTATCATAGGTCTTTTTATTCATTTTATTAAAAATACTTTTCATAAAGCCTTTGATTTTAAATTTATGATAATAATTATAGGTGCTTATGCCGTTATCTGCCAGTTCAAGCATTCTGACTCCGTGCCAGGTTATTAAATGCCTTTTGACTTTTAATTTCCATTTATTGCGCAAAGGCGTGTAAAAAGTATCTATACACTCTTTCTCTATAACTTCTTGCGGAGAAAGCTCGTTTATATCGTAAATTTTTACTCCAGATTCTAAAATTTTCGGGTTTATATAAAACTTGCTGTTATAAATACCTGCAAAATTTTGAGTTTTTTTGAGCATGGCAAAGAAGACTGCTTCGCCATAATAGCCGCCCCCGTGAAATTTTATGCCATCAGACCTTGGCTGAATTTCGGTTAAATCAAATAAAACTTTCATTTTTCTCCAAAATTTTTCTATATTCATCCCTATGATAAAGTTACAAAAAATCGTGCTTGCGGTTCTATGCTTAACATCGTTTTGCATATCCGCTGTAAATAACCCTGCAGGTGAGGCTAGAAAAACCAACGCCGCTGATTTTTTCAGGCATCCGCAAAAAGGTGATAAATACAACGAAATGTGGAGCTATGTTTTTGTGCTGGACAACGGTGCAAAAATATATGTGAGCTATACTTGGATGTATGTCCCTACTCAAGGCTTTAAAATAGGCACTGATTTTTCCGTATGGAATTTCAAAGGCAAGAGTTACAACGTCGGGCGGCAATATCCAACGGATAGGTTTGTTGAAAATAAAAATGCAAACAGCATTTCCATAAACAATGGCGATTATTTAATGGAAAAACTGCCGGGAGTTGGGCATCGCGTATTGTTTTCTGCCAGCAAAAACGGCAAAAAATTCTTGGACTTGGCATTTACAAGTGTCGTAAGCGGCCAGGTTCAGGGAGATGGCGTGTTTAATGTGGATGGTGAAAAGTTCGGCCTGTTTGTGCATATCCCTTATGGCAGGGTTAAAGGTCGCTTGGGCATAGGAGAAGATACCGTTGAAGTACAGGGCTATGGCTATATGGACCATGCTTGGCAAACCGAAAAACCAACAGAAATGTCAGCTCGAATGATTACATTCAGCGTGCCGTCATCAAAATCGTTTATAGCTGGCCGTATAGGCATAACTAAAAATGGTGTCCCATTCGGTTATGCCGTTAATCACTCCGAAAACTCTTCCAGCATCATTTATGCAAATTCCGTGCTTGAAGACGGAAAAAAATACAACCCCAAAAAATTTCCGAAAAATTTAACATTTGTGTGGAACGATTCAGCCGCCGTACCTCTTAAATTTGAAACAAAGGCTCAAGAAACATTCAGCATTCTCTCAAATTTTGACGGATTTCTTGAACGAAATGCGGTTAAACTTGCACTTGGCGAATTAGTTTACAAACGCGGGCGTTCTACAACGGAATATGGCAAACTTGATTGGGTAATTGCCGGATTCTGACGAAATTATTTCCGCTTTCCATGTTCCACAAACAGCGCATGATATTCCTGAAACAACTCCACCGATGGTTCCAGATTTTCCATAAACCATTTCCGCAAAGTTTCGTAATTGGTTTTTTCATCAAAAATTTTTAAAGAGACAAGGGTTCTTTTCGTATATGTATCTATGACGAAAGTCGGCAAATGAAAAGCATAAAGCAAAATGGAATCAGCCGTTTCCCTACCCACGCCTTTGACTTGTAGCAGTTCGTCTCGGAGTTTTTGAGTATAGGGTATGGGGTATGGAGTATATATTTGTGTAAACCATTCCGCTATATTTTTCAAGTACATTGTTTTTTGATTTCGGTAGCCCGCCGGAGTTATTAAAGTTGCTATGGTTTCGCTGTCCGTCTTTAAAATTTTTTCTGCGGTATTTATCTTTGCGGCAAAAAGATTGTTTAGGGCTTTTTCCACTTGAATCCAAGAGGTATTTTGCGTTAAAATTGCCCCCATGCAAACTTCAAATTTGCCTTTTTCTGTTGCCGGCAAGCCAAACTTATTCGGATGATAGCCTCGCCCCTCAAATTCACTTTTTACAGGCCACCAACCTTGCGCTCCATAAAGGGCAAAAAGCTTATTGTAAAGCAATGCAGGCCGCATGTTATTTCACATCACCTTTGCCACGGCAAACACCATGCCGGGCCTGAAATACTTCCCTGCGGTGTATTTCAACGCCGTGCTGTGCAGCAAGGCGAAAAGCTCGGCGGCTTTAACCCTGTGTTTTGCGCAAATGCTTTTGAACTCCTTTTCAAACTTGTTCAAATTTCTGGGCAAGTCGGGGGAAATTCTGCCGTCTTCGAGCAAGGCACCGGTCTTTTTCAAATCGCCCAAAAGTGTTTTCGTTATTATTTTGCCCGTATGCAAACGGCAGCTTCCGTTAAAGCCTTCCGGGGCGGCAAAGGGAATACGCGCCTCCTTGTAAAGGTTGCGGAAACACGCCTCCAGCAAATCATCGGCCTCTCTTTTCAACCCGTGCATATACATCGCAGTTGCAAGGCTGTACTGAATGCCAATCCAAACATCATGAGCCTGAAAATTGAATTCGTCAAGAGGAGAACCGTCTTTATGCACAAGGTTTGCCGCTCCTATTAAAGGGCTATTCTTTTTGTAGTTGGTATTATAAATTTTTGCCAAAGCCCGCTTTGCCTTTTTTGAATCCATAATCGGTTCCAGGCCGAGCAATCGCAAATATGTATCTGCGGCAAGGGCATCTGCAAAAACATCTTCGTTCGCGCCTTGGGTTTTTGACACATAGAAAAGGAAATACCCCTCTTTTTCGTTCCATAAAACCTCATGGAAGGTCTTTTGAGCATCGTTTGCCCAGTTGCTCCAATGGGCAGCGTGTTCGCTATCGCCAAGGGTCTGGGCAATTTTTGCCGCCGCCCTCAAACCCGCAATCCACAGCGAACCGCAATAAACAGAAATCCCGTGGCTTGCCAAATTGTCAAAGGTATCGTCTGTTCCGTGAGTGAGCGGAAACACCTGCCCCGGTTCAACAAGTTTTTCCAAGTATTCCATTGAAGCATAAACCGCATCTCTGCAATAGCTGAGTACGGAAATATCGCCAGTCATCTGGTAATGCCTAATAACCATCAGAACAAATTTCGGAGCGAGGTCTTTCCATTCTTTTACGTTGTGCCAATCGTAAGCATCAGGGGCGGCATCAAAAGGGCTGCCCAAGTCGTGGATAACCGCTCCTCTCACCCCCCTCGGCCCCTCTAATTTCGGGTCGGGCAAATCCGCATAAGGCAAATTAACAAATGAGTTATGTCTGCGAATTTGCGGATTAACCGCCAAAACCGCATCTGCAAAGTTACGCATAACGCAGCCGTCCAGTCGCGGCAAAAGGGCGAGCAGGCTAAAGGAACCGTAAAAATAGACATCCAAGCTGTTGAAGAAGGGGTAGTCTGCACATTCGCGAACAAGGAATTTGTCTTCCTTGTCCCAAACGGTGGCTTCTGCCAAAAAGCTCAAAGTGTTGAGTGCCAGGGTTTTGAA
>Ga0182466_11632_pt1 | contig 12908 bp, 17 predicted proteins | sample TergutMp193P3_FD_120795 | JGI IMG/M metagenome (GOLD analysis project Ga0182466, IMG submission 120795) | reverse complement strand
CCTACCGGCGCGGGCTTGCGCCCGCGCTTTTCAAACCCGCAAAACTAAGCCTTCTCCAAGCTTATCTTGGCGTTTTCGAAAACGGCCCCGACATCGAAGGCAGCGCTCTTGCGAGAAATCTGCAAGAGGTCGAAGGTTATCTTGCCTTCCTGCCCCGAGCCGACCTCGAACATGCAATCCATGAGACAAGGCGTGTCCGCCTTCTTCGGGAACCTGTTGTCATCGTTCCATCCGAAGATGTCGAAGACGTTCCCGTCATAGTCTAGGACATGGAGCGAAACGAAGTTTCTGTCCTTGTTCTTGCCGTCCTTTGACGACACCCCTGTCCTGTAATCCAGCGCAACAACTTTGCTCTGTACTTTCATCCTGCTCTCCTTGCGGCACAGCCGCGGTTAAAACCAAACCCAATCATATCAATAATCACCCACGAGCGACAACACATAGTCCCTCAAAACCTCCGAAGGCGTTTTCATCATTCCGCTTGCGTAAGAAAAAAACCTCGCTTTCTGCGAAGGCGACAATCTCAATGAAAAACGCTCCAGCAAACGCATCTCCGGCGGCAATGAATAAACACCGCCGAACAAATCGAACTCAGGCACAATCTCACTCATCCAGCACCTCCAAGCAAACAGCAATCAAAAGCTCGTCGTCATGCTTTCGCACATGGGAAAACAGATACCGCAATCCCGGAACAGCGGAAAGGAAGGGAACGCCAACCGCCGAATCAAACGAAACCTTGGAGGAGCCGGAGGCGCACGAGCCCACGGAGCCAGGCACCTCAAGAATAGAGCCCTCGCGCCTCCAAAGGAAGAACCACCTATCCCCCCTGACATCGACAGTGAGACCATCGAACACGGAGCTGTACTGCGTCAGCGCCGCGCCGTTCTCGTAGTTGAGCGTGGCATCCGCGCGGCGGACCTCGCCGCCGAACACGACGTGGGCCGTGTCCCACGCGGAGAAATCAATTATGCGGGCGAAATCAAGGGAGCCTATGGAATCGGAGGCGCGGGCGGAAATCTCCCACAGCTGCGAAACGCCGCCTTCATTCAAGCTCGCTACCAGTTCCGAGTATCTGAACCCGAGCGAACGGGCCGACGAGCGAAGCAGGCCGGACGCTTTCGCGCGAAGACGGCGGGCAGGCTTGGCCGTGTCGAGCCTGACTTCCGCAGCAACAGGCGCAGCCGCGACAGAATCATTTTTAACAAACGCAGAGCAGTTTACGGCCCCGCTATCCCCCTTTGCCCCCTCAAGGGGGGCAGGGGGATAGGCGGGGCCGTGGGGGGAAGAAGAATCCTTGGCCGAAAGCGGCAGAACCACGATTGCGTCAACCCACTTGCCATGGACAAGCTTCAAGCCAAGCGGATTAAGAATCTCTTTGAGAATGGAGGCATAGTCTTTGCGGCCGTAACCGAAATTGGCGTAGGAAGGGACAGGGCGCTGGACGGAATGGTCCATGACAAACGAGCGGCCAAGAGACGGGCACGAGTAAAAGGCACGGAGGAAACCGTGCAAGTCTATGTCGCTCTCATCTAGGCGCATTCGACACTCCTGGGCGCGAGCCTGGAACGCCAGGAACATTGCCAAGAAAAGAATTGCTGGACGGAACATATTTTCTCACCTCCACAGGATATTTGCCGCTTGCATAATCAAGCGGAAGAATTATAACCGAACCGTCAGGACGCGTCGCTTTGCAATCATAAGCACCGCAAACAACATATTTGACATAAACGACATTGGCATTTTGAGAATACTCAGGAGCGGGAAGCGAAGGCGCGGAAGGTGACAGCAATTTGCTTTCACTGTTGAAAATGCCATTGTAAAGAGAATAAACAGAAAACGAAAAAAAGAAGAAGGCGAGAAAAACAAAAGCGACAAGCTTCCTGTTCTTCCAGATAGACATATAACCCAAACGCTCATTGGCGCCATTGTCATGGCTCTTGTAAAGATGGTAAAGACTCTTGTCGTTTATCTTATTCCTCGAATAGCCAGGAGCAGCAATCACGTTGCAGCCATAATAAACACGCTCCCTGTAATGCGTCTTGAAACCAAGCTGGCCCCGGAAAAAATCATGCGTCTCGTGAATGCGGCGCTGAAGCGGAGGCCAAATGTCCATAATGTGCTGGGTTATCAGAATGAGGTCGTGACCGTAATGCCGGGCCATGGAAATATATTTGGCGAACGGACGGAGCGTCTTCCAGTTCTCCGCAGCCAAATACTCGTGGCACTCATCCAAAACAACAACAGCCTCATTATGCCGCATGACGTCCTCGACAAGAAGATTAAGGCCTTCAGCATTGGCGTAATAAATAGAGAAATCATTGAGCTCTTTGCGAAATACCCCGCTCCGCTCCGCAGCATCGTCGCTGAATGACATAGAAAAGCGATGCAGATAGCGCTCAACGTAAGACGTGCTGTAAATAACACCGCTGCCGCTTAGCTTCCAGGATATCATAGTGGAACTGAGGCCAACGATATTGGTGTAAACATGGCGACCCTTGGCAAGCTCGGAAAGAACGAACTCAAGAGCGGTCAAGGTTTTGCCGCTGCCGGGAAGGCCTGTGTAGGCGTAAATCATTTGCCTCCCGTAATCAGAGACGACGCGGCTGCCTTGGACGTGGCGGCTGCCATGGCCTCCGCAACCTTGCGAAACAGCTTGACTATAAGAACGCTGGTGAGAATGAAAACAACCTTGTCTATGCGAAGAGCAGAGCCAAGCCAGAGAATGCCAGGGGGAAGACCAGAAAGCAGCTCGCTGAACGAAGGAACGGAAACGCCGGACATATTCATCGCCATCTGAAACGCAGAAAACGCCGCAGACGCGGCAACGCCGAAGCCCCAGGAAATCAAGCCTTGGCCAAGGCCGAGAAAACGAGGAATCATCTCGGACACCAAAGCAAAAACGCCCACAAGAACAGAGGAGCCAAGGAAGCGGGCAAGCCACGCCGCAAACGGACGAAGAACAGCGCCAAGCGCCAAAGCGAGGGGACCGACTGCGAATTGAACCGATGACAAATCTACCTCTTGCATGATACCTCCATCCTGGCTAAAACCTCGCTGACAAATGCCTCGTATTCCGGGCACTCATTGCCCTCGTGGCTTTCGTGCTCGGAATAAACGAAGCCACAGATAGGACACTCGTAAATCTCAAAGCCGTAAACCTCCAAAGAAAGCTCCTGCAAATTCATCATAAATAACCTCCACGTCAAAAAGGAACCTCAAACTCATCAGGACCAAGATAAAACTCAAAACGACGACGCTCGCCAGGAGACAAACTCACGTAAAGAGACAAATAGGAAATGACATCTAACGAAGAAACACGCAAACGAGAACAATCGCGCTTACAAAAACCATCAGAAAGAACCTCATAGACTTTCATTCGTCACCCTCCATATCATAATCCTCTTCATAATCATAATCGCAACTAACTGATTTTTTAACCTTGGTTTTGCCTGGCTTTGAAAGCTTTTTACCCTTAGGGGGTAATTCTTTACCAGGAACCGGATTCCGCAGCTTTTTACCCCTGGGGGGTTTGGCAGCTTGCCGGTGAGCCGCTGCGACACCCATCAGAAAATAACGGGAACGGTCATTTGTGCGATCAACTTCGTAAGAACGGAGAGCCAAAAAGGCATGCCAGTCAGACATGGACACGAGACTTTCCGCATCCTTTCCGCTTGCGCCCTTCTCCTCGCCAAGAGCGAAATACAACTTGTTCAATGCTTCGTAAACCTTCCTCATACATGAACCTCCGAAAAACTACCCCCAGGGGGTGAAATCCCAACCTTCAAAAAACAACCCCAGGGGGGCAAATGACTGCAGAATTTATGGAAAAAAGAACAAAAACACATCACGCTATCCTCACAAGAAAAAGAACCCAGGCAACAAACTCAAATATAACGCCAACCCACTCAAAAAAATGCTTGCCTTTGACATGAAACATCTCGTCGCACAAAGAGACGCGGCAATCGGCGCCGAACACGCTGCAGGCATCGAAAGAAAGCTCCGAAGCCGGGCAAGCCATGCCCGGAGAAAAAGGAGTGGCAGTAGCTTGACGGATGCTTGCGGACAAAGAATCGGCGGAACCCTGCAAACCGCTGAAACCAGGAGCGGAAAGAAGAGAATCAAAGCCCGCTCTCGAATAGCGGCCGGACGTGTCCAGCCCCGCAAACGCGCCATCGCCAACGCCGTCATAATTGCCGCACCGGTCGCCGGCGCAATCACCGGAAGAAAGAGAGTCGAGAGCGGCGAGCAGATTGCCGTTGCCTGCGGACAACGTGCTGTCAAGAAGAGCGAGAAGACTGTTCGTCTGGGAGACGCCGCCGGATATGTCAGACAAGCCGCCCTCCACGCCCGACATGTCCGTCCCCTCCAGCTCGACATTGACAACCGAACCGCCGCCGCCGTTGGCGGCGACCGTGCCCCGGAGCGTCTCAAGAGCGGACACAATCTCGTCCGTGCCGTCGCCAAAAACTTGAACAAGGCGGGAAAGCAAATCGCGGCTCTGGCTGGTAGCGCCAATAACAGCGCCAAGCATAGGAAGAGCGCCGCCTTCAATCATATTCCCAAGCGCGGCAAGCTGGATGCTGTCAGCTGATGCCGTCTGGCGCATGGCGGCGTAATACGTGAATATGCGGCCGTTCAACGTCTCGGAAACTTCAATCATCTTTTTCCGGTCGGCACTCTCCTGGCTCCAGCGGACGGATGCAAGAAGGCTGTCCTCATGGCGCTTCTGCTTGAGCCAATTAATAACACTTTTGATGGAATCGCGCATCTCCTTCTCAACGCCGAACTGCTGAAGCTGTATCTCCAGCTTGGCCCAGTCGCAGTTGGATAAATTTTTGCAGGTGACAACGCTGACTGAATCTGAGCCCGACGAATCCGAAGCGCCGCCCCCGCTGTCTGCAGACGAGCCACCGCCGCCGCTCGGAGAGGAACCGCCGCCACCGCCGCCGCTCGGCGAGGAACCGCCCCCGCTATCAGAAGAAGAACCGCCGCCGCCTGACGGAGAGGAAGAGCCCGCCGAAGAATTCGCACTGCTGCCTGAAGAAGAACCAGAAGACGAACCCGAACTATTGCCTGAAGGAGAGGAGGATGCTGAAGAAATTCCAGAACTATTGGAACTAGCTCTAAATTCTATAGGACAAGAAACACGAAAACCATAAAACTCAAGCGCACCAGAAGAAAGACGGCGAAAACCATAATAAGAATAATATTCAGGAACATACTGATTAGCAGTTGAATCTAAAACATAATTATCAAGACCAAGATTCATAAGGAAATTATCAAACGCCTGAAAAGGAGTATAATAAGCAGGATAAGCATGAGAAGTGAATTTCAAACCGTAAAGAGCCCGAAAATAATAATTGCTGCCACCAAAAGAAACAACAGCATTTTGATTATTATAAGAAGATGCACCAGCCAACTCGCCAATACAAACAAGAGCACCAGGAGAATAAGAGCCGCAAATGGCAAGAGCGTCAAGACAAGTAGCACTGGAACGCAAAGGCTGACAAGAATTGTTGATAGGAGTAAGGGTAGGAAGAAGGGAAAGAAGATTAGTACAACCAAGACCAGAAGCAATTTCATCATATGAAGCAGACGAAAAATCATAGGCAGAACTATAACCCCCATCCCCGGAAGAAGAACTCGCGCCGCCGCCGCTGCCAGCGCTCGACGAACTCACGCCGCCGCCGCCCGATGAACTGCCGCTTGCGCCGCTTGAACTGCCAGAAGAACCCGCAGAGCTCACGCCGCTGTCGCTGCTGCCGCCCTCGCTTGCGCTGGACTCGCCATCATCTTCGCCAAATGAACAATCAGGATCAGATATTTCGGTGCAGTACTGAGACGGACTATTATTAAAAGCAAAAAAAGACTGATAAAGACCAGGAACGTTAGGCTGCGTAATAGAACAACCAAACGCACTCAAGAGCTTGGGATTCTTACGCTGATTGCAACACTCAACAATGACTGCATTATATTCACTCTCGCATAAATTGCACACATAACCTGCAGACCAACCAGGAGGGCCAAAAATTCCAGGATCAAAAACACGAAACAGACTTCCGTTTAGACTGCCACCGTAAGCAAGGCACTCGGATTCATAACATGCGCGATAAGAAAGAGCATCCTCGTAAGTACCAGCAAATGCAGGACATTCGCCAAAGGCAGAAGAAAACGACAAGAAAAAAACAAAAAAACAAACCCCAGCATTTGGAAAATTTTCACCTACCAAACTTACCAAAGTATCTTTTGAAATTCGGATTTTCCGGTGGAATATATTTTGTACACTTGAAAATATGATGGCCATCGACGATGGTATCAACAGCACCGCAGTCACGCAAAACAAGAGGCCTATCCGAAGAATCACGAGGACATGTAGGCATCGTAGCAATTTCATCAGGACCCGCAGGGACCCAAGTAACAGGGATAAAGGTAATAATATCACATGCACCAGGCACATGCTTATACTTATGCTTAGCCCTAGCAGGACCACCAGAAGCAGAAGAAACCCATCTACTAGTATCGAAAGGCGGCGGAACATAACGCCCGTCTTTAACAGTTCCGCCAGCTTTTTTAGCGAGCCTCTCAAAATTTGCAATGCGCTTGTCCGAAAATTCAGAAGACGAAGAAGCCACGTCAAACGGAGCGGCGACGACCGCAGATTTGCCGCCATCGCAACGGGAAACAGCGATGCCGACGAAGACACCGGTCGCGATGAAAAGAAGAGCGAAAGCAAAGATGAGAGGAAGACGAGGCATGGAACACTCCGGGATGAGGGTGAGATTGAGGAACGAAAAGAAAATAAAAATTTATTCATGGCTTGCTCCCGGCCGAAAAGCCAAAAAGAAAAGAGAAAAGGAAGCAGGCGCCAATTATAGTATAGGTGAGAACGTAAAAAGACGAGGAATCAAAAGACGGAGAACCGGAACCGGAACCGCCGGAGCCGGGAAAACCGGAGTCGTCCTGCCAGGACGTGCAAACATAGGAAAACTGCTCGCTCGTGTCATAGTACCCGCCGGGATTGCAGCGGTAAACATTGCCCCAGACACCATACTCGCCATGGAAGCAGTAGGACTGCGAAGAGCAGGGAAGAGACCAGTCGCAGGAGGGAAGCCCGCCCACATAGCTGGATGAGCAACTAATGTCCGCCGAGAACGAAAAAGCGGGGAAGAAAGCAAAAAATAAAAACAGAATAAAAAACATACGTCGCCCCAAAGCAAACTCATGCTAGCCAAGAAGCTTCCTGATGAACTTGTACACAACGAAGACAACTGAAACGCCAAGAATAGCGGTTCCAATGCCTATGAGAATGGTCTTGGCCGACGATATCTCGCTTTCAATGCCTCCAGTCATCGTGCTGTAATCCGTGCCGGTTTGAGCACAAACCGAAGCGAACATCAACAGAAAAAGAACCAATGCGTACTTGGCACCAGAGAAACCTAAAAGAGCACGCTTCATGAACGAAGGAGCCTTGCTGCCTAATTGAACCTGTGTTTTCATAAACACCTCCACTCGGTTTGGGTTTGAATCCGTTCCGAGAAACCGAAAAACAAGGAACGGACTTTCCTGCACTCGCAAGAGCCTACGTCCGCAAAAAACGGACAAAAGAACCTATCACAAACCCCGTCACCCATAACGACAAAGAGCCTAAAAACAATATCCGAACATAATCAAAACCCGTCATTTGCGCCTCCGATAATTACGCTCCCGCCAATAATTGCGAAGATAGCCGCCAAGATCCGCTGGCTTGCCGCGCCAATCACGGGCAAAATAAGGATTGGTATTGTCATTCTTGTTGCGGACAATCCAGTCTTTGCGCATCTTGCCCAAAAGCGTTTTGTCAAAACGACGCTCGCGCTCAGATTTGCGGACATTGTTGTAACTCGTGCGAAGCTCGCGAATGCCGTCGGATACGCTGTAATTATTCATGAAAAGGAAAGAACGAATCTTCTTGAATAAAAGGATAGAACAGGCAACAAAACATATCAAAGACATTATGCCAACAACAATGCCAGAAACAACAGCAAAATCAGAAAGAAACGGCAATGAAAACATTATCCAACACTCCGGAAAACGTTGCAGGGTTCCCCCTGCAACGCCGTTGCTTTGGGACAACGATGTGAAAACAAATTAAACTCCATAAACTACCTCGTCGCTATATCACACTCATTAAAAAGATTACAATCACAACACTCTATCTCGGCTGTACAAAGCCCCATACCTTCCTCAACTGGCTCCGAATTAGACATCAAACATTCCACGCACATACTGGCTATCTCGAAACCATTCTCATCATCAGAACCTGGTTCTATCAGCTTGCCGCATTCAGAACAAAACTTGCGATCAACGGAATTATTTTCACAATCATAATCATCGCAAGAATCGCACTGGCCATGACAATGAACAACACGGTCACAATATTCAACATGTTCGCAAGAACGACAATTTGAAACAGATCCACCTGGACAACTCATAAAAAACTCCTTTTCAAAACATTTACCAAAAACGAACTTTCGGACTTACTATTTTATATATTTGGTAAGAGAGTACGCAAAGACTATGGATAGGAGTTCAGCGATAATCCAAGCCATAGACGATTGCATACGTGGCGATGTGTTGAAGAGTTTTTTGGAGCGTAACGCTTCGGAGGTGCGCAATATGCTGTTTGGCAAGTGGGATTGGGACATAGCCAAGGAAGTGTGGCAGGAAGAAGCCAGGGAAGATGGCATGCAAAAAGGCGTAACCATTGGTGAAGCTAATATTCTTGACCTTATGGCAAAAGGTTATGACTTTAGGCAAATTAAAGAAATTTTAAAGAAAAGGAAGTTGTAAAAAAAAAGAGACAGGCTCTAGGCCTGCCCTTGTATGATCAATCACATTTTCAATTATCTTTTCAAGTTCACCAACTCCTCCAGCATTGTGTCGCTCACTGTTATTATGCGGCTGTTTGCCTGATAGCCTCTTTGCGTGGTTATCATGGTGGTAAATTCTGCGGATAAGTCCACATTGGACATTTCTAGCGCGCCGGGTTTCAGGTTTGAGGAGCTTTGCCTTTTGGGTGTGCCCCATATCGGGTCGCCGGAGTTTGCCGAGATGGTGTAAACGCTGTCGCTTACATCCAATAGGCCGCCTGGGTTTGCGAAGTCCACGAGCAATAGTTGGGCTATTGGGCGGTGGGTGCCGTTTGAGAATGAGCCTTCTAGCAGGCCGTATTCGTCTATGGTTAGTTCGGTGAGGACGCCTGTTCCGTAGCCGTCTTGGCCGATGGTGTTGACGGTAGTTGCGCCGTCCCACTGGACAATGCCTTGGAAGTCGCCGGGCCCGCCTACATCCAGGCGTATGCGCATAAAGTCTGCGCCGTTTTTTGGGTCAACGATTAGTTCTGAGCCGCCGTTTTCGAAGGTCCAGGAGCTAACAGCGCCGTCTGGGCCAAAGAACAGCCTTCCGGTTCCGCTGGTTTTTGGGTTAATTTCTTCTCTGCCGGAGAATCGCGCTTCCCATTTCCATTCGCCTGCTACGTCGGTTTGGACAAAGACGATAGTTAGGGTGTGTTCTGTTCCGGCGGAGTCGTAAACCGGTATTTCAACTGGTATGTGAGCTGCGTCCACGGCAGCTCTTTTTTGGCTGATTTTTGTTATGCCGTTGAAGATAGAGGGTGTATTTTCGTCTAAATCAACATTTTCGGCTCTAATCTGCAAGCTATTTATTTGAAACATTTCTCCGGGAGCGCCTAGGATTACCATGGAGCCGGGGGGTATTCCGTCGTCTGTGCCTGCGTAGTCCATGTAAACTGTTGGCTTGATGGTTTTGTCTCTTTCAGTTGAATCTGCTGCCAGTGAAAAATCCTCTGTTATCTTTTTCATAAGGTCATCCAACATGGTTGCGACTCTAGGAACGTTGTTCATTGAAGCCCAAACTTCTTCCTCTGCACCAGGGATAAGAGCGACGGCATTGAGGCCGGCGGCGCGGTGGGTGGCACGCGCAGCTTGGGCGGCTGCAGTGCAGGCGTCTATGCGGGCTTGGACGGCACTGCCGTTGGGAACGGGAGGGGGACCGACGCTACCAACAACTTGGGCGGCAGCGGCAGCGAGATTTCCTTGGGCGACGGCAGAGCCAGCGGGACCGGGGGTAGCAGGAGCTTGAGCGTCACTTTTGGCTTGCTCTCCGTCTGCCCTAGCCGCAATGATTTGGGCAGGAGTAGCATTAGCCTCAGCCGCAGCGATTTGAGCAGGAGTAGGATTAGGAACACCCTGCGGTGAACCCCTTAAACTGTCATAGTAAGCTTCCCGGTAAGCACGATCGCTCTCATTATTGTAAGCCGTATTGTAAGCTTTATCAACAGCGGCATCGTAAATGTCCTGGGCTTCTGGGCTTGCATTAAAATCATCGTAAACATCATCGTAAGAATTATCGTAAGCAGTTTGGTAAGCTATCCTTATAGGGTCAGTTGGAGCACGAGATATAATAGCTCTCAAGAAAGCGTCAGCGATACTCTCATCAGTCCAATACTGCAAAGGAGGCGATTTAGTACCTTCAATGCTATCTTTTCCGACCGAGCCGAAAACATCTATGGTATCACCGGCTTCAAGCCCTGTATTCACAGAGTTTCCTTTGTTATTCTTTAAATCTACAATATAGTCATACCGTTCCGCAGGGCGCAAAAAAGTATCGCTCCTTGCTTCAAAGTTTGGAAGTTTGCTGCTCCTTCCTGTGCCATCACCTATATATGAATCAAAGCTAAAAGCTTTGCTCACATAAGAAGCGGATTGCTCAATAGGATTGTTGCTTTTTATTTGCAAACTGAAAATATTATTATTAGTGACAGTACCATCCGGAACTCCTGCTGTGCTAGGATAATTTATCGAAAGTGAACCATCGGAATTTAGCTCTACTCCAATAGGCGTTCCCCCGTTTCCGACATTTACCGCATACTGAATAGCTTGTCTCAACTGCTCCAAATTCCTAACTTGCCCGGTAGGCGGATTCCCAGGAACAAGGAAATCACTAAATTCATCCCAAGGGTTCATCTTTGATTCCTGATCAACAACCTTAATTCTTAGCGTATGAAGATTGCTCGGATCCTTGTTAGTTGTGTCGGAACTAGAATACCATGAAATTGTCAAAAAGTCGCCAGCCATTATACCGAGAGAGTTGCCGTGGCTGTCATACAAAGAGGTGAGGGGGGTTTCATCGCGGCCCGTGTCCTCATCACCGCGAGCGGCTGCAATATCACGAGTAGATAATATATCATCAGGCCAATCGACATTAACCTTAGTTCCCCTTCTCGCCCCATCAGCCGCAACCAAAAACTGCTGCGTATAAGAAATGCTACCCTTAGCACCAGAATCCGAATTCAAATTCTTCCCCAACTTAATCTCCGTAGTCTCCTTAGCCGGAGCCTGCTGGGTCATCGGAATCTGCAAATTGCCTATAGCCGTCCCAGGAGGGAAATTCCCGTAAAGATCCGCCATCTTACCCTGAAGAACCATACCGTTAGTCGGCAAAATAATATAACCATCATTATCCAACTGGAACGCACCGTTCCTCGTATAATACGTACCAGTGCCATCGCTAACACCAAAAAAAGCATTCCCCTCAATAGCAAGGTCAAACAGCCTTCCCGTGTTCTGAAGCTGGCCCTGGCCGGTCATAATGTCTATAGAACCAACCGCCACGCCCAAACCCACCTGCATCGGGTTTGTCCCGCCCGCCTTGCTTTCAGTTCGGCTTGCTCCTTTAACAAGCTGATTAAAGCTTTCCTCAAAGGTCGTTCTGCGACCCCTGTAACCTATGGTATTGACGTTGGCGATGTTATTACCGATAACATCCATACGCACCTGGTGATTCATCAGTCCGGTAACACCGGAATTTAGAGACCTTAGCATTTTGAACTCCTTGCATTAATTTGTGAGACCAATTCTCACTTTTATGTAATGCAAAAAGCGTGCCAGATTTCAGTTCCCAGCTTTAAAGCGCCTGCCTTTCTTCAAATTCAAGGTTTTCTTAGCTTCCGCCAAAGACATGCCGCTTTCCAAAAGGGAAAAGACTTCCTCTCTGCCAATGGTTACGCCTTTTTCCACGCCAATGGTTACGCCCTTTTCCATGCCAATAGCAACGCCATCTTCCCTGGCCTCTTCCTGCCATACTTCCTTGGCTATGTCCCAATCCCACTTGCCAAACAGCATATTGCGCACCTCCGAAGCATGTCGCTCCAAAAAACTCTTCAACACATCGCCACGTATGCAATCGTCTATGGCTTGGATTATCGCTGAGCTCCTATCCATAGTTTTTGCGTACTCTCTTACCAAATATATAAAATTCTCATAACCTTTCAGCAATTTGCTCCTGCTAGCAAGCTCCTCGTTGTGGCCCTTGTTTATGTTGAGAACCTTAACAACGCACTCCAAGTTAGGAACCTCCTCTATGCCGAAATCTAGGAACATATCGGACAGCTTCAAAATTTGTTGCTCTGGCATGGGGTCAACGCCGTTGTAAAGAACTATTATCTCCGGCTTGGGAATACGAACGGCCTTTTCCCGATAGAGGTTTCGCCCCCCGAATATTTGCTCGTAAACCCTGGCCACGTAAACAAGCCCTCGCAAGGGCATGTTTTGGTTGATCGTGGATTGGTGCTCAATCAATACCACTATTTTGCCGTTTATGACAAACGAAATGTCGTTCTGCTGCTCCATGAACAGGGCATTTTCGAGCGTGGTTATCAGAATGTCGGTGTCCTTGCCGTAGTTTGTGTTCTCTATGGCGTTGTAGAGTTCCAAAAGGTTCTCTTTTTCGCCGAACAAGGCCGTGAACATGCTGCTTTTGTACTTGCGGTTCGTTTTGACTGCTTCCATGAATAAACTCCTCCTTTTGGGTTGTTTATCATTAGACGGGAGTTTTTGGAAAAAAAATTT